>Ga0114925_10001866_pt1 | contig 10576 bp, 13 predicted proteins | sample SumtaG_2_FD_87287 | JGI IMG/M metagenome (GOLD analysis project Ga0114925, IMG submission 87287) | Deep subsurface microbial communities from Indian Ocean to uncover new lineages of life (NeLLi) - Sumatra_00607 metaG | ecosystem: Environmental > Aquatic > Marine > Oceanic > Sediment | place...
ATCTTTCTTGTGAAAGATAGATATTTTAAACAAATTTTTAATCCCTCTAATAATAAAGATTTCTCTCTCAGCTGAAATATTATCCAATGAGTAGTAATACCTAAATATTATATTAATTCTAATTTTTAGATTTTAATCTTTTTGTAAATATCAAATTAAATCTTTTATGTGATTGTGTATGGAATCTTTGATCAGAAATGCTAGAAAAAGGGCTATAGTTTATCCAGAACCCGAAAATATTGGATATGCAAATATTAAAATAGTAGGTTGCGGAGGTGCTGGAAATAATACTATTGATAGATTAATGAAAATTGGAATTCAAGGAGCAAAATGTGTTGCGATTAATACAGATCGTCAACATCTCGACATTGTTGATGCACATATCAAAATATTGATAGGAAAAAATTTAACTAGAGGACTTGGTGCTGGAGGAAATCCAGAAGTTGGAAGAGCTGCTGCTGAAGAATCTAGAGAAGATTTAACTAAGATTTTAAGAGATTCAGATTTAGTATTTATAACTTGTGGTGAAGGAGGAGGTACTGGCACAGGAAGTGCTCCAATCGTAGCAGAAATAGCAAAACTTGAAGGAGCTATAGTTGTTGGAGTTGTAACTCTTCCATTTGAAACTGAAATTGGTCGTATTGATAAGGCACAAAAAGGTTTAAATTTATTAAAAAAATACGTTGATACCTTAGTTGTAATTGATAATAATCGCCTATTAGAAATAGCTCCTGACTTACCTATTATAGAAGCTTTTAGTGTAGCTGATGAAGTACTAGCTTCGATGGTAAAAGGAATCACTGAAACTATTTCATTACCCTCACTAATTAATTTAGATTTTGCAGATGTAAGAACTATTTTAAGTACTGGTGGTGTAGCAATGGTCGGAGTTGGAGAATCAAGTGGAAATGAGAATCGTGTAGAAGAAGCAATTAATGATGCTCTTAACTCACCACTATTAGATGTAAGTATTGATGGTGCTAAAGGCGCACTCATCCATGTTTGCGGAGGAAATGATATGACTTTAGCAGAAGCTAATTCTATCGCAAAAAAAATTTCGGAAAAAATGGATATAAATGAAAAGGCAGCCCAAATTATCTGGGGCGCACGGGTCTCGGATGAATTTGATGGTTATTTAAGAATAATGCTTTTAATAACTGGAATTAAGTCACCTCAGATATTTGGAAATGATTTTTTGCAAAATCAACCATTAAATAATCATCAATTTAGAAGACCAAGACTCTCTGATGAAATTTTTAATATTAGTGAAATTGCTTTTGAATAAAAATCGGATTTTTTATACATAAATTTAATTCTAATTATATGGAGAAATATTCTCTAAAAACTGAAAATGAAATAGAAGATATCTTAAATGATATTCAATTATATAAGAATTTATTTTCTATTAATATTGAGCATTTCTTCGATGGATGGGCCATAAGCTTGGAAGAAAAGAACATGTATCCACGAAAAATTATAATTTTTAAATCTTATAAAAATAATTCTTATTCAATCAAAAGTTTTGAAATTCAAATTAACAATATTGGAAAAGAATCTTTTCACGAATTATATACAAAACAAGGTATAACTAGCAAGCCCTTATTAGTAAGAGAACTAAAAGAAATAATTTATGGAAAGGACCTTATAAATTTTGTTTCAGATAAATATTATAATAAAGTATTGAAATAGAATATTAAAATTCAGGTTTATATATCTCTTTAAATATCTGTTTCTTTTTTTCATTATATTTATTTTCTAAAAATTTTAATACTACATGATGAGGATTTCCATTTAATATCTTACGAATTGATTTACGAGCAATTTGTAAATTATCATATTCTGCTATTACTGAAACTGTTTTTCCATATACTGAAACAAAGCTCTCACAAAATCTTTCAATGGCCCTTCGCATCTCTCCATTTCTTCCTATTATTCTACCTTTCATTCTTTTAATTCTTTTATCAGATTTACCTAATAATTCTACAAGGTTAAAAATTTCAAGTTCATAGTTATCCTCTAAGAGTTTCATAGCTTTTTGCGGATTAAAACCTCTATTAATAGCATTAATTACTTTTTCGGCAGTAAAAATATTTAATGGATTATAATTAGGACCATTTAATAATGGCTTTATTTCACAGTCTCCAGTTTTACTATCAATATTTAATTTAACTCCCAAAACCTTCTCAATTTCATTTTTAGTTTCACCATTTTTTCCAATAATAACAGCAATCCTAGCTTTTGAGATTTTCATATTTAGGTCTTATTCTTTTGTATTTTCAAAAATGAATAATTCTATTTTTATCTATCTAAATTTATAACCTCGTAATAGAATTTTTCAGGATCGGGTAAATCTATACCTAATTTTTTAAAATAATTAAAAATATTTTTGATATCTCTAACCAAATAAATCTCGGCCTTAGGATGTTGAATAGCAACAGCTTGAGAGATATCAATTACTACGGGTTTTTGATTATGATATAAAATATTGAATTCGCTTAAATCTCCATGAACTAATTTAGCCTTTTGGTATAAATCTTTTATAAAAGTTAAAATCTCCTCTAATAATCCAAGGGGATCAATAGGATTTTTAATATCCTTTAATTTTGGAGCAGGTATTGGTCCAAAGCCGATATATTCCATTATTAAGATATTATTTTTAATATGGTTGGGTTGGGGCACTCTTAACTTGGCTTTATATGCTCTATTAAGGTTTTTATATTCTTTACTTGCCCATAAAAAAATTATTTTTGAAATATTATGAGGAATTTTTTTAAAACGGGGATCTCCTATAATATAATTACGCATCCATCTTGAAGTATTACTATCAATTTTATAAATTTTCACAGCTACTTCCTTTCCATTTCGATCATAAGCAAGATACACATTTGCTTCTTTTCCTGCTGATATTATTCCTTCAATTTTCTCCAGAGGGCCATTTATCAATAATTTATTCATTTGAAAAATTGTACGCTCGTCAAAAACAGATTCAATTGCAGCTCTTTTTTTTGATTGGTCAATCCTTCTTATTCTTTTACGGTCTTTAAGAATTTCTAATTTATCTATGTTAGAGTCAATTTTCTCATTTAAATTATCGTCTAAAAACTCTTCAAACTCATCATCTAACTCATCGTTATTCTCTTCCAACTAATCCTCATCCTTTCCACTTTTTATTAAAATTTTCTTATTAAAAAAATACGAATAATCCTTTATCAGTTTAGCTCCATTTTCATCCCTTAGAATTGTTTTATTCTTGGTTATACTCTCAACAAAATACTTCTTATTACCTATCAGAATTAAGTCATTTTTATAGATTGGTAAAAATTTGATCAGAGTTTTTAACCTATAGAGATTTTTTCCTCTCTGAGTATCTCGTCCCACTAATTTTTTCGACCTTGTCAAGATAAAATGATAATTTCCTCTCAAAAGGGAGATGATGTGGTTCATTAATTCATTTGTGCTTAGATATAGGTCAACTCCATTTTTTTGGTCAACAATTTTCGTAATATATTGCTTTTGGTCTTTTTCAAATAGCTTCTCAACATATTTTTGCATATTGTCCAATACTTCTTTTATGAGGCTAAAGTAATTTTTATCTTTAACTCTTAGCTGAATGATTGATAAAAAATATGTTCCACCTCTTAAATTTAAGCAATTCTGGCATAGGTCGTAATTAATATTTACTTTTATTTTCTGCTCGTTTTTTATATTAATATTATTTTTTAGTATACCATAAACCGTCAAATCTAAAGATTTTATTAAATCATTAGAAGAAAAAATAAGACTATCTTCGTCTATTGAGATTTTAAAATCGATGTTTTCTTTTCTTAAATAAGGTTTTAACAGAAAATTAAAAATAGCTTCTTCAATAATATAGAAAATGTCATTTTCCTTAGGATTGATCCAATCTTCTTTTTTTGTATATCCTCCACAATCAATACAGACTTTAAAAGAAAGCTTTTCAACCAATTTAAATAGAGGATTTTCTTTTAAATAACATTCCAGACACATCCCATAATGAGGGGCATTTTCAGTAATATCTTTTCCACAAATAGCACAAAATCGATTTGGCATTATTAAAACATCATTTTTATTGCCATTGGAACTCCATTAATAAAACGAACACCTTCTTTAGCCAGGATCTTACTTTCTATTGCTTCATTTATTATACACTTCCCTACTATATTAAAATAGGAAGCATTTTCTAAAATTTCAATAGCTTTTTCCAATTTCATCAAATCTCCACAAAAGAATTGATTTGAAATTTCAATTTTTAAATTACCTTCCTTGAATACTTGATTTAATAACTCTTCATCACAACAAGCAACAGTTTCAATCTCAGATCTGCAATGAATTTTAAGATATACTTTCATATCAAATATATAATTTACTATTTCTCTTTAATTTCTTTTCTTGCACCACAGGCAGTACATTTAAGATATAATTTTTTACTTTCTCTCTGAATTTCTGTGTCTGGCTTATTACAAATGCTACATAGGACATAAGTCTTTGTATAATTTTCAATTAATCGGTTTAATACTTGTTCCTTATATTGACTCTTTAAGAACAGTTGATGGCCGCGAATCTCGCCCATTGTTCCAGCATTTTTTAGAAATACTGCTAAAAAATGCCTAGCATCTCTATTTAATGTATTTATTATTTTACTGAAATTTGTAATATAGGTATTCTTTGATTCAATACGTAATTCTACCTTAGGAATCTCGAATCTTGAAGATTGCTTGACATTATCCGGGATTTTTTCATAGGCTTTATCCAATAAATTATTATAATCGTATAAATTCATGAATATCCTTTAAATCTTATTTTCATTATGATAATATAAGAATACTTACAAAAATACTTTTGGTTATTTAAGTTAAATATTTTTCATTAAAATTAGGACCCAAATTATCAATAAATGAAAATAAAAAACGATTAGGTGTATGATTGATAAATACCTTCATCTGATTCATAAATTCTTGATTCCATTACCAAGTCTCTAATATGTTTCTTTAAATCTTCATCTGAAATATTAACACTTTCTAATATTTTTTTGAAACTAATTCCATTCCCATCTGAAGTAGAATGTTCTATGAGAGAATATATATTTTCTTTAATATCCACCCCCTCTCCTTCAAAGAGGCTATAAACATCAAATTCATCAATGTCTTTTGACTCTTTTGATATCTCAGGAATTTCCTGTATATCTCCAGATTTAATCATCCTTATTATTTCTGCATTTCTTAATAATATCAAATTAGGGTCTTTAACTTTTTTAATAATTTCAGGAGAAATTGAAATATAATCTCCACTTTTTCGAAATAATCCTACTATATCAACAATATCTCCTCTTTTGAAATCCATATATTGGTCTGGATTTGCTTGCCATATTATTGCTCGGATTACTCCTGTTGAATCATCTAAATCAAATTCGATTCTTAAATTTGAATCATCATCCGTTTCTAAAGATGAATTTTCATTACTAACAGGCGCACTAACAATTTCTCTTTTATCAACTATAGTTGCAATAATACGAATTCTTTTTACTTTCCCAAAAATAGTATAGAGAAATTTTTCTTCACTAGAATAACTCCCTTCCAAAAGATGTTTAATCCAACATCGAATTGCAGGGAACCTTTTAAAACGCTGTGTCTCGTTCATATCCATCAAAAGTATCTTTCTTATTAATTTTAAATTAATAATTTTAAATTTTTTCAAAATATAGAAATATCTATTAAGCTATAAATATCTCTTTTATTTCTCACTTTAAATTATATTTAAATTAATAACTATAAAAAAAGCCATGAAAACTAAATAATAAAAAATATAGCGGGGACTGGAGTTTCAAACATCTGTAAACCAGATTGAATTTTTTGAACCAGTGATCTCAGGGTGTCTCAATGATATATATTTACCATTTATGAGCCCTGCGGCATAAACCAGGCTAGCCCACCCCGCTAATATTTATTCCGTTGAGAAATAATTATACAATTAATAGTTAATTATAGTATACTTTTATTTTAATTTTTTTCGATTTTATTGACGGTGTTTTTTAAGTTAGAATTGAATTAACTAATAACAAATTTTTTCATAATAAAAAAATTCTGATAAAAATGGGAAAAGAACATTCAAAAAGTTTTTTTGGACAAAATACAGGACTAATAATTAATACTTCATCTGAAACCGAGCCTTATATATTCTTACGATGTATAAAACGAAAGCATGATGGGATATGGGAAAAACCATCAAAAGGAGAAGGAAAAGTAATTAAATGTTCCTTAGAAGAGATAGTTTTAATGTTGAGCGTCTTAAATAGAAAACAATTAAATTGGTCGAGCTATCATTCCTATAAAGACAATAAAACACAAATTTCATTCGGGTGGGAGGATGAAAAAGCTAAAACTCTATGGATTAATATTGGTAATTACGCAAAAATGCTAAATTTTGCTCAAGCAGAAGTGTTAAGACTATTATTAACTCATGTTTTAAAAGAAAAGATTAAATTTGCTACATGTTTAAACCAAAAGAATTTTAACGATAAATTGGCAAAGAATCGAGCTTTTGATGAAAAATATAATGAACCTTCTAATGGTAATCAGTTCTCAAGTCAATTTACTAATAAATATACTGATTTTAAGGAAAATTATGATATTAGCTTGTTTGAAGAGATTAATGGGAATGCTATAAATAATAAAAATAGCATAACTTCTAACGTTCAAAGCGACAAATTTAAAAATCAAGAAATGAGTCAAATTGATGGTGAAATTAAAGGAGAGACAGAAAAAGCATTATTAATTAATTTTAAATCTGGACATGAACTTTGGATTCCTAAGTCAACAATACATTGTCAATACACTCTAAAAAAGGATATTGACCAAAAATTTTTAATAGATAATTGGATCCTTAAACGGAACAAAGTAATCACATAATTTTTAAGAATTATAAAGAATTTTAACTCTTTTTTTCCTATTACCTAAAATAAGTTGATAACATCATCTGAGTTTTGAGTAAACTTATTGAATGATTAAAAATTAATAATGGTTAATTAGCAAAATTATCATATAAGAATTAAAATTTTATGGCTAATAGTCTTATAATTGAATTAATGCCTTGGATTATAATTTCAGGCATATTTTGGCTTATTGTACTCGCTTTAATCTATTTATTGCGAAATAAAAAGGATGCAGTTTATGTATTCTTTCCGCTTCTTGTAATGTTAAAAACAAAAAAAATGAATAATTTTATTTCTAAAGTAGGTAAAAAATACCCTACATTCTGGAAAATTTTTTGGACAATTGGAATTTTTGTATCGTTTATATTCATGATTTTTGCCCTATTCTTCTTTTTCATAAATTTAATATTCCTAATTATTAATCCCCAGATTCAAAATGCAATTATGCCTCTAATTCCTGGAGTTACTATTGGCTTACCTTTATTTGCCTTTCTTATTATACCGATTTTATTCATAATGACAACTCATGAATTAGCCCATGGTATTTCTGCAAGTGCAGAGGATGTGGATGTTCAATCCATGGGAATTATGGGTGCAGGCGTTTTTTTTTTGATTGGTCTTGGAGCTTTTGTCGAAATTGATGAGAGAGAATTATACTCCCCTAAACATCATAGGAACACGAGACTAAGAATTGCTGCTGCAGGAACTTATGTTAATGCAATAACAATATTAGTTGCATTTTTATTATTAATGGCCTTCCCTATTCTGATATCTCCCTTTTATGGAAATCAAGTTGTTCAAGTCAAATCTGTATATAAACAAGAACAAGGAGGTTTTAATTATGGAAATTTGGCGGATGGAGATGTAATAGTCGCCCTAAAAAAAGAGGGGTTAAGCGATAAAGATTATGTTTACCTTGATGGAGATAAAGGTATCTCCCTCTATACAATTTTGTATAATGAAACAGATGATATAGAATGTGCCGTGGGAGACAAATTAACATTAAAGATATATGACCCTATTAAAGATAAAGAAACGGAAAAAGACATTATCCTTGGACCGCGATATGAAATTGGTATTCGATATGAATATATTTCAAATAGTGAGTTAAAAATTACTAAAGTATTAACGAAGGAAGAAGATGGGAATAATTACGATATAGATTTGGAAATTGACATGATTATAACTAAAATTAATGGAGTTCGCATAGATCTTGATGGAGGTGATAGACTTGAAAAAGTTTTAACGACCTTCAATTTACACGAGATTCAATTAACTGATGAAAATGACAAAAAGTATAATTTAGATGTTGAAGTCATTGGAGTTCTTATAGGAATAACGAATGACTTATATTATATTCCTTTAAATTCGATTGGTAAATTTTTTACAGGAAACTGGCCAGTATTTTTACTTAGAGAATTGATTTGGCTATTTATTATAGCATTTAGCGTGACTATTTTAAATATGCTCCCTCTACCTGTTTTTGATGGCGATAGAATGTTAAAAGAAGTAATTAATTGGCGTATTGGAGAGGATTTTAAAGAGATTAAACAAAAGAAAGATAGATTTTTATTCGAAGAAGGTGAAAAAGAATATGGATTATCAGAATTTAGAGTAAAAGAAGTAGATTCCATTAAAATTATTTTACAAGAGCGAAAGATTAAGGGAATGGGAGAACGAAGCGAAATAATCCTAAGTCAAAACAATTATGAATTAATCGATAAAATTGGAGATGGATTTAAATCAACAATTTCTTTTAAATTTTCAGAACAAACAAAATTAGATAAAAATTCAATAATTGAAGTGAATTACAAATACTTACATGATGATAAAAAGGAACTAAAGAAAAAAATTCTTAATACTATTCGATTTATTACATTATTTATTTTTTTAGGTAATTTTATATTATCATATATAAAATTTGGGACCATTCTTTTCTGGTAATAATGAACAGAGAACGTGATTTGTATTAATAACTATAAGATTTTTTTAGAAAAAGGTAAATGCAATCATTGTACCAAAGACTCTTTTGTAATATATAGAAAGCATTCTGGGGAAAAAATTTGTCCTGAGTGTTTTGAAAAAAGTATTGAAAAAATTATCTATAAGACTATATCTAAATATAAAATGCTTAAACCTAAGGATAAAGTCATTGTAGCTTTGTCTGGAGGAAAAGACTCGATGTCTCTTCTTTATAATTTATTAAAAATTCAAGAAAAAACATTTGGTTCTGAACCAATCATAGCATTAACAATAGATGAGGGAATAAAGGAATATAGAGAAAATAGTATTCAGAAAGCGAAACTTTTCTGTAAGAATTTGAATGTAGAGCTAAAAATTATTTCCTTTAAAGAAATCATAGGCAAATCACTGGACGAGGTATTAGATTCTAAAAGAAATAAACCAGATTATAGATATGCTTGCAATTATTGTGCTGCTTTCAGAAGAAGGTTACTTAATGATGGCGCAAGGGAATTAGGCGGAGACATTTTAGCAATGGGACATAATCTTACAGATGTTGCGGAAACTTTTCTAATGAACATCTTATATAATAGATATCAACTAATAGCTAATCAATACTTCTTTAAAAAAGAAAATGAAGCTGTCAATCAATTTTTTGTGAAAAAAATAACCCCTTTAATGAGGATTCCAGAAGAAGAGATATTTCTCTATGTTAATATTAAAAAATTCGATTATTATCCATCACATTGTCCTTATAGAGAAGAAGATCCGATTCTTAGAAAGAGAGTATTAAATTTTATTCAAGAATGTAAAAAATTTAGCCCAGAAATAGAATATAATCTATTTAATGGATTTCTAGAATTATCTGAAATATTATATAACAAAAAAAAAGAATTGAACTATAATTCCTGTCAAAAATGTGGATATCCGTGTGGAAATGCTAAGATTTGTTCATACTGTAGTTTTTTAGAAGATATTTATCAATAAACTATTGAATTAAATATCCTCCCATTTCTTTCAATTTATCATATTTTCTTATTTCTTCCCTAAATAAAGGTACCTCTATTAAATCTTTACCTAATCTATCTCGGAATAACTCTCTTATTTTGTTAAGATTATTTTGCTGCATCTTTCGGCGAGCCCTACAAAAATCACATAATTCTGAGTTGTCTTGGTATAATTGATTAACAATTATATTTGAATTTGGAATTTGATATTTAATTAACTCATTTATTAAGCGCCCTGTCTCTGAAATTGCCATTTCTTCTGGAATCATTACAATAACAAATGAATTTTTCATCGGGTCAATTAAGTCTTCTCTGGCGTGTAGAATAGCTTCATTCATTTTCTCTAAAATTTCCATAGAATTATCCTTCTTTCTGTCACCTCGAGTAAAAAGGCTTTTTAAACCACCTAATAAATTTCCTAATTTGACTTTTAATTTTAATAATTTACCAATCCAACTTGAAAGTGTTTCAGGAAGGCTTAAAAATCTTAATGTATGGCCAGTTGGGGCAGTATCAAAAATAATTAAATCATAATCATGTTCGGTTTCAATAAATTCTAAAATCTTAGCAAATGCTAAAGCCTCATCGATTCCTGGGGGGTTATTAGAGGCTAATTCTTGGATTTCCCCCATATCCCCCATAAATGGCATATTATTAA
>Ga0114925_10001869_pt1 | contig 10573 bp, 13 predicted proteins | sample SumtaG_2_FD_87287 | JGI IMG/M metagenome (GOLD analysis project Ga0114925, IMG submission 87287) | Deep subsurface microbial communities from Indian Ocean to uncover new lineages of life (NeLLi) - Sumatra_00607 metaG | ecosystem: Environmental > Aquatic > Marine > Oceanic > Sediment | place...
AATTCGTTTGCCAGTTCTGGAGAGGGGAGGAACTGTGGCTTGCACACACCGGTGGTGCACTCTTTCTCGGCGTCCGCCACGGAGCAGACTTTGCCATTGTCCTTTCCTCCCATACACGTTCCCTGCGCTTGCGCCACACGGGTCCTAAAGAGCGTGCACTTGACGGGTCGCGCATTCAACCAGGCGGCGGAGCCGCAGGCAGCGGCGGTATCCTCGCAGATCATATTATGGAACTCGGGTGCGAGTTCTCCGACATGGTCTGGGTTCATATAGTAGCACAGGAACCATTGCTGTCGGTACGTCAGGTTGGCTATAACCTTGGCGTTTAGGGCAGACATATTGGTGTACTGTACGTATAGAGGATTTTCAGTGGGTGTGCTCGCGTGGTTCTTTTTTCTGGGTTCCTTTTTCTTTGTTTGAAAAACCTGGTTAGAGAGAACCTGTTATGCTTGTCCACAAATGCAAGAAGAGCAAGAGAAACCCCGTTTTCTTTACTGGAAGTTCGCTGTCCGTGCGCAGGCCCCCATGCTAATGCTGCACGCAGCTGGCCTCGACTACGTATGGGACGATGCGACAGCCAACACGTGGCCTGGGCCGAAGGAAAACATGCCTTTTGGACAACTTCCGGTGCTGTTTCATGATGGCAAGACGATTGCACAATCGGGAACCATCGCACGTTATTGTGCGCGCCTTGCTGGTCTGTGGCCGCAGGACGAGGACGGCTGGCTGAAGGCGGATATGCTGATTGAGCACTCTAACGACATTCTGATGATGATGGCCAAGGCCAAGTATGTAGGCGATGTGGCCGCGCAGCGCAAGGCCTGGGCCGAGCTCGCCGAGAAGAAGTACCCCGAGCATCTCGCTTGGTTGGAGAAGATGATCGGGGAGGATCTCTACTTCGGCAAGACGGTTGCGAATGCAGGGGATATCGCGGTTTTCTCGGTAATTAATTTGGCTGAGCGGGCCGGCGTTGCCTGTCCTTTGTCGAAATTCCCGCGTCTCCTCGCCCATAGCAAGCGTGTGAGCCAGCTCGGCACTATTGGCTCCTATCTGGCGGCGGAACACCCGCTCTACCTCAGTGTCCCCGCGGAGGAGGAGGAGGAGGTAGAAGGGGATAACTAGGTTGGAAAGAAGAGCCGTCGGCGCTGCCTTCTCTGCTCATAGAGTGCCCGCCATTCGCGATGGTAGTCTGCGAGCACGCGAAGCCCTTCACGTGCAAGTCGCCGTTCTCTTGTGAGCCGGCGCAACTCCTCAGATGAAGCGCGGACCTCGCTCCGGAGATTATCTAGGGTGTCTCGAAGCGTTGTCCGCTGCTCCTCAAGGGATAGGTTTACACGCGACAGGGCCTCATTCCGGACGGCGAGCCGATCCAACTGCCGCTCGATGCGGCGGATGCGCGCGATGTCGATAATGTTTCGGGCGATGGCCGCGGGCGATCCCTGCAGGTTGCGGGCCCTGGCGAATGCCATCCGGCAGACGGGACAATTGCTTCTCTCTTTCATCCAGGTGAAGAAGCACCTTGTGCAGAAAATGTGGTGGCAAGGGGTGTTCACCCGACCATCGGGTGTGGTCTCGTTCCAGCAGACAGCGCACAACTTTGCCGCCTGGGCGGAGGCGGCGGTGGTCTCGGTAGTACGTGGGCTGGACTCATCCGCGGGTTGGGCCATATCTGCTATAGCTGGGGATAAAATCTCTCCGCCTCGATGGGAAGTTAGATAGATTTTACTGACTATTATATAATGGCCCTCCGCAAGCTTAAGAATATAATGGGGTGTAAGCAGTCGATAGGGCACAATATCCTGTATAATGGTCGATTGGTGCCGTTAAGGGATATCCAGTGTCTGGGGAAGGAGGTGCCGGGGTGTGACGCCTTTCGTGTGAAAAAGATTATGACGTGGAATATACAGGAGCTCTTTTGGTATCTATCACCAGGAAAGTTGGACAATGTGCTCAGTTATCTTCTCGATGCCGACTGCGATGTCATCTGCCTGCAGGAGGTGTTTGAATCTAACTCATTGGAGAGAATAATCAATAGTGTTGAATTGAGGAAGCGATACCCTTTCTTTGCCACAGGGGATCTGCGCAGCAAGTACGTGCTAGGTGAAAGTTCTGGGCTCCTGGTTCTCTCCGTGTATCCTATCCGGATTACGCGATTTGTGCCAGTGCCAGGCCTGACCTTTCCGGACTCTTTTGCTTCCAAAGGTATCCTGTACTTCGCGATAGGGGGATGCAACTTCGCTACTACCCATCTGCAGTCCGATAACCAGAGGCTTGCCGGTTACCAACTTCTCTACCTGCTCTACCACTCCCCGTTCGGGCGTGACTTTATATTGTTAGGGGATCTCAACCATGAGCAGGCAGAAAGGGTTCTGCGCGTCTCGCGGACGAACGCGTTCATCACCCACGACAGCAATCGGATTCTTGACTATATCCTTCCGCTAGGGGGACATAAAGTGCGAGTATACAGGGACTCTATCGACCTGACGAACTGTTCTGATCACTATCCCCTTATCGGGGTATTGGAGCAGGGTCCGCCTGCGGAAACGGAGGCTGAGGATGCTACCGCGCAGGATACCTGACTCACTCTAGTCAGGCAGGTATCCTTAGTGAAGGGTATAATTGGTCATAGGTGTCACATCGTCGGAAGGTAGAGGAAAGGCGCTTTCTTTCTTTTTCTTGTTCCAGTAGGCTGTGGTATAGAGGAAAACGACGATGGGTCCGAAGTTAGTGAATCCTGCGTATGGCTTCTTTCCTATGAGTTCGCCGTCGTGGATGTGGAAACCTATCAGATCTCTACCGGTCTTGTTGTGCAGCGTCAGATTTGCTTCGACGACCGCATTCTCATTGTATTTTCCGTACTGGAAGTTTCTTATCTTGATACTTCCACTATATACTACCTTGTCGGACACTGTATTGCCGTTCATATGCACGGTCGGCTGTTTCGATGTCAGGCGGATGGTCAGAAGTTTCTTTTGTGCGTTGTACCTGGTTATTGGTCTTAGGTAGTAGGTCTGGCCGATAGGGTTCTTGGCGTCGATATGTTTAAAGTGTGCATCGATGTACGGGCCATTCCGGGAGAGAGCCCTTCTGCTGACCGGAGCGAGGTCCGCCCACCTCGTCTTGAATCGGATATTTATCCGTCTGGCAGCGTGATTCGTACGCCTTCGGGTTCTGTTCATTATGAATGCTGATTAGAAAATAAAAGTAATGAATAAGGCAATGATTAGCTGTATCTCTCTTCTTGAGTCGATCTATCTTCTCTATATGTTTCATTTCTTTGAAACTGCCGTTGATTTCGGTATTGGTGAGTCGCCGTCCGGATGGTGGTTTAGGCATACGGTCGGTAGCGAGCGGAGTTTGCGGATTTGCCCTTTCGGTCGTGTCGCTATCTTTGCCTATGTTTTTGTTTTGCTCGCGAGGGGACCCCTGGGCTTCCCCTCCTGGGTGTCTCGTGCGGCTTTGGCCTTCGCCATGTTCCTTGCTCTCATGAATATGAACGCGGTAGTATACCTTCTCCCTGTTGCGGCGGCCGAGTGGTGCAGCGGGGCGCTGTGAGATAGGACGAAAATTGAGTCGTATCCACGGCGCGCCTTAATTGCGCTAATCTATATGGCGCATAGTATGCTTCGGAGACAGTCGCGGGAGGTGCACGACAAGCTTGTAGCTCTGATCGCTTTATACGACGCCATTGACTGGATGGCGCCGGGTGCTGAGGCGGGACAGGCCAAGCTTGCCGCCTTGTCGGCAGACTTGGACTGGGCACGCTACTTCGTGGCTGATCTGTCAACGCATGTTTTAACAGCAGCAGCAACAGCAAGGGCAGCAACATCTGAGAGCTGCCTTGCTGATACGGCAGATGGACCTGGCTAGGCACGACAGAATTCTCCATAGAAGGGGGCGTTTCGGGGGACGCGTGGGTTTTTCTACCTCCATTGTTATAGGGGCTTATTAAATATAGTGTCGTCCTACTATATATGTCAGGAAGGAGCCGCTCAACGCTGACTACCATGCATCAAGGGCTTGTCTGTCGCGTATCTCAGTATGTGCCCCTAGAGGATGAAACCGAGGGAGAGTGGGTCGCCTACAGGCCAACGCAGGATTATCGGACAATGTCTCCTTTGGAACTGGAGATGGATATTGCCCGCTTGGAAAGGGATATCGCGAAGTCCGAGTGGCGAATGAAAAAGATGCGTCGTCACCAGCGGCGACGGCGGGAGGCGCGGGGGAGTGAGACGCGGGGGCGACGGTGGTGGCGTAAGCCTACCTGGCTTTGCTGGCCGAAGTGGGTTGCCGCCGGGGCTTGGCTATCGGCAGGGGGACGTTTCGCTGTACCGCGCGCGGCTAAAGCCCGTGAGCCGACGTAAGTAGTGGGCAAAGTCGACAGGCCGGTCGGTGTAGGGGCGGCGCGGATTTCCCCAGCTCTCTTCGGCTCCCCAGGCTTGGCTCGCCAGACCTATTGCGTTTTCGATGGCCTGAGGTGACAACTTGTTCTTGTAAAGGCGCTCATGCCATAGATGGGTATAGAATATCTTCACCGCCGAATGGATTTTATCGAGTCCCTCCCAGAGACTCTGTTGGATCACTGTTCCGACACCTTCCATGACGTCAGCTGGCATGCCGGGGAAGTTGGTGCAAGTGTAGTAATGTGCCCAGTCTCCTGCCCGGCAGAGCAGTTCCTTATACCGGACATTGCTTCTGCGCAGCCGGTCTTCGGGCGGCAAACCTGACTCTGGCAAAAGGTAGCCGGCAACGCGCACTTTGATACGTGGGCCTTTTACTGTTATCTTGCGCTGCATTTGCTGTTTACTTTGCTTTCTTTGTGCCCCAACCTTTACCTTGTGCGTTCTTTTAATAGTAAGCGTCATGACTGATGAGTTAGTCTCCAGTCATGACGGGTCTTTCAATTTCCTTTTATACAACCACTATCCGATCACCTACGACACGGTCCAAAACTGCACCATAGTTGCTCCTATTCAGTCCGTCCACACACTTATTGTGTAACTGCATCAGGTAGCGTGGGGTCCATAAATTCACCGTAGCTAACGCTAGTTCGAGATTTATGTAGGCTTCGGGCGATTGCGGGTCAAGCGCTTTGCAGAAGTAATACAGCCAGAAGAAATGCAGTGAAAGGACATAACTGCCGATTGCGGGGAGGATGGCCGTTTTCACATACCGGTCGTGATGCCTTATATTTGGGAGGATGACAGTTGGGAGGAGGATGTAGAGCAGCGTCGTCATAACCCATGCGATGGCGGAGAAGTAAAAGAGCACGGCGTAGACTGTGTCCGAGACGACGAGATGAATGAACGTTTTATCGGGATAGGGGTCGAGTATCCCGCGCGCGAGCTGGTAGCCCGCAGCCTTGTCGAGGGTCCTAAGGAAGAGCGCGGCGAAGAGACATGTGAAGCTGAGGAAGAGGGTTCGTGCGTTTCCGGCAACCTGGCTCACCTGCGCCGGGGTAAACCTGTAGGTCTCGCGCGGCCAGCGGTACCGGATGCGGTAGGCCGCGCGACACTCCATGCATCTCACGAAAGGTGCGCGGCCGTAATTCATCAGCCGCCACTTACGCAGGCAGCGGTCATGCACGAACTTGCTTGATCCACTGCAGAGGCATGGGGCGATTAGGGGGTCCCCGGCCAGCGCTGGCTCAAAGCAGAATCGGCACTCCGGCACCGCAGGTGGAGTCTGGCTGGGGGGCCCTGGCAGTAGGCAAAGCGAGCTCTCGGATGTAGAGCTGGTTATGCTACCTGTATCGCCCGCCGCGCTGGCTGCGTCGCTTGTCGTGCTGGCTGTGTTGCTTGTTGCACTGGCTGTGTCACTTGCTACGCTCGACGGGGGCGAGCCAGGAGGCGGGGGCGGAGGCGACGGTGGCGCCTCTCCGCCAAGAATGTGGACGACGACGTTGCCTGAATGGGCTCTGGGCATTGTATATATGGGATATTTTTGCATGTCGACATGTGCGTAAGTAAATTGGGAATCGATATAGCTATAGGACGGCAGTTATCAGAAGATGTTGCCATCCCTTCCCGACGATATTGCCAATCTCACGCGCGGCTTATTTGCGTTTTATGTGGTTAGAAGCACACTTAGGCGGGTTCTCTCGCGGAAACAGGCCAATAACATAGTCTCAGGGACCCATGCTCTGGCTTCCCTCGCTTTCAGTGGGCGTGGAGACTTGGCTAATCTTCGTTGGTTCTCTACAGCATATTTCCTCAATGATACCCTATCTCTGGCTAAGGAGGGGAAGTGCGGCGTGGTAAATGCCGGCTACGTCTACCATCATCTCGCTGCAATCTATTTACTGCGGGGCGACGCGACCGTTGTTCCCATCCACACCCTTATGTTCTGGGGGGAGCTGTCGAATCTTGCTAGCTACCCGCTCTATTATTATCTGCATAAGCAGGGTGCACCACAGAGAGAAAAGATCAGGTTTCTGCGGAAGGTGCAGCGGTATCTTTACTGCGGTATCCGGATTCCCGTCTTCTCGTGGCAACTGTTCTGGTTCCTGCGGACCTCGCCGGCGTGGCAGCATGTGGTCGCCCTCGTCCCGGTATACCTGATGGGGGTAGTCTGGGCGGTGAAAATACTCGCGCAAGGGGGAAATTGAACAGCGGGTGAGTGGCTGCTACAGGATAGAAAGGCAATGTTAAACGAAGAAGCTGAGATTACCCGCTGCTGCATGCTCCTGCTGCGTCTAGCCGGCGTGGCATATGAGGTCTCTGGCGTTGTGTTCCTTGTCAAGGACTACCACGTCGCCCATATTTGTCCCGGGTCCCATTTGTGGGCCTATGTGCTGGTGTCGCTGCTCCTAGGGACCGCGGCGATGAATACCTTTTATACACAGCGGGGCGAACCTTCGACACGGGGTTCTGTTTGCTATGCTCTTGGTGCGGCGGGGATGGCTGCGTGGGGCGGATATGAGCTAATAGTTGTGTCTTGCCCGCCGCTGCTTCCCCAGCAGATTCACGGCTATTCGGTCGCTACATTCATCCTGCAGGTCTTGTCGGCCGTCGCTGCGATCATCTGTTGCGTAGGCGGCAGAGTCTTGGATGGTGACGGCGGGTACGCGGATATGGCCTAAAATACCTAGACGCCGACGGTGAGCCCGGTATAAGCCTTGTAGAGGTTCGTCTTGATTGCAAAAGCGATTCCGTTTTGATTAAAGGGTGCTCGTCCTTCTTGGAAGGCCTTGAAGTTCATCCAGTCGGAAATCATGCGCCGATTCTTGGGGTCTATCTCAGCGAACTCTCTTTCTTCACGAGGTGTGCGGAGGATTTGGCACATAAGCAGTGCACTATTTCTGATGTAGACACGTGGGTAGGTCAGGTTGGGATCCATAGGCATTCTTTTAAGAAAAAGAATGACTAGGTCTTTAGTTTTCAATTTTCCTGGTGGCGAGTGAGGTGTGTTCAGGGGGCCGCGGCGGACACTTTCGTGAACTCAGCTGTCGCTGCGCACGCCATACACATCCAGATTTGGCCCTTCTCGGTTTCCATGACTGGGCTCATCGCCTTTTTGCTATGAAGCGAACAGGAGCAGTCCGAGAGGATCGTGCCGCTTGGCGGAGGCGGCGGCGGCGGCGGTTCGACCTGGACGGGCGGATACAGCTCCTGACAACCCACGCACATGCCGGATATGTCGAAGTATGTTTTTTGCAGATTTGTCCGAATTTCGGCGCCATCGAAAGTCTTCTTGCAGCAAGGGCACGGATGTGTCACTTGCGTCGGAGGGGCATCGCAGAGAACGTTATGTGTTTGTTTGAAATCCATTTGTTATGTTTTTTGATGCCATCAGGTGCAGTTCCTATTTTCGCTTCAATTTTCTGAAGCGAAAAAAAGAAAGTTTAAGGACTTATGAATAACGGAGGTGTTCTAGCAAATATTGAGTTACCTGTCTCATTCTGAATAGAAAATTGAAATACCATTCAATTCTCCCCACCTTTTTTGGTTCAGTTGTCTTTTGTGTTTTTTATTCCACAATCTCCACCCTAATATTATCAAGACCGCGTTCAAGGAGGTCATAAATGAACGTATAATGCTCATCGAGGGCAATGTTTGTTTCTTTTGAGAACTTCCAGTGGTAATGAGCCCCTCGGCTGCGGGCGTATGCCCGCCACAGATCCAATTTCTTATAGAATAGCTGCTCTTGAAATGTGCACTGCCCAAGTTCTTCCTCTGTCAAATCTTGGTAACCAACATCCTTCTTCCAACCGTGATCGGCCATGTGATTGAAGATTTTAAAGCCGGAATTTAGCTGTTTGAGAACCATGACGCGGTTCCACGGCGAGTCGCTTCCACGCAACCCTCCATCAAGCCAACCCGTTTTTGAGTTTCTACTATTACCATACGCGCCGCGGATAGGAAACAAATGGTCGACGGATAAGCCTTTGCCTGTGGGGATATGTGTCCCGGTCCACGCACAGGTCGTCTTCCAGTTTGGCCCCCAAATTTCGCACCGTTTCCTCTCAGCAGCCTCGTCAAAGGGGATATTAAGATGTTCCACCTGCGTCCTCAATAGATGAAGTTCGGCGTGCTTTGCCGTGTCATATTTGCGGGCGGCAATCTTAGAAGCCGGAGCTGTTCTGCCGCGCGGGCGAGGGCAATTCTGCTTATATTGATCCCAAGCTTCGTTGCGTTCTTTCACAACACCCCACTTCCCCTGCCGGGACGTGTGTTTCTTGTTCCAGTCCTTCATGAACGCCGTTTTCGTCTGCTTGGCCTTGAGCTTCTTGGCCTTGGCGGCTTTCTTCTTGGCAGCGGCGGCTTTCTTCTTGGCAGCGGCGGCTTTCTTCTTGCCAGCGGCGGCTTTCTTCTTGCCAGCGGCGGCTTTCTTCTTGGCAGCGGCGGCTTTCTTCTTGGCAGCGGCCTTGGCCTTCTTGGCAGCGGCGGCTTTCTTCTTGGCAGCGGCCTTGGCCTCCTTGGCCTTGAGTTTCTGCTTGTGCTCGTCAACGATGCGCAGCAGCTCCGCCTTCTTGGGTGCACGGAGTCGGCCGAGAAGGCGGATTTTTTTCTCTTCCTCGGCGAGTTGGGCCAGCGACATGGCCGGCACACCGGCGCGCACCGCCTCCTCCAGCTCCTCGAACCATTTGGCCGGGGTTTTGCTTTTCATCTGTGTTATGTTTCCTGAGTCTTTAGTTTTTCTGTAGTTTTTCTGTAGTTTTTCTGTCTAACCCTACTTTTCAAAAAACTTCTTCAATTTTCTGAAGAGTTTCAGGTACAAGAACAGGGGAAAACAGATGTAACGGCTAGAATGCAGTCATCCTGACCTCAAAAAAAAAGGTTGGTTTATTAGAGTTGAGCTACCCCCTGTGGGAATCGAACCCACAATCTCCCGCTTAGGAGGCGGACGCGTTATCCATTGCGCTAAGGGGGCGTTTTCATAGAAAAGGCGTCACTAAGTCCAGCAAGTCCTTGCGGGTTGCTCCCACCGCGATCCTCTTCTACCCCTTTGCCCGTATGCAAAGAGTTCCCACGCTAGGGCGATTTACCTTCGACCGGATTCGAACCGGCGCGCACTTGATCAAGAGTCAAGCGCTCTACCACTGAGCTACGAAGGTGGTCTTCATCGCCGGGAATTGAACCCGGATCTGCTGGGTGAAAACCAGCCATCCTGACCATTAGACTACGATGAATGTTACACATGGCAGGGTTCGAACCTGCGACGTCTTTCGACACTGGTCCTCAATTACCAGCTCCTTTGACCACTTGGAATACATGTGTTGTGACAGGTCGCGCGAAAACGACATTTTCCGGGTGAAAACCAGAGATCTATTTTTTAGTGTTTGCTGTAGACGACCTTGGGTTAGCCTTTTTTTAAGTCTTGCTAAGGACTTTTACACACGACTGGATTTGAACCAGTGAAGCTTTCGCCATCGGTTCAATAAGACCGATTCCTTAGACCTCTTGGATACATGTGTTGGTTTACGGGCCGCTTGAGTTTTTTCCACATTGACGCATCAATAAAGAGTTCACTCTCTTCCTGTGGTTCATAGGTGCCGGTGCTCTATTACCTATATCTTGGCTCTCCTAGCCGCAAAACTTGCTTCCCACACGAGTTCTGCCATTCAATAGGATTTTGACCACTGAGCTACGCCCACGGCGACTAGTTCTCTTCGCGCTCCTTTCGGAGCAGGCTTCTGCTCGCTTAGCGAAGAGCGTTCGTCGCCGTGGTGGCTGGATTCGAACCAGCGAACCTCCGGCGTCATTGGCGAAATTTGGTTAGTTTGCTGTCGACGGCCCTTACGTGTGAGTGGATTTGAACCACCGACCTCCCGTTCATTAGACGGACGCTCTCTCCAACTGAGCTACACACGTTTACACCACCTGTGGGACTTGAACCCACGGCCACTTGATGTCATCTTTTTTCAATAAAAGTCAAGCGCTCTGCCACTGAGCTAAGGCGGTGATTAAGCTTCGCCGGGATTTGAACCCGGAATGTTGGGGTCAAGGCCCAATGTGCTAACCGTTACACTACGAAGCTGTCGCGGCGCCAGGTTTCGATCCTGGGACCTACGGGTTATGGGCCCGTCGCGCTTCCTCTGCGCCACACCGCGTTTGGTGTCATTATCTCAGAC
>Ga0114925_10001870_pt1 | contig 10571 bp, 9 predicted proteins | sample SumtaG_2_FD_87287 | JGI IMG/M metagenome (GOLD analysis project Ga0114925, IMG submission 87287) | Deep subsurface microbial communities from Indian Ocean to uncover new lineages of life (NeLLi) - Sumatra_00607 metaG | ecosystem: Environmental > Aquatic > Marine > Oceanic > Sediment | place...
ATATTTATTTATACTAGACACAATACTCACGAAAAATTTACTGTTGAGGCTTTAAAGGCTGGGAAAAATGTATTTGTTGAAAAACCAATGGGTATTACATGGAAGGAATGTATGAATGTATACCACCTAGTAAAGGAAACTGGAAAGTTTTATACTATTGGTTTTAACCGTAGATATAGCCCTCATGTTAAATTAGCTAAAAAACTACTTAGAGAAAGGAATAACCCGATCATAATAAATTATAGAATTTCTACTACATTCATTCCTGGAAATCACTGGATTTATGATCCTGATATTGGAGGGGGCCCCTTCATAGGAGAACTCTGTCATTTTACAGATTTGATTTTATACCTAATTAATTCTAATCCCATTGAATTAATAGCAAGAGGTGGTAATTTGAGTCATAAAAACATTGATACTTACGATAATTGTGTAGTTTTAATAAAATTTCAAAATGGTTCAATTGCTAATCTTATTTATTCTGATTTAAATGGACCAAAAATGTCGAAAGAGCGTATAGAAATATATTCTGGTGAATCTGCGATTATAATCAATGACTTTCTAAAAATGGAGACTTCTGGTTTTGATATTGGTAATCTCTCATTACCTGAACAAGATAAAGGACATAAAAATGAAATTAATTACATTGTTAAAGCAAATTTAGAGAATAAGGAGAGCTTTGTTAGTGCAGATGACGCAATTAAAGCAATGGATTTATGTTTTAAAGTAATAGAATCAATAAGAGCCAATAAAAATATAAAGGATTTTAAATGAATGAATTGAATTTAAAAAATTTAAAGGAAAAAAGTAATATAATTGATCCTGTTACTATTTTAAATAAATATGCTTTGTTTTCAACGGATATAGATGATATTATTTTTATAAAAAAGGAACCTATTTTTTGTGGGGGTATTATTAAAGATCTAGGAAGAAATGTTTATAATTTAAAAATAAATGAGTTTGTTGGATACTTATCTCTAAAAACACATTTGAATTTAAGATTATCTTCGAATTTAATTGTTAAATTAAATGAGGTAAACAAACATCTAATTTTTTCTCTGCCTTATGCTTCTTATGCAATGAATATTTTAAGAAAAATTAATCCTAAATTAGGTCAAAATGTTGTAGTAATCGGTTTAAATTTCTTTTCTCTACTCCTTTTTAAGCTAATGAGATTATCTGGGGCGAATATTTATATATTTAATTTAAATTCTTACCCTAATACCTTAATGTTAGATGAGAAGGAAAAGCCATTTATTATGGATAAATATAATGATTATTTGAAAACAATTAGTATTGATTCGTTAATATTAACTAAATTAAGTGAAGAAATCCTTGAGTTTGTTGGAAAAATTAGGAGCAATTTGAAAGTGCAACGAGCATATCTCATTGAACATCATTTAAATCCTAATCTAAAAGCAAAAATTAATCTTCATATAGATCAAATAATGAAATATGACAAGGGTTTCTTTGATCCTGACTATAATAAAGGAATAAAATATCCGTTCTCTTATGTAAGATGGGATTTTAAGAGAAACCTTGAATATTTTGTTAGCTTAGTGGAAAAGAATTTAATAAAACTTAATTATTTTAGAATATATGAAGTGAAATTGAACTCAGTAAAGGAAATAAAAGAGAAAATCGGTATCTTGAATGAAGAATTATTAAACGATAAATTAGACCAGCATCAAGAAAAATCCTTAATTTTATTTCACATTCAAAGCAAAGAGAATATTCAATGAAAGGAGCAATATATAATAGTTTTAGCAAACTTTATAATCTTACCCCCTTACCAAATTTAGATATCAATTATTTTATTGTCTTAAAAGAATTAATTGATATTGAAAAAATTCAATATTACACTCGTCAAGAATTAGATAAATATCAAGATTATAAACTTAGAAAGTTAATTAAACATGTTTATAACAATGTCAGATTTTATAAAAATTGGTTTAGAGAGAATAATTTACAAATAAATGATTTTAAAGGGGTCAAGGATTTAGAAAAACTACCAATATTAACAAAACCAATTATTAAAGAAAACTTTAATGATTTTATTTCAATAAAATCAAGGCAATATAACCCTAAATTATTAATGACAACAGGTTCAACAGGGCTCCCTTTTAGATTTTTTGTCGACAGAATAGCAAAACTAAAAGAAAATGCGTCAATTTGGAGGCAATGGAGATTATATAATGTTAAATTTAGAGATAGAAGAGCTATCTTAAGAGGTACTTTAGTAGATGAACATGGAACCAAAAATCGGGCATTATGGAAATACTCTTTTGAGAATAAAAGTTTACATCTCAATACTTTTCATATGAATGAAGAAAATTGTATAAAAATTATAAACAAAATCTTTGAATATAAACCAGGGATATTTCAAGTGTATCCAATGGCACTTTTCATACTCGCTCAATATATAAAGAAATATGATGTTAATCTTTCATTTCTAAAAATGGTTCATTTTAGTTCAGAAGGATATACTCAAATTCATAGAGAATTTATCAAAAAACAATTTACATGCCCTATTCTCGACAGATATGGTCAATCTGAAATTGTATTGAATGCTTATGAATGTAAGCCTGAAAATGGCTATCATGTTGAAGAAGAGAATAATATTTTAGAAGTGTTAGATAAAAACTTTAAACAGGTAAGCGAAGGAGAAACAGGAAGAATTGTAGGAACTAATCTTCATAACTATTCAATGCCATTAATTAGATATAGTACTGAAGATTTAGCGGTAATGGGAGGTAATGAATGTTCGTGTAGGCGACATTCAAAAAAATTGAAATCTATCCAAGGACGTGTTTTAGATCAGATTATTACGGAAGATAAAAGCCTAATTTCTGGGATATCGTTTTATCATTATTGGAAGCACCGAATAAGTGAAAAAATTCCAAACTTATCGTTTGTGCAAATAATTCAGCCAAAAATTGATGAAATTATCGTAAGAATATTCCCAACCAAATTATTTTCAAAAAAAGATGAATTTTTAATTATACAAGAATTAAATAAATTTGTTGGAAACTTAGATATATCTTTTGAATATATTAATGAAAAACCTTTTGGAGAAAAATGGCGTTTTACAATCTCAAAGATTTCTGATACTGAAATAAAAAGTCTATTGAAATAACTATTTTTTTTACAAAAATAATTATTTTATTAAATCTCATTTCCCTCCTTTTGTTATAGATTTTAAAATTAACTTAAAACCCCCATTTATTTTTAAGTATGGCTATATCGCTTTAGTAATTTATAGCATTTTTGGAATTATTCTTAAACTACCATTAAACGAGGGAGATTCATCCTTATATTTTTCTTAATTTACAAAATGCTAATGCTCCGGATTTTGAAAATAATTTATTTTCTACGGAAATTTCTAAATCCAATAATTTAGATGAAATTTTACCTAAAAATTTAGGTAAATAACTATAATATGACCAAAAATCTCCTGTTTGAATCATTTCAAGATGACATCCTTCTATATTAAATAAATAACGAGACCATTCTTTAACACGCCACCAATTGTGGAATGGTAGTGAATTAATTTTTTGTACATTATGACGCCAAAACAAGTAATTATTAAAATTTGGCATTTCCAATATCAATATACCACGACTTGATACTAAATTTAGTAATTTATTTATGATTTTTACAGGATATTTAAAATGTTCTATTAAACCTAATGAAAATACAAGTTTAAAATAATTTTTTCTATAATATTTTGTAATTTCTTTTACGTCTCCTTGAATTATCTTTACGTTAAAATTTCTATTTAGAAATTTTGCTTTCTCAACATTTTTAATATTAAATTCTAATCCATGTAATTCCTTTGCACCTTTTTCAGAAAAATATTTAAAGTAGAAGCCAGCACCACATCCTACATCCAATATTTTATTAAATTTTTCATTTTTAAGTAATTTATCAAAGCACCATAAAATATTTTTCACACCATAATTTTTATATAAAGGTTCGATACTTGAGATATTTTTCCAGTGATTGTTCCAAGCGTTTTTAACTTTTAGCATTTTTTAAATTAATTATGATTTTTATAAATTTCATTAAACATCAAATCTTTAATTTTTCGAACAGAATCTTCTATTAGAATTTTTTTTTCCCAATTCAGTCTTTTTAATTTTGAATTATCAGCTACAATCTTAGGAATATCAAATTTTCTAATCAGATTTTTGTCTATCTCAACTTCATTTTTATTTATTTTAAAAACCTTCAAAAAAATATCTAGTAATTCTTTGATTTTGATCGATTCTGCAGATCCAATATTATAAATTTCTCCTGGAGCACTATTATTCATTATTATTTCATATGCTCTTACTAGATCTTCTATATCCAAATAATCTCTTTCATTATCTAGATTTCCTAATATGATTTTACTCTTGTTTTTTAAATTTAATTTTATTTCATTTATTAATCTTCCAATAAATAACTTTTGAGAAATTCCATATCCCACAATATTAAAAGGTCTTGCTATATATACCTTAATATTATTTCTCAAAAAGTATGTTTTTGCTAAAAATGTTTGATAAACCTTTGATAATCCATAAAAACTAATTGGGTTTAATGGATAATCTTCATTTATAATACCATCTTTCTTTTTTATAAAACCGTATTCTGCAGCTGAGCCGTTTATTAAAATTTTACAATTAATATTATTATTTTGTATTATTGATTCGAAAAGATTTCTTGTTGCAATAACATTATTTAAATAATCTTCTTCAAGAATATTCGAAAAAGTTCCAGAAAAATTATATATTTCATCAGGCTTTATTTTTTGAATAATCCTTTTTATTTTTTCAAAATTTGTAACATTACATTTAAAATAATTTTTCTTTTTAATATCTAGAATATCAACCATATATAATTTTTCTATAGCGTCATAATGCTTGATATAATAATTGATAAAGTATTTTCCAATAAATCCTTCAGACCCAATTATTAAGATCCTTTTTTCCATAGTTTTCTTAAACCTTACATAACATATTAGATATTATAAATTAATTTGTATTTTTTTAGATTCTCTTCTTTACTAAACCACTCAATAGTTAATTTTAAACCTTCTAACAAAGAATATTTTGGTTTCCAATTTAGTAATTTTAAGGCTTTTTCAGTATCTGCAATTAAACGGTTAACTTCACTTTTTTTTGGTCTTTCTCGTATATCTTTAGAAACAATATTTTTATCTGAGTTCATTAATACTTTTATTTTATTTGCTAAATCTTTTATTGATATTTCACAGGAATTTCCAATGTTAAATATTTCACCATCTAAGTTATCTTTTTGACAGACCTTTACATAAGCCTCACATGTATCTAAGACATATGTCAAATCTCTTGTAGGAAAAAGATTTCCTAACTCAATTTCAGTTTTTTTACTTAAAATTTGGGATATAATAGTCGGAATAATTGCCCTAGCAGATTGTCTTGGACCATATGTATTAAATGGTCTAATTATCGTTACTGGAAGATGATAACTATGGTAAAAACTCATTGCAATATTGTCTGCGCCAATTTTTGATGCAGAATAAGGTGATTGAGGTTGATATGGATGTTTTTCATTAATAGGAACATAGAGAGCAGAACCATATGTCTCAGAAGTGGAAGTAATAATAACTTTTTTAGTATTAAAGTCTTTTACTGCTTGAATTATATTTAAGGTCCCTTTTACATTTGTATCTATATAACTTTCTGGTGCTATATAAGAATATGGGATACTAATAAGGGCAGCTAAATGACAAATAATATCCATATTTTTAACAGCTGCTCTAACTGCATAGGGATCTCTAATATCTCCTGAAAAAATTTCAATTTTCTTCAATTTCTCCTTAGGAAGATAATCTAACCATCCCCAAGAATTGAAAGAATTATAATATACAAATGCTCTAACTCTACAATTTTCTTTTAAAAATCGTTCAACTAAATGACTTCCAATAAAACCGTCTGAACCCGTAATTAAAACTTTTTTATTTTCTAAATACATTTTCATTTGTAACTAATCTTTTAATAATAATAAATTATTCAGCAACTTGAAATTAATGGACTAGTGATGTTTTTACAAAAACTAATATCAAATAGAATAAAAAATTTAGTAATTGAAATATTACATATATACTAATATTGTACTCATTGATAAGTTTAGATTTTATCAAAAAAACAAATTTAAAATCTCTTAGAATAAGTCTATAAATTTAAAAATTTTTAAAAGTATAATTGATAAATAAATAAATTTAACAATAGTAAAAACGAAGATTTTTATTTGCAGAAAATTAATGAATTGAAGCAATGAGAGTTGCCATAATTGGTCCATATCCAAAACCTTATGGGGGTATTTCTGTACATATTAGAAATTTAAATCTCTATTATCAAAAATATTATTCCAATAAATTTGTGTTAATAATTTATAACACCGTTTTCCATCATAAACAAGTAGATTCATTTCCAAACGTAATAAGACAACCCCGACCTCCAAAATTAATAAATTCTTTAATTAGGATTTTGAATTATAACCATAGAAAGAAAAAATTATTGTTAAACTTTTGTTCGATATTAAACTTAACCTGGTATAGTATATGGTTGTTTAAATCACTACTCATTCATAGAGTAAAAATTATACATTTTCAAGGTTCTGCTTCATGGGATTTACGCATCTTAACAGTAATAATAGCAATATTAACTCATTCAAAATCAATTTTGTCCATTCATGGTCCTGGAGTAGGTAAAAATCTTTTTCAAATTCCTCCTCTGAAGATACTTACCCCTAAACAAAAGTTTTATTGGATTTTTATCAAAAAGTATGATCACATAATCTGTGATAATGCTTATCAAATAAGAAATCTAAGATCCTTAAAATATAGCAGAGATAAGATATCTTTTATTAAAGAATTTATTCCACCTATAATTAATAATGAAGATTATAAGAAAATTCCAAAATATATTCAAAATTTTTATGATAAAAATGAAATTAACATTTTAGGAATGGGATGGAATGTCTATAAAGACGGTTTAAATCTCTATGGTTTGGATATGATGTTGCAACTTATGATTCAAATAAATAAAAGGTTTCCAAACAATAAAATTGGATTAATATTGAAAGTTATAGATAAAACAAAAACTCCAAATTTTCATCAATCTGAGGATGCATTATGGAAATTTAAACCATTAGATATACTAAAACAAAAAATTAATGAGGAAAACATACAAAACATCTTAATTATTGAGGAAGAACTTTCCCAATTTTACCCTTTAATTGAAAAGGCAGACATTTTTTTACGTCCTACCTTATCTGATGGAGACTCTGTTTCTGTTCGTGAATCAATTTATTTAAATACTTTAGTAATTGCCAGTAATGCAATAAAAAGACCAAAAGTATGCGTATTATTTAAAAATCGAGATCAAAATGATTTTAACAACAAAACTTTTGAGATAATTGAAAAAATTTTAAATAATCATAATATTGAAAAAAACATTATAAATCGTAAAAAAAATAATGCAGAAAAGATATTTCAATTATATAAGAAGTTAAAAAAGAAATAAGCTCATTTACTCAATTAATATTATTTTTTTTAATAGTTAATTTATAATACTCAAAAAACATATGAAAAGAAATAAATTGAAAGATTTCGAAATTCGAGAATATAAAATCAAAGATTTTCCAAAGATACGAGAACTTTTTAATATTTCATTTGGAAGAGATTTAAGTTATGAATATTGGAAATGGAAGTGTATTGAAAACCCAATGGGAAAATCAACAGCATTTTTAATGTTCGATGGAGATAAATTAATAGGTCATTACAATGTTGATGCATCAATTTTAAATTTTCGAGATAAAAATATTAAGGCTGTATTATCATGTGATACTATGACCCATCCTGATTATCATGGATTAGGAATTTTTCCTCACTTAGCTAAATTAACATATCAAAAAGTAATGGAAAATGATGTTTTACTAGTATATGGATTTCCTAATATTAATAGTCATAAAATTTTCGAAGAAAAATTAGGTTGGGTTAAATTTAGTAATTTACCTTTTATATTTAAAGATTTAACGAAATATAATAAAAAAAAGATTAAAAACCAGTATTTAATAACAAATATAGAGAAATTTGGAAATGAAATTGATAATTTTTATGAGGAAATAAAAAAGTCTCCTCTAATCCTCCGAAAAATATCTAAAGATATTTTAAATTGGAGGTATAACAAGAATTCTACTAAAAAGTACGATAAATTTTTAATTAGAAACAAAAAAAATAGAGAATTACTTGCTTTTTTTGTGTCAAAGATTTATAATGATAAATTTAATGAGTCTTCCATTGATTTAGTCGATTTTTTTATAAAGAGTCAAAATTCTAAGCAAGAATATAATATAATTAATGCAATTCAAGATTTTTTAATTAATTATTATAATCACGAAAATTCAAAAATTATGATATGGATGCCAAACAAAGAAATATTAAAGTATCTATTTCAGGAATTAAAATACCAATATGTTAATGTTGAAACCTTTTTCGGGTTTAGGTTTCTTAAAAAAAAAATATATTATGATCATTTTCGGAAAATCTCCAATTGGTATTTAACAATGGCTCATTCAGATGTTTTTTAAAATAAGTCTTTCCAAATAGTAAACAATTAAATTTATTCTTTTTAAATAAATTTAAAATGGAAAATAAGTAGTTTTAAGTTAATAATATGAAAATTATAAAATGACATAAATTAATAAATAAATAAAAAAACAAGCAAATAAAAGAAATGAATGTTTTAGTTATTGTTGCTCACCATGATGATTTAGAAATAGGATGTGGTGCTACTATCGCTAAATTCCGAGAGAAGGGACATAAAGTTACATCATTAGTCATGACTCATTCAGGATATTCAAGTCCAAATGGAAAAAATATCCGTTCTAAAGAAGATGCATTAAACGAAGCTCGGTTGGCTTCAAATCTACTTGATTATGAACTAATTTCATTTAATGAAGATTCATTTGATATAAAAATTAATGATGATAATATAAGTAAAATTATAAATATCATTCATGATAGACAAATCGATGTTACATTTACGCATTTTCACGCTGATACCCATCCTCCTCATCATAAAGTTCACAAAATGGCAATCCATGCTTGTCGTCATGTCCCTAATGTTTTTGGAATGAAAATAAATTGGTATGTTGGAGAAACATCATTTGATCCAAGATTATTTATTAAAATTAATGAATCTCAATGGGAGAAAAAAATAAATGCCATAAAATTATATAAGAGTGAATTTCATAGAGTAGGAGATAAATGGATCAATTATTTAAATAATCAATCTCTCAACTATGGATCTCAAATTGGAGTAAAAAGAGCAGAAGCTTTCTATATTTACAAATTTCAATGGGATTTTTAAACACAAAGAACCTTTGTAATATTATTATCGAAGAAAATTCACAAACTTAAAATTTTATTTTTATTTTTTTTATAATCTTTATTTGCCTTATGATAGTCATCACTCCTACCTATGTCTAACCAATATGAATCGTGCGGATAAGCTTTAATCTTTAATTTTTGATTAATACTATTTATCATTAATTGATCAAAACCATACGCCTTATTTTTAGGTAAATTATCAATTACTTTTTTATTTAAAATATAAATCCCCATGCTGACATTAAATGTGTATAATGGTTTTTCTTTAAATTCAAATATTTCTTGATTTTCATTATACTTAAGAACTCCAAAATCAATGATAGAAGTTCTTTTGAATATAGCTACTGAAATATCGTTTTTATTTTCGATATGCCATTCAAAAAACTTTTTGTAGTTTAAATCGGTTAATATGTCACCATTCATTACCAAAAAATTTTCAGGTAAGTCAACAATCAATGTAAGAGGCCCAATGGTGCTTAAGGATTTCTCCTCTAGAGAATAGTTAATTTTTGTACCCCAATCACTTCCATCTCCGAAAAATGCTTGAATTATTTTAGCCATATAATTTACCGCTATTGTAATATAATTAAAACCGTTTTTTATCAGTTGTTTTAATATTATTTCTAATATGGGCATTTCTCCCCCTATTGGCATTAGTGGTTTTGGTAATGAATATGTATATGGTTTTAATCTAGTACCTTTCCCACCAGCAAGTATAATTGCTCTCATTTCTTTCATCCATTAAAATAATAAATCTATAATTCTTTCTATTAAAAAATTTTTCTTATTTTATTTTAAATACAGAGCCTTTTATTAATTATTTTTTCTAGTAAATCTCTTTAATAAATTAATACACTTCATTATTATTTTATTAGGTTTAGTTTCTTTTTTAAAAAATGATCCTATTAAATCTAATTCTTTTAAGGTTAAAATTTTAAAAAGAAGCATTTGGATAAATATTAAAATAATAAAAATTACTGCCCCAATAATACTATTTAATATAAATATATCTGGAATGATGGTATAGATAATAAAATATGATATTATTAAAGAATCAAAAAAGATTATGAATATTACAATAGTTTTTTTTATTGGTAATTTTATACCTCCTAGCTTCTTAGTAAATTTAAATTGAATAATAAAAATTATAAAG
>Ga0114925_10001871_pt1 | contig 10568 bp, 7 predicted proteins | sample SumtaG_2_FD_87287 | JGI IMG/M metagenome (GOLD analysis project Ga0114925, IMG submission 87287) | Deep subsurface microbial communities from Indian Ocean to uncover new lineages of life (NeLLi) - Sumatra_00607 metaG | ecosystem: Environmental > Aquatic > Marine > Oceanic > Sediment | place...
GATCGGGATTGAAACTGGTGATCCCGCTGATTTTCGATCTTTTATTGATCTTTTCAAGGCCTTTGAGAGGCAGGTAAACTATTTTGTGGATATTAAGATAGAGGGAAGTAATATAATAGACAGGATATTTGCAGAGTATATTCCAGCGCCTTTTCTGTCCATCTTAATAGATGATTGTATCGCGGAAGGAAAAGACTACCACGACGGAGGTGCCCGATACAACACAAACTATATTCAGGGAGTCGGCCTGGGCAGTATCACGGATATTCTGACATCCATCAAATACAATGTCTTTGATAAAGAGCATTTATCCATGGAGGAGCTGCTGGAAATTCTTAAGAACAACTTTAAGAACAATGAAACACTGCGCCAGAGGTTTTTAAACAGGACTCCCAAGTTCGGAAATGATGACGATTACGCGGATGACATCATAAGGTCTGTCTTTGAAATCTACTATAATGCCGTTAACGGTCGCCCTAACACCAGGGGAGGCTGTTTTAGAATAAACCTTCTTCCTACGACTGTTCATGTCTATTTCGGCAGGGTGGTCGGAGCAACTGCAGACGGGAGAAAAGCGTCCGAGCCCCTGTCAGAAGGGATATCACCTGTACAGGGAGCGGACCGCCACGGGCCCACGGCTGTGATTAAGTCCGTGTCCAAAATTGATCATGACCGTACCGGCGGAACCCTGCTGAACCAGAAATTTATCCCCCAGCTTCTCGCGGATGAGGAGGGTATAGATAAAGTCGCACGCCTGGTCCGGTCCTATTTCAGCCCTGACGGGCACCACATACAGATGAACGTTGTTACAGCTGATACCCGGAGGGCCGCTCAGAAAAACCCTGAAAAACACCGGGACCTGATCGTCCGTGTGGCAGGATACAGTGATTATTTCTGTGACCTGAATACCGGCCTTCAGAACGAGATCATTGCCCGGACAGAGCATGAGTCTGTTTAAAAAAGTTTAACCTTCTGAGAGCGAAGAATATGGAAAGCCGTGGTTCATGTTTATATCTTCCACTTTACATTTAATGTTCTGACATTGCAAAAAAGTTACAATGATAAAAAAGAGAACATAAAATAACTTTTCTTTCTTTCACCCAATAATCAGTGCTGCGGCGAACCATCTCCAACCAGATTTCAGAAGGGTTCTTATCGAAAACTGTATTTTCATCGGCCTGCAGGATGAGCCAGTCACCTCTTGATATTTCGTGCTCGAGTTGCCCGGGCGCCCACCCTGCATAACCGGAATAAACGTGAAATCTTTCTCCTTTATTCTTACTGGCAATCAGCCGCTGCAGTAAAGCCAGGCTTGAGCTGACGTATATATCACCAAAGACATGATGAGACTCTTCAGGCTGGATTTCGGATACTATTAGTATCATCATCCAGTTACTGGCTACAGGGCCTCCAGTGTAAACCCTGTCCTTCCGGCGGGCCAGTTTCTTAATCTCAGGCAGTACTTTGGAGAGTTTAACATCCGTGGGTCTGTTGATGATCAGACCCGTTGCACCCTGCCAGCCGTATTCGACCAGAAGGACAACGGTTTTTGAGAAATTGGGATTTTTGAGGTCCGAACTTGCCACGATAAAATTCCCTTTGGCAAGTTCCGTCCGGGAAAGGAAAATACCGGAAGGCTGGTGAACTGCAGGCACCCGGTGAGGCTTCAATATTGATGGCTGACCGGAAAACGCTTCCCGGGCAGGGAAAAACCCGTTAAGTGTTGAAAGCAGCACAAAGGTTGTCAAAGCCGCGATTAAAAAAGATCCTTTTCCAATTCGCACGGTCATTTTGAAGATCGAATGCAGAGTCATAAAGAGCTTTTTAAATTTTTCACGGCCGGTTTTCATTTTAACATGGTCTTTTTTTTATACGAAACCTCTGAATCAAGCAGCCTGGTGAGCGGCAGGTTTTTCAGGTTGATACAATTTTTTTAATGTGGTCATCAATTTTTTAGTCGTACGCCATAACCCACCCCCCACCTCTTAATTTAAATGTAATCATTTATAATATTATGTAAAGAAAATAAAAGCTGTTAATTTATGTGATTGTTGTATATCATTAATAAATAAACATTAATGAGAGATTGCGGGTGCCTTGCTCTTATAATATTATACTTTATCATTACCGGCAAAATCAACCTTGAAAAACTCATTTGTGAACCAAACGGCGACGCCAGTATGTCGAGACTTCAACTCCTGATTTTTACTTTTGTAATTGCTATCAGCCTGTATTTAATAATTGTCGGTAAAGACCCGCCGGAATTTCCTCAAAGTATTCCAATTGAAATACTTATACTGCTTGGTATCAGCGGTGGTTCCTACGTACTTTCAAAATCAATCAGTACAAAAAAGTGAAACTATTCATTATGTTAGACTACATCATACACTTTAAGTAAGGGGAAAAGGATGGAAAAGACATGGAAGCCTACGGCAGCGGGGATTGTGAATATAATTTCCGGGACTTTTGCTTTGATTTGGTTTGTTATGTTGATTATCGCAAAGGCTGTTATCAGCGGCGCTCTGGGTATACCTGGAATGGAAGCCGTTCCTTCATTTGTAGCCGGTATTCTTTTAATCATGGCTGTTCCCTCCCTTGTTATCGGGGTATTGGCATTAGCAGGAGGAGTTTACGCACTGCAAAGGAAGTTATGGGGATTGGCACTGGCCGGCGCTATTGCTGTAACCGTTTTCTGGTTCTTTGTGGGTATACCAGCTATTGTGTTTCTGGCTCAATCCAGGGATGAGTTTGAACAGTCATAATATTTTAAACCCTATGTTATTATTCTTCGAATCAGACATAGAAAAAACGTATATGATGACTTGTAATCTCCAATCTAGAAATAGAGGTTAATAAGATTTGTTTCATTTTCACGGTTCATATTATCATTCCACTGTCTTCACATGCGTTTGCAAACCAACCCCGGTGTTCCCTGATTATTTCTCCAATGATATTCGTGTACCAGCTCCAGGTTCGGATTATATGTGGAACCTGCCGTCGATCAATTCAGCCCTGTCCCTCATGCTGTAATCGGAGTGGGAAAATTAAGAAAACTATTTTTCAGGCCCTGAGTATATATGAGAGAAGCTGTCAACGGAAGAGAAAAGATTGCAATCCAGATAAACCCATTTTTTATCCTGAATAGGCCCATTACCTGTAAGCTCAGGCGGACGTACAGTCCGGCAAAATAATCATATTGTAGCGATTTTAAAGTAACTATTTTCATAAAAAACCGATGAAAGGGACCTCATCAGGAATGAGGCCCATTCTCTTTGATCTGTATCCGGTTTTTCCTGTAAGCATTAAACTCCGGTAATACTGAAGTAGGGGGTGTCAGCCGGTACGTCCCAGAGCTTCTTTGTCTCATCGTCGGACCTGCACATGAGGACATGGCAACGAGAATAGTCCGAACCTGTAAACCCAACAATATATCGATTATTCAAGTTAAAATTTAAAACATACGATATAAAGTATTCAGAAGTCAGGAGCCAGAAGTCAGAATTGAAAAATATAAAAACTTTAAATAGGATTTTTATGTAAGAAGTTTCGAATTATAAGGGCAAATCACTATTCTGGCTACTGACTACTGAATCCTGACTCCTTTTCTTGGTAAAAATTACCAGGAAATTAGTGAATAATACCATATTTCAAGGCAACCGATTTTATAGCAGAACTTACCCGGCATATACCACCAAAACTTGGGGCATTTAATACGCTATTACGGCTTGTATTCCAGCAGGACGAAGGGTAAGGCTGTCAAAGATTAGAGTCTTGTAAAGTTTGGATATAACGCCATTTCAAAAAGGAAACCTGCCCAAACCACCGATCCTGGTGGGCGTACACGCCCCGGCGAGTGTAAACACTCGCTTGAAGTACAAAAAACACTTGAGTGTCTGAAAAGAAACCATGCGCCGCCATTCAATTATTTACAAGAAGGCTGTCGTTTTTCGGTGGGAACATCAGTCATGAATATTTCATGGGCAAATCGGTAGCTTTTAGCGGCTTTTTTTGCGTATGTTGATGAATCTCGAATTACAAAAACTCTTATCAATAAACCCATATACGATTTCATTGGCGAGATAGCCCGCAGTAGTGAGGTTAATGGGATAGATGAAACCTCCTGGTTTGAAAAAGGGATACTGAAATGGCTGTGGGTAATGGTGAATGATACGGTAACCTTTTTCATGGTGCATGGGAGGCGTTCAAGGGAAGTTTTTGAAACTCTGATTCAAGACTGGAAGGGTATTTTAATCAGTGACGGCTATAAGGTATATCAAAGATGGGTTAATTTGAGGTAAACATGTTTATCTCATTTGATTCGAGATGCCAGGGGATTAGCTGAACGTTCCAAATTGACTATCCGAAGTTTTGGGGAACAGGCATTAATTTTACTCCTTTACTCAATGAATCGGACTTGTATGCACTATTAAAAGAGACAAACTCCTATGAAAAAATACAGAATAATATTAAGATTATGGGAATTATTACTTGAAATTGATCGAGGTGAATAACAATGTAATATTATGGCAATAAGGAGATGATCATGAGAGGGGTGTTTGTTTTTACAATAATCGTATTTTTTGTTTTGTCAGCAATGAACGCGGGCGCGGAGGAGATCACCCTGGATGTGGACACTGCTGTTTCGCTTGCCCTCCAGAACAATCTCGGTCTTCAGACTGACAGGATCGATCTTGAAATAAAGGAACGGGTAAAGCAGACTGCATGGAACGAGTTTCTGCCTTCAATCGATGCCGGGACCGGGTTGACACGTTCTGTGGTAAATCAGTACGGCAGCACTTCGGTATCTGGCTCTACACCCTGGAGCGTGTCCGCAAGCATCAGAACGACCCTTCCCCTTTCATTGTCCAGCAGGTACAGTATTCGGGATACAGAACTTGCCTTCGATGAGGAGGCGATCAGCCTGGAGGACGCGGAGAAACAGCTTGAACGCGATGTAAAAAAGGCGTTTTTCAATCTCCTTTTGCTCACGGAAAAGATCAGGCTCACGGAGCAGAATATCGCGACTGCTCAGAAAAGGTACGATCAGGCAAAAACCAGCTATGAATACGGGCTGGAATCAGAGCTCACCCTGCTGGGGGCCCTGGTAACGCTTGAAAATCTGAAGCCTGATCTGGAGGAGGTCCGGGTGACCTACGAGATCGCTGATATGGAGTTCAAGCAGATGCTCGGTTTCGATCGTGATAGCGAGATCACTGTTACGGGCTCCATCGAGCCGAATATCCGCACTTTCAATGTTATAGATCTCATCGAGGAGCATCTCTCGACCCGTCCCGACATAGCGGCTATTATGAAAGATATCGAGGCGCTTGAGATCCAGAAAAAGATCACCCGATTGGATGGGTACGCACCGCTTCTTTCGCTCTCCTATTCCTACACTGCCGGGTTGAACGATCCATTTCAGTCAGGGGCAGCAACCGTGAGGGGGACAAGCACGTTCGGAATTGCGCTGTCTTATCCCTTAGATTGTCTCATACCCGGCTCTTCTAGCAAAGTGGATATAAAAGACATGAATGATTCCATTAAAAAGGCGCAAATAGAGCTTGCAGAGACAAGGCAGCTTGCTGAGATAGAGATCGAATCCACTGTCCTGAGGCTCGACAACTCTTTAAAAGCGCTGAAGGCTCTTGAGCAGAATGTGATCCTGGCTCAAAAGGTTTATGATCTGACGGAAAAGGAGTACAACGCCGGGGAGGGTGAGCTTCTGGAAGTAGAGGATGCTTTCGACGAGCTCCAGAAAGCGAAACTGGGGGTCCTCGAAGAGAAATATAACTATATATCGGGGCTGTTTGACCTCGAGTATGAGCTTAACACAAAATTGGATATATAAATCTGTAAGAATATCTCCGGTTAAAATTTTAGATCATTGACAGTAATTAATCGATTTTAATTCTTTAAAATTTATATTCTTTCCCGATTGAAGAACTTATTTTATGGGTATGGTATGATAAGGATGTTCCCCGTATCGAGTCCGGGGGGTTAACACTGCGGGTTTAAAAGGTGATGGAGGGTTTCGAATGTGTAATTGGAGGTTTCTTTTTATATTCATAGCGGTAGGTGTTCTGCTGTCAGCCGGGGCTGCTGCAGCACAGCATAGATATCAGCAGGGACAATCTCAAGACCGGTCAGGGGCCCCCGTAGCGGTCGCGCAAATTACCGAACAATTTCGTGTCATTTCGGTCGGCGGCCGGCTGCAGCCGAAGAGCCGGATAGTTCACCTGACGCCAAAAGGCGGTTATGTCAGCGCGGTGGCGGTGGAAGAGGGACACCTCGTGGAAGAGGGGCAAAGCTTGTTCAGTATCAGGCGCAAGGACGATGTACTGAACATATATAAACCGTCTGTGGTCTATGCCCGGATATCCGGGTGGGTTTCGGAGGTGCTGATCCAGGTTGAGGATGAAGTCCAGGAAGGCAGGCCCGCGGTTGTTATAATAGGTGCGGACGGCTACGTTCTCGAGTCAAATATCAGCGATAAGGATTCCTTTAAAGTCAGGATAGGTCAAAAAGTTACCGCCCTCACCGCCGGAGGAACAGAGATCACCGGGATACTGGTCAACCGTTCCAGGGAGCCGGACTATAAAACAGGCCTGTTTTCATTGACCTTTCATTTTTCCAACAACAGGCGCGTCTATGTGGGAGAGTTCGTGGTCATCGACCTGCCGGTTGATAAGGTAAAGGGTATCTTTGTCCGGCGGGACCAGGTGGTTCGCCGGTACGGTAAATACTTTATCTGGATCGTAAACCCGAACCAGGAGCTCGAGGCAAGAGAGGTCCTGCTCGGCCTGACCTACGGGGACCTTGTTATGATCGATCAGGGCCTGGAGACAGGTGAAAAATATCTTGCCCGGTTGACGGGAAGAGAGAAGGAGGGCGCGAAGATCGACGCGCCCGGTGCATAAAATGCTTGGGTCTATATTTCGAAAATCTACAGGGTTTATCCTGCTTACTGTTATACTCTGCGCTGTCGGCGGGCTGCTTGTTACGCAGCTGCCGGTCCAGCTGTACCCTCAGACAAGAAGGCCCAGGGTAAGGGCTTTTATCTTTCACACAGGGATTTCGGCCATCGACTTCTCCACTGATTACGCGCAGGACATAGAATCGCGGCTGCTTTCGATCGACGGGGTGGCTATTGTCGAGGTCGAGTATGAAAATGACCGCAGCGATTTTACCCTGACCTTCGACTGGAAGGTCGACAGCGAGAAGGCAAAGTCGGATGTCGAATCCGAAATGAACAGTATAATGGACATGCTCCCTCCCGAGTACGGGGACAGCTACTTTGTTCATTTCTTTTCCGGCGAGAATGCCGGGTATCTGGTGATGGGTGTAACTTCCGAGTCTTCAAGTCCCGAGGAGATCTACAGGATGCTGAAAACCGCGGTCCAGCCCAGGCTGAACCGGGTCGAGGATGTGGAGAGCATCGAGATGTTCAGGGTGGAGGAGCTGAGCGCGGAGGTTGTGCTCAGGCAGATGGATATGCTTGCCAATGGTCTGACCATCGATATGATCGAGGAAGCCCTGCTGGGTAGTTACCGCCCCGAGTCTGTGGGCAAACTCGAGGATGGGGATACTACTTACAGTGTCCGGTTCTTAAGGGGGGTTGAATCCGTATACGATATCGGCAGCATCATTATTGCAAGGAAAGGAAATGTCTCGATTGAGCTCCAGGATGTTGCTGACATAAAGATCAAGTACGCCTTGCCGGGACGCGCTTTTGTTATGGACGGGGCCCGCGGTATCCGGTTGACCGCCACACCGATAGATGGCGGCAATGTGCGCCAGATGTCTTCCGATGTTCATGCCGTGCTGGTGGAGGCAAAAATCGACGGTATCCTGCCCGGGGATACTATTTTTCATCTCTACCTCGATCCTGCCGAGTTTATCAACAGGTCGATCAGGAACGTGGTCCAGGCGGCGCTTATCGGCGCGACATTGGCCATGATTGTAGTTCTACTGAGCCTTGGTGAGATGCGGAACACGCTTCTTATCGGGATAACCCTCCCTGTGACTCTGATTCTGTCTTTTATCCTGATATATTTTTTCAAGGTCAGCCTGAACCTGATCTCCCTTGGAGGTCTTGCCCTTGCTGTGGGCATGGTGATAGACCCTGCCATTGTTATCATGGAAAACATCCACCGGTTCCGTCTGGAGGAATCCCCGATGAGGAACCATGGGCATCTCAAAGATCTCATTATCAGGGCTGTCAGGCAGGTCCGTTCGCCGGTTATCGCCTCCATTCTGACCTCTGTGCTGGTCTTTCTGCCCATACTTTTCACGGCCCCACTCGCGAATGCCATCCTGGGTGATCAGGCCAAGACCGTGATCTTCGCCCTGCTTATTTCCATGGTCGTTGCATTGACCCTGATTCCTCTTCTTGCCTCGCTGGTCTACAAAAGAAAAACCGGCCGGGCAGCCACGGGGGCCGGGCTCCTGCGGCTGTCCGTGCCGGTAATGGGCTTTCTGGTAAACCTGTACAAGACAATGCTACGGGGCCTTATCCGCCGAAAATGGGCCATTGCGCTTTTTATGCTTTTTTCTTTCGGCCTGCTCGCTTTCTCCATAATAAGAATACTTCCGCTTATACCGAGGGAGATCATATCTCCCCCTTCCAGCGACAGGCTGGTGATGTACTTCAGTAGCCCCTCGATAAACGATACCGACAGGATCCTGCAGGAAGTCATTCCCGATATAGAGGCGAGGATCAAAGACCAGGTAGGGCAGTATGTAGAAAGTACATACTCCGATGTGTACGGCCGTTTCAATCGTTATTTTATCAACCTGACGAGCACAAAGCACGCAGAGGGGGTGCTGGGTGGGCTCCAGAAGATCTTTGTCAACGACAATGTCTGGTACTACAATGTCATGATGTGGGACCCGGCCCAGCTTCCTCTTCCCCGTACCATGGACCTGCAGATCAGCGTTCAGGGGGACGAACCGATAGAAACTGTAACCCTGCTGGAGCGGATTAGGGACCTTGTAAACGATACAGAGCTTTACACCCGTGTATTCACCGATCCTCGGACAAACCTTTCCGACGAGATCGCGATGAGGTCAAGAGCGGAGGTTATAGACGGGTTTCCGGAGTTCAGCGAAAGGAGCCTCATCAGGATGGTCCGCAAGATCCTGAGCGGCACAGCATCGATCGAATTCGAGCAGGATCAGACCACTGTAGAGGTCGCTGCCGTGTACCCCGAATCCAGTGTCCAGGGGAGGGAAAACCTGGAGAATTTTCTTATTCCCTACAACCAGAGCACCATACCCCTGAAGCATTTTTTTGATTTCCAGGAGGTCACGGGAATTTCGGGTTTTACATCCGAGAACGGGGAAATGATCTACAGGCTCTACGCAAGAATGGAGCCAGGGACACCGGCCACCCGCAGGAGCGAATACGAGCAGCGCATTCGCGGCGAAATCGATGCAAAGATCACTGTACCGGCAGGCTACTCTGTGGTTTTCGACAACCCGCAGGAAGAGATGGAGCAGGCGATCAGGTCTCTCTTTATTGCCCTTGCCGGTTCGGTTATGCTGGTGTACCTTCTGCTTGCGTTTCAGTTTAATTCTCTGACAATCCCACTTGTGATCCTGGTTACTGTTCCCCTGGGTTTTATCGGGGTGGTCTTCAGCCTGTTCCTGTTCAAGTCTTCTCTGAGCCTCAACTCCATGCTCGGCACGATCATGCTTGCCGGGATCGTGGTGAACAACGCTATTATAATGATAGACTTCTACCTCAAGATCGGGCCGAATTATAACCGGAAGATCGACGCTCTGGTGGAGACCGCGGGAATACGCTTTACTCCGATAATCATCACAATGCTGACCACGGTGTTCGGTATGCTGCCGATTGCCATCGGCCTGGGTGAAGGCTCGAACATCATACAGCCCCTCGGCATCGCTGTGTCCGGCGGTTTGCTTATTTCCACCCTGTTCACCCTGTTCATGGTCCCGAGTATTCTGAGTCTCTTTAACGTAAAAATAAAGAAACTGTGAATGCGCGGCTATTCGAAGAGATTTTTTATCAATTGTTAAAATACTATCAGACATTTCCAGACTGATTTCAAGGCCAATTCACATCTACATAGAAGTATAATTTTCAAATAACGACAGAGTTGCAAGTTGGCTCTGTATGAGCTAATTCTTTAATACGTAAAAGGTTACTTGATGGATCGAAGACCAATTTCATCTAAAAGGAATCCACCAATTTTGTAATCATTTCCCTGTATCAGTACATTGATAAAGTACACACAAAAATGATACCTGAAGGCCGGTTTTCAGCCCCAATATGTATAATTTTAGATAGCAAAAAAAGCCTCCTGATCCGGTTTTTATTACAGATGTCAATTTTGCGCTCTCTCCGGAAGGTGAGGTACGCCCATCCTTATTTTCAGAAGTACCTTTGAAACTTCACTGCCAAAAAGAAGCCATCTCCTTTGGAGGTGGTCTATAATATTTATAAAAAGATTAATTCAAAGGCTATGCCTTTAAAAGCCTTTTGGCTTGGAAACCACCACCTGCTTTGCAGGTGGTCTTTTACATTTTCTATATTCTTGACAGAA
>Ga0114925_10001872_pt1 | contig 10566 bp, 22 predicted proteins | sample SumtaG_2_FD_87287 | JGI IMG/M metagenome (GOLD analysis project Ga0114925, IMG submission 87287) | Deep subsurface microbial communities from Indian Ocean to uncover new lineages of life (NeLLi) - Sumatra_00607 metaG | ecosystem: Environmental > Aquatic > Marine > Oceanic > Sediment | place...
GGTCCGCTCTCGGATATCGCCCGGGAACGTTTGTCGCATGCTCTCTGTTTCTATGGAAAGATACTCCCATTCCAGAAACCTCTCACAGGGAATTCACGAGCTGCGATATTGTTGCTCCAAATGGTCACGGGAGCGATGATATCTTCATGTTTCTAACCGACATTTTTCCGACTCTTTTATGCAATGATAGAAGCCGTGATGAAATTTGCGATAAGTAGAAGCGTCTGCGACGGCAAAAAGCCATGCGATGGGGCATATAAAGATAGCTACGTGCACATCGACGAGCGCACGGTTGACAGTCCACAAAAGCTGTTATGTGACAGCCATACCTGGTACGAGAGAGGCTATAATCATCGCGTTGAGAACGGCCATATCAAGCGTGACCTCGACCGGGACGGCTGGTTCATTGATATCAGTGATCTCAGAGGGCTACTTGAACTCGAAGAGAAGTATGGCAATCTTATGATTCAACGTGTCTGGGGAAACGATAGCATCCTTGAGATAGAAATCCATGACAACCATTGAAAACGATGAGACAGCCGGCGTAGCTCAGTCGGTAGAGCAGCTGGTTTGTAACCAGCCGGTCGGGGGTTCGAATCCTCCCGCCGGCTCTATGGAGGGCAAGCGAAATGATTAGATGCGATCGCTGCAAGCGAAACACCCATCTCAACGACATATCAGGGATGAGTCTCGTAGCACGGGACAAAAATGACACTGAGCCGCATAGCTATCGTAAGCTGATGGTTGACGTTCCACAGCTAGGTGACATCTGCAAGCAATGCGCGTACGAGTTACGGGACAAAATTTATGAGGCCGTAGGACAGATGGCACACGACGAGGCTCGCCAGTTTATGGCGTCGGAACCACCGCCGCCTCCTCCTCCCTTGCCACCGCTACCGCGAAGGATCAAAGAGGATAAGCAGCCGGAGAAAAGAACCGACCACGTACAGGAAACCCAACCGATCGCCGATGACACTGTGGTAGCGCGAGGGATTGCGACAGGTATCGTAGATCACTTGCGCGCCAAGTATTTCGGAGACATTACCACCCATCCAGGATCGCCGATCTCACCGAAGGATCACTATGGAATAATCATTGACAATTTGACCCCTGTTATTGCGCGTCTACTGTTAGGACGCACAAGCCCATCTGGATAACAGACCATGGCATTACGCGAGTTCTTGTGTCCAGATCACGGGCGGTTTGAGGAGCTTCGATCCCCGTCCGAGAACTGTGACTCGGCACCGTGTCCAAAATGTGGTCGTACTTGTGAAAAAGTCCTGTCGACCTGCTTCTGGAACTGGGGGAAATCAGGTCATTGGAGCAAATGCCCGAGAGGAAAGTGTGACGCTACATAGTTATCCGGATGTAGAGGAGGAAAATGATGACGATGAATAACAATCTTTGGTGCCAAGTGCAAGACGCACTGGCTGCGGCCGGTATCTACTTTAGGGATATCACAGACGCCAGAACAGAGGACGCCACCATAGATCTTATGAGAGAACAAATTCGGAAGCTGGAAGCGCTTGCGACACCGGAGTCCCTTAGAATGTTGAAAACGATGCGCGATGAAATTAGCCTCCGGCGCAGATTTCGACAAATAAGAATGGAAAACTTCTTTGCCGCATGTCGAGAAGGTAACTAGGAGAAAAGCATATGAAAGGCTTCACAGCAGTTGTTCTCTCCGGTGGAGGTGCCAAGGGCGCCTTTGAGCTCGGAGCACTTGACTACCTGGTCCGGGAAGCTAATGTAGACCCTGACGTTCTTACCGGTGTGTCTACAGGTGCTCTCAATGCCGCAGCGCTCGCTCAGGGGAAGGGACGCGCAGGCCTCCTGGAACAGCTGGATATTCTCACAGGGGTTTGGATGGGCTTGAAGTCTGATAAGGATATCTACAAGAGGAGGCTGCTGGGTATATTCGGCCCGCTGTTTAAAGCAGACAGCATATACAACAATAAGCCGGCTTGGAAGCTCATCAAAACGCACATTAGCCGTTATAAGCTCGTCGATTCTCAGCGTCAGCTGCGTATTGGCGTCGCCGAGCTTGGGTCCGGCAGATTTGTCAGCTTTAACGGCTGCGATCCTGATATACTGGAAGCTATTCGTGCCAGCGTTTCCATTCCTGTTCTTTTCGAGCCTGTAAAGATCTGTGGTAAGCGTTGTGTGGACGGCGGTGTTATTAATGTAACACCCCTCAAGATGGCATTCCGCGCACTCGCTGAGTTTGATCGCCCTACACGATCTAGGGATACCATCTACGTGATTCTCGCGTCGCCGCCGGCCCTCGAACGTACTAAAGATCTGAACTCCGGCATCAGCATAGCTAAGCGGACACTTAGTATGCTGGTAAACGAGGTCTATAGAACAGACTTAACGCACGCTCTAGCTATCAACGAAGTTATCGGGCGCGAAGAAGTGCTCCGCAGGATCACCGGAGAAGAAATTGACTCACTCTTTCCAGACTACAGATATGCTAATGTAGTTCTCATTCGCCCTGCCGTTTCTTACCTGGAATCCTTGACATTTGATCCAAAGAAGATCCGGCTGGCTTTCTCTCGAGGCCGGGTTGCGGCCAAGCGCGCGGTCGTAGATGCAGCGGGAACTGGAACGAACATTACTCGGGAAACACTTACGAACTGGGGCGTCTGAGGGCAAGCGCTCATGTCAAATGGAGTCTCGTAGCATGAAACAACCTTTACCGCTCGAAGAACGGACTATAGCCGTAGACCTCGACGGTACAATTCTCGACTTCTCCCTAAAGGCCTACAAGGGCATTACCACCTTTGGAAAGGTCGACCGGGATATGGTCAAAGCTTTGCGAAGGGTACGAGCGCAGGGTTGGCGCATCATTATCCACTCCTGCAGAGTAACCCCGCTTGTTTATACTCGAGAGGGCTACACGGAAGCGGACGCCATAGCCCTCCTCACGGAGTTCCTGAAGAAGAACGACATACCATTTGATATGATATGGACAGGACCGGGGAAGCCTCTGGCTAGGTTCTATGTGGACGATCGGGCTGTTAGCCCGGAGGCATTTAAAGACCACTTTAAAGCAGCCGGGGAGGAATGTTGATGGGCCGTTATACTCTTAATCCCAGAGCCAGAAAGCTTTCAGACAGTTATAGGCCTGGAGCAACGGGAAGAAATTATACGCTTTCCGTAGAGAATTCTATTGTAAAGCAGATAGATGTTAATCTTATCCAAGCAACTCTTAGGGAACACTTCAGCGATGCGAGAGAGTCTCGTGAAATGCGACTTCCCAGAATGACCTTTCCGGATATCGCGGTGGGACTTTCCAAATGGCTCAAGGGAAGGAATATTATTGCGGACCATCACATTTATAGCGGGGAGACATGGCCGATGCAGCCCGGGAGGTGGGAAACGACAGAAATTCTGGGGAAGGCGTATCTGCTTCCGGTAAACACACTCATAATCTTCGAGGACTACGCCTTAAGCATAGATGAAAGCGATTACGACGAAACGATTGTCATAGAAGTTCACGCGCCCATTGGCGAGGCTCAAAAAATTTTGGATAGTATCCGAGCCGCCATCAAAAAACATGGTGTTATGAAGGGCGGCGTAATCTCAGGCGGCCAGCTTCTGGAAAGAAGCACTCTGGGCTTGAGCAACTTCTTTGTGAATAAGGATATCCTGGAAGAGATCCGAATACACCTGCTCGATCTTTTCGATGAGAAAAAGCAGCGCGCCTTTAAAGCAGCAGACGTGCCCTTCCAAAGAGGCGTGCTACTTACGGGTATACCAGGGACGGGAAAAACAACTCTATCGAAGATTATCGAGGCCGTAAGCCCCAACATTACCGTCATGTGGCTTCAACAGAGTCAGCTTGATGACTCTTTCGGCGCGTGTATGGAACTTGCCAGAAAGCTGTCGCCCACGATTGTTGTTATGGAGGATCTGGATACTGTTGCTACAGACAGAAAGTCCACTATGGGCAATCGGCCTCTCGGAAGGATTCTCAACGAAATAAATGGCAGGGCCGTCAATGACGGAATTGTGTTCATTGGAACTACAAATCGTCCCGATGATCTTGATCCCGCACTTACACGGTCTGGCCGGTTTGATATCATAATCGAGCTGGGATTACCAGATGACGAGACCCGGCTAGCATTCATCAAGCACCTCTTTAGGGATCTACCACTTCCTTCCAAAATTAAGCCGGACCAACTCCTGTCAGCGACCAAGGGATATACTCAGGCCGATATAGTAGAAATGGTGCGTTCTGCTGTACTCTCTGTCCTGCACGAAGATGGGAATGAGATACACAAGCGTCACTTCCGAAAGATAAGTAAGGACAAGAAAAGACTGGGGTTCACATCATGATGTCAAAGCAGAAACCCAAAATGAACTTGGTCACATCATCCGTTATTAATGCAATCGGATGGGACGCATCAGATCGACGTTCGCTCTACGTCGCACTAATTAATGGTCACACGTACGTTTATCGCGACGTAGAAAGACATATATATAAGTCGTTCCTGGCTGCGGCCTCGAAAGGCTCGTATTTCAACAAAGCCATCAGAGGGAAATTCATATGTACCAAAGTCGAACATGGGGAGAGTGAAATGAGCACCGAAATCGGCAAGACGAGTGTCAAGATCGGCAGCGAGCTTCTCGTTAGTATCGAACAGACCGTTAGGGCGTACCTGGCGGGGATTCGTGCCAGAAAGCAACAGCTGGTGTCCGAGCTTGGTTTCATTGATGGTAAGCTCGAAGAAACGAAGAAGATGCTCGACGACATCACGAAGGCAATCACCAGCGGAGCGAGCGGCCTATCCGGAGGGGAAAATAATGAGCCGCAAGCGAAGCGTCCGGTCCGGCCCTGCGAGGACTAGCGGCCCCGAGGCCCTCTACAAGGTTGACGAGAAGCATCTGGATACTGAGAAGAAGTGCAGTCTTCTCACCCAGTATGCCACGGCTATGTCCAAAACCGAAGCTGAGGCATCAAAGCTTCGCTCGACATGGGTAGACGACGTCATAGGCGATGAGTGGCTTAAAGAACTCCCTCTGGTTGCCGAGGTTGCATATCGCAAGGCTCGGAAAGCCTTCGTGAAGTGGTTCAAGGCTCAGAAGAAAACGGGCGAGAAAAAGGTGAACAAGAAGCGAGGAGGAAAGAAGAAATGACCGATAATTGTCTTGACGACCCCCTTTGTTTCATCCTCCTTCGGGTGATCAATACATTAGATGGGAGGTGCTGCCGCACAAAAATTCAAAAAGTGGCATACTTCCTCGATTTGGAGACCAAGCCACGTTTCTCGTTCTACCACTATGGCCCACGTTCTGGAGATGTCGAGGCGGCCTTGGACTATCTCGAACTCCATGGCTATGTAACAACAGAACGGACTGAGCAAGGGACCCTGTTTGTTTCCACGCCTTGGGGGAAGCACTCCGCCGTAGGAATTCCTCAAGACGCACTTGAAGTTCTTGAATTCCTCGGGGGTATGTCCCTAAGGGAGCTCGAGCTCATCTCCACAATCCACTTTGTGTGGACTGTGCATTTTCACAAGGGAGAGGATGAGTGCTGGAAGATAGTTACAGAGCTCAAACCGAGCGTTCGTCCAATCGAGATATGCAGATGTCTAGGTCGGCTGATAAACCAAGGATATCTTAAATGAAAACTCATACGTTTCCTCCGCTCTATGCGAACGCCTCCAAGGGTGGCACCAAGTACTGGGAGATCTCCGTTAAGGAAAAACCCCATGGTGCTGACATTGTTACCCAACACGGATTGAGTCCTGCACACAGTGCTACTCTACGTCCCCAAAAGCTCCAGACCACGACCGACGAAATCCGGAAGGGAAAGAACGTCGGCCGGTCAAATGAAACAACGCCCTGGGAGCAAGCAGTCTCCGAGGCCGGGTCGAAGTGGCAGAAGAAGATCGACAAAGGCTATGCAGAACATATCTCCGACGCTGACAAGTCGGAAAATGCCAGGCCGATGCTTGCGCACGAGTTTCAGAAGCGGGGCGGCTATCTTAAAGATGGCGATCCCGTATTTCTTCAGCCTAAGCGAGACGGCGTTCGAGCTGTAGCTACATGTACTAAGTCCGGCGTTTCCCTTCTATCCCGGGGAGGAAAGCCTATCCCTGGTGTGCCTCATATTGTGAAGGAGCTCAAGAGGCTCATGGCACCGGGCAACATGCTTGACGGGGAGCTCTTCTCCAAAGGTCTTCTCCTTGAAGAGATCATGTCTATGGTGACGAAGGCCCCTAAGGGCCAGGAGCACGAAAGACTAGAGCTTTGGGTTTTCGATAGGCCGTCCGAACGTACTCAGGGCTACGGACGGAGATTCGTGTGGAGTTGGCAACCATCGGGAACACCTCATGTGAGAAAGGTGGAGACACTCTCTATAGACTTCTCCAAGAAGGTACTCGAGACCTATCATGGGATGTGCATCAAAGACGGTTTCGAAGGCGTAGTGATTCGCCCGAATGATAATTCCCCTTACGAGCATAAGAAATCGGCTAACCTCCTGAAGTACAAGAAGTTCCAGGATGCCGAGTTTAAAGTTGTAGGCTTCCACGAAGGGCGGGGTAAGCTTAAGGGTCACCTCGCTGCTTTCGAGATGGAAATCAAGACCCAGGACGGGATGAAAACTTTCAAAGCCAAGATGGATGGAGAGACAGCGGTACTAAAGAAGTTTTGGAAGACGCGCGCCGGGTGCATCGGAAAGATGGCCACTGTGAAGTTTCAGACTCTTACCAAATACGGCATCCCGCGCTTCCCTGTGGTGAAGTGCATCCGGGAAGAGGAATGATCTTCGCTCAGGTCAGCCATGAGCTGCATAGGGTTGTTGCCGTCCACCACCTGTATGACGAACCCTACTTTATGCTTCTTGGTAAAAACGGAACCACTCTTAGTGGCTATTTGAAAAGTATGTGGAAATTTCATGTTGGACCTACAGCTATACTCCTAACACTTGTTTTTGGAGGCGAGTATCCGTTTCCACAAGAGCCCTGGCGATGCCCACTTCCTGCGGCCTGGTTACAAACCGATGCCAAGATAACAAGAGCCATCTTTATGATGGACAAGTTAGCAAAGGCTGTTCCCACGCACCACATGAAGGACAAAGAATGATTCTTGCCCGGCTCGAAAAGATGTTGTACCGAGTACTTTCCCTCAGCAACACACCTGATCTGGGCTTCTTTACAATCATTAGCAAAGACGGCACTTCCTACCAGAGCCGTCTAAGTCTGCCCAGATGGACCATTTACGCCGGACCTACGGCCGCGCTTCTAGTACTTATCGCCGGAGATGAGTGTTGCTGGCTGAACATCTCAACGGCGCGTTTTCAACCCGACGACGAGCTAGTAAGGACCATCTCTGAGGAGCGAACAAAACATGATCTTCGTCAACATCGGCCATGAGCTATATAGGGTCGTTACCGCTTACAACTTGCACCACAGATTGCACGCTGTGCTTGTTGGCAGGGACGGTCGCATTCATGCAGACCGTCTGAGTTCAGACAACAACGCGGAATGGAGATTTCACACCGGCTGCACTGCCAAGTTCATGACGCTCATCTTTGGAGGCGAATACCCCTGCCCAACAATCCCAAACCAATACTGTCCTTTACCACGGGAACAGTCTGCGGTCCATTATCCCTGGAGCGATGGTAAAATAGCAGAGGCTATTCCCAGAAGTCTTATGGGGGATGAATGATCTTCGTTAGTACTGGTCGCAGACTGTACAGAGTTCTTGCTGTGCGCCGGCAGCAAACCTTGCCCTACTTCGCGCTTGTCGACAAAGATGGCGGTATTTACGAAGACTATTCAAGAACTGAATGGAAATTTCATACCAAACATGTAGCCGCATTCCTGACGCTTGTTTTTGGAAATGATTACCCGTATCCGGTACTGGGACGGGCGATGCGCTATGCAGATTGGATGTGGGCCGATAACGAAATAATGAGGGCCATCTCCAGAAACAGCGTGTCAAGGACGGAAGCTCAAAGGGCGTCTAGGAGGGCAAGTGACTTTTGTTAATATCGGTTCCAAGTTGTACAGAATTATTGCTGTTCACTACCTATTTCCCAGGCCTTATTTCATGTTTCTCAGTAAGAGTGGCATCCCCCGGGGAGGCTATCTGGACACTGGATGGAAAACTCACACTGAACTTACAAACGAGCTCCTAACACTTGCTCTTGGATGCAACTATCCTTTTCCAAACCAGCTGGTACCGTGTAAGGAGGGCTGTACCGATTGGATAGAGGATGATGGCGAGATAACAAGAGGCATCTCCGAGGCCATCCTTGCGACGATGGAGGCGATCAAGAAATGAGACATATGGATCCACGTAGAGCGCCCCGGACCTTCATTCACATCAGTAATGGAAGCGCATTCGATGGAATATACAGGGTTGAAAGTGTGCTTCACTTTCTTAATGCAATCGTATGTGTTAATGTCTCTGGTCGGCGGCATAGCTTCTATCTTGAACAACTTCAAAGCCTTGGGCGGGAGAAGTGTGTTCTCCTTAGCGGTTCAGCAACCAAGCTGCTGAACATGATCTTTCCTAAGACAGAGCGTATTAGCAAAGCAGATAGGCGAAATATAGAGCATGTCGTCCGGCAGACTTTATCTGGACGAAGCATAGAAGACATCCTCCGACGATCTCTGTCAGACTCTGTGCGAGATAAAGCAGTATGGCGTTCAATGTCTTCGTTCGCCTCGACATGATGGGTTCCACGCAAGCTATATAGAATTGAAGGGCTGTTGAATTCGGGATGTCTTCAAAGCGTTCATACGGACCACACTGGATGTTCCTTCGCGTCAACGTTGGATTCAAGTCCGATGGGATATATAGAGTTGAACATATATCCGGAGACGAGCTCACGGGCATTAATATCCGCGGCGTCCGGCATATATTTTATCTCTCGTGGATTCGGAATTTCAATAGCCGCGACTGCATCCTTCTCAAAGGTCCAACAGCTGAACTGCTGAATATCATTTTCCTTGGAGTGAAACCGTTCTACGAGAACAGCCTGATGTATCGGAGCGAGTTGAGGCGGCGTTTGGAACGGGCTGTTCCCAGTAGGCTTTGGGTGGAATAAGGTGAAAGTAATCCCTAAAGTATACGTCCGCGTTCGAGGCGGAATATATAAGGTCGATTCCATCATCTACACTGACGCGCTCCTGTGCATCAATGCTCGTGGTGAGTTGCATACCATTCCTCTTTGGGGTCTTCAATACCACAGTAGAGAAACATGCACTTTTTTCAAGAGCACGCACGCCGAGCTGCTACACACTCTCTTTTCTGGCAGAAGCGTGGCCTCACCTTCCAGATCACTGACTCGGACTATAGAACGTGCCATCCCCGACAGACTCTGGGCGAAATAGGATGAGCGCGCCTCCACATATCTTCGTTCATATTAGAGATGGAAGTATATCCGATGGGCTGTACAGAGTTCTGTGTGTACTCTACAGTGGCCTTGGTACCAGTCTCGATACGATTGAATGCATCAATGCCTCCGGCGTACGGCGTAGTCTCTATCTTCAGCGAATCCGAATATGTGGCCAAAGAAGATATACCTTTTTCAGAGGCCCAACAGCTGAGCTATTAGGCATAATCTTTCCCGAACCAGAACGCCTTAGCAAGACAGCTAGACAGAACATAGAACGCGTTGTTCCCGATAGGCTCTGGGCGGACAGTGCAGGCAGGAAACGAGCTTGAAAGAGAAGATGATCTTTGTTCAGGTTGATGGCAAGCTGCGCAGGGTCGCTCGAACTTGGAACTGCGACCCTGGACCTCGTTTCGTGCTCATTGACAGGGATGGTCATGTCACCGACGAATTCTGGCCGAGGAATACGTGGAGATTTTACACTGGGCATGTAGCAGCGCTCCTAACGCTTGTTTTCCTGAATCACTATCCAAGGCTATCACACCCAGGATATCAATCCCGCGACGACATAATAAGAGCCATTCCTAGAAACCTCATAAAGGACAGAGAATGATCTTTGTTCAAATCAGCAGTGAGTTATACAGAGTTATTCGTGCCAATGATGCAGCGACCCCCAATATCTTCTATACAGTCCTTGATAGAAATGGTATGTGTTGTGCTAAGCACCCGATTCTGGACAGGGGTGGATGGAGGTTTTACACAGGACCAGTAGCCAAGATCTTAGCACTTGTCATTGGACATAATTATCTTATTCCGCGTACAGGCAAAACAGTGATCTATAATGACAAACGGTTGAGACGAGCTGTCCCTACAAACCTGGTGGGGGGATAGGGAATGATCTTCGCCAGAATCTATGGCTCATTATACAGAGTTATCCGTGTTGACACCTCGCAGGCACACAAACTCTATTTCACGTTTCTCGACGAGCACGGTGCCATTCACAAGGACTGTCCGCAATCGTGTCCAGGCGGTAGCTGGAAAATCTACACCGGGTCTGTAGCCGCGGTTCTAACGCTTATTGCCAGACCTGGATATTCTAAACCACGTATGCCGGCGTATGCAGTCTGGAGTGACAAGGTACTAGCAAGAATCATTCCAGCGGCTCTCGTAGGGGACAAAGGATGATTTTCGTTAGCGTTCACAATAAGCTA
>Ga0114925_10001873_pt1 | contig 10564 bp, 20 predicted proteins | sample SumtaG_2_FD_87287 | JGI IMG/M metagenome (GOLD analysis project Ga0114925, IMG submission 87287) | Deep subsurface microbial communities from Indian Ocean to uncover new lineages of life (NeLLi) - Sumatra_00607 metaG | ecosystem: Environmental > Aquatic > Marine > Oceanic > Sediment | place...
CAAGCTCCAAGCCCTGGGAATGGGCAACGGCGTAGGCTTGCCTAACTGTGGGGCCTATGAGTGTCTACAGGACGTGTACAAGCTGACGATCTTGGAGGATGACGAGCGATGAAGTTTGACGTCATCTGCGCGGACCCTCCCTGGTACTACAGGGAGCGCAAGGTCGTGGGCCGGTTTGGCCTGGGAGTGCACGGTCAGTATCCCACGATGAAGACCGAGGAGATAGCGGCGCTGCCCGTGGCCCATGTGGCTGCGGACCCGAGCGCGCTCTTGCTGTGGTCCACGTTCCCCCACCTCCCCGACGCCCTCCAGGTGATCGAGGGGTGGGGCTTCAAGTACAGCACCCTGGGGTTCGTGTGGATCAAGCTCAACAGGGGCAGGGCCAACGAGTCCCTGCTTGAGCTGGCCCACCAGGTAATGAGGTTCGGGCTGGACAAGTTCTTGGCGCGACTGGCATTCTTCGGCACCGGCTTCTACGCCAAGGCCAACGCCGAGGTGTGCCTGCTCGCTACACGGACTACGGGCCGCGTGCTGAGGCCTGTGACGAACAAGGTCTCCTCTGTGGTCTTCGCCCCAAGAGGTAGACACTCAACAAAGCCAGACGCGGTGTACCGTCGTGCGGTTAGGCTCTTCGGGCCTGGGCGCACGTACGTAGAACTGTTTGCTCGTGAGCCCCGGCCGGGGTGGCGGGTGCTTGGGAACGAAGTCGACGGCCTCAACATGGCCGACGCCTTGACAAAAGTTGCGGGGCATGATATGATGGCGGCAGAACAAAACGAGGAGGCAATATCATGAAAGAGCAATTGAAGTGGTGGGTGAAGACACTGGCGAGACTGCGGAGGATGGCAGAGAAGAAAAAGGACGAGCAGGCCGCCGCGTACAACCTATGGGCGGAAACAGACCTGTATCGTCAGTGGGACAAGGCCCGTCTGGACATGACGCGCGCCAAGTCCCTGGCTCAGAGGGCCGAGGGCAAGGTGCGGAGCCTGCGCATCAGGATGTTCGATGGCCTGAACAAAGGCAAGGTCTTCGGGGTTGCCATCCGAGTGAGCAAGCCCAAGCCCAAGCTCGTGGTCGCGGACGCGAACCGCCACCTCCTCAAGGAGTGGATGTGGCAAAACGCGCGGGTCTACTTGAAGATCGACGAGCAGGCTCTGTTGAAGATGATTGAGGACGGAGAGGTGCCCGCAGAGCTGGCCTGGGCACTCACGCCAAGCCCCAAGGTCACGGCCACGATCGCTCGTGACCTGAGTAAAGAACTGGAGGCCAAAAGCTAGTGAGTCTCAATCCCCTGGAGCCTACTGGCCAAGAGCTTTTGAGGCGTCTTTTCCCATCCAGTGAAAGGTGCCATGAATTTGACACAATGGCCGACGCCATGCAATACATGGCAATCCAGCGAGCTGCCATCCTGGTGAAAACTGGGGGCTACGTGTTTGAAGGATGGTGCGACAACTCCGAGTGCCCCGACAAGTCGCACGCTATCCAGAGCTTCGAGGGCCCTGCTACCTGCAACACCTGCGGCGGGACCATCGAGCTCAGGAAGATGTACGAGAAGGTGCTGACGCATTGAGACCTGAACTTGAGGGGCTGCGTATCAACGCCTCCCGTGGCGGAGACTGGGAATGTAGCCCGGAGCAGGCACAGCTAGTCGCGTGGCTGACAGGAATAGCCGTTAGGGACGCGCTGGCAGAGAGCGGAATCTTCCTGAGATACACCAGGGCAGAGACAGGCATGGTCAGGGACTTGCGCTTGGAGTTCCTGGCCAGGGTCTTTGAGCGGGACATCGACTCGTCCCTGGCCTTGCAGGCCGGTGAGGCGAACGCGACCCTGGATCTCTTGGACACCCATGGCCGTTTGGTCGTGGGGAGATGGATGATCACGGAGGAGGACTAGGATGACTGAGCTTTTGGGAGAGGTAGGCGGGGCGTGCGTGAGCCTGATACTGATAGTCGTAAGCTACGGGCTGGCCCTGGCGCTGATATGGGCAGTGGGTCATGCAGTGATCAAGGTGATAGAGAGGCTATGGCCAGAAACGAACTAAAGGCGTGTCTGCACAGGAACAGGCCCAAGTGTGACATCTGCGGCTATCTCCTGGGACTCAGCGTGGATATGCATGAGTCAATCGTCCCCCGCCGTGTGGTGCAAGGGTGGGCCAAGAGGTACCGGGACCTGATCTTCGTTGAGGAGAACTGCCACTTGCTGCACCACGGGGCGTGTCACATGGAGGCGCACGCCGACGCCCTGCTGATGGTGGCGATCCAGATCACAAGATACGGCAAGGCGAGGATCCAAGAGTGGATCGACAGCCTCCCGTTCAAGGTGTTCTACGCCTGGGACCGAGGGCTGACAGAAGAGGATGCGTTCCTGCGCGTGGAGGCAGTGGCGCCATGGATATTGGAGGAGTAAAATGGAAGCGGTCATGATCATTTTGGTAGCTGGAATTGTTGTTGGCGGGACAGCGATACTTATGCTGTATGGGTGGTGCTGTGTGCTGAGCTCGCGGATCAACGTGCTCTCTCAGCGCATAAACCTACACGTGAATAACGCTCTGGTACTGGAGGAGTGATGTCGGCAAAGTGCTATAAGTGCGGCCTGCCCATCTTTGACGAGGATGCGCAGTGCTACGGCACCCAGTTGCCAGATGGCAGGTGGGCGTGCGACAACGCGGAGGAGTGTGCAGAGATGGCCCAGATCAGGGCAGAGGAGGAGAGCGCCCTGTCCGAGAAGATGGAGGAATGAAGCTATGCAAACAGCGATATGGGCGTTGATTGTGTTAAATATTGTTGTCATTTGCATCCTGCTTGTTTGTCTCCTCGGCAGGATAGAGTTTTAGACAGATGGGAGCGCTGGTGTTTGTGATAGCCTTGGTCTTGCTGATAGTCTACACGCTCTACCGTATTGCTGCACTGTCTATTCGTGCAACGGAGGAAGAAGATGTTTGAGGAGTTGACCGACAGGCTGGAAGAGAGAGACTGGGAAACCATACTGTTGACCGCTGTCTACATTGCGTTGCCGTTGATCCTGACCATCGCCCTGGTGGCCCAGTGGTTCTTGGGGAGGATGTCCTGAACAGGGAAACCTTCGAACGGCTTCTATGGGCGCTCCAAAGGGACGAGTGCGAGATCAACCAGACCAAAGGCAGGGAGTATGCCCAGGGCGACGAGGACGCGCTGGCCAACTTCAAGCAGGCCGGCGAGTTCGTCCGAGTGCGGTGCCCCGAGTGTGGACATGCACACCCCATCGGTCCACAGCCAGCACTGATGGTGTACCTGTTCAAGCACTTCGCATCACTGGCGTCCTTCGCCACGAACGGGCATGTACTCTCTGACGAACCGATCGCTGGACGAGTCGCAGACTTGCGATTGTATGCCGCGCTGCTCTACGCGCTGGCATTGGAGGCAGGAGATGAAGCTACGAAAGTACCAGCAGGAAGCGATTGACTCCATCATAGAAGCATGGGACGAGGGCAAGCTGAACGTGGTGTGCGCTCAGGCCACTGGCCTGGGGAAGACCCATGTGGGCATCGGCGTTCTGCAGCAGAACCTGAAGCCTGGAGAGAGGGCGCTGTGGCTGGCTCACCGCACCATCCTTGTGGATCAACCCTTGGAGAGGATGGGGGACTTCGACGTGGGTGTTGTGCAAGCCCGCAGGAACGACACGGACAAGCCGATGATCGTGGGCAGTGTGCAGACGCTGTGCCGCGAGAACCGGATGCAGCAGCTACTGGCTGATGGGCCAATCGACTACCTGGTGACCGACGAGTGCCATCACTCGCCGGCCGACAGCTACCAGCGCATCTACCAGTGGCTGCGCGAGGCCAACCCCGCGCTGAAGCACCTGGGCCTCACCGCTACGCCTTGGAGGGGCGACGGCAAGTTCACCGACAAGGTGTTTCAGTCGATGCCCAAGGGGGCACAGAAGAACATCCGGTGGGGCATCAGGAACAAGTGGCTCGTCCCCCCGGACGGGCTCCAGATCGAGACCGAGGTCAACCTCTCTGGTGTCAAGGTTACAGGAGGGGACTTCGCGGTAGGCGAGTTGGCGGACGTCCTGGACGCTGCCGACTGGCATGAGAAGGTCGTCGAGGCATATCTGGAAAACTGCGTGGAGCCCTTTGGGGAGAAGAAGTTGGAGGTCCCCGAGGGCGCCCGGTGCCTGACATCGCTGGCTTTCACTCCTGACGTTGCGACATCCAAGAGACTGGCCGAGGAGTTCCAGAGCTACGGGATCAATGCCGTGCATGTGGACGGCACGACCCCGCTGAAGAAGCGGAGGCCAATCGAGAGGGCATTCCGCAACCGCGAGATCACGGTGGCCACGAACTGCGCGGTCTACTCTGAAGGGGCCGACTTTCCCTCGGCCGAGTGCATCCTGATGGCTCGGCCCACTCAGAGCCACGGGCTGTTTACGCAGATCATCGGTCGGGGCCTGCGCCCCTATCCTGGGAAGACCAAGTGCTTGGTCCTGCTGTTCGTGACGACCGGCGCGTCGATCCTCACCCTGTTCGACCTGGGCAAGAGCAAGGAGCTGGCCAAGGCCGAGAAGGCGGCCGAGGAACTCGGGGTGCCGGGCATCAGCAAGCCAATGCCCCTGTTTGATGACCGGTTGATCAACGGGATGGGCACACAGGCATCCGTCGTCAGCCTGTTCGGGGCCAGTCGAGCGGCCTGGCACAGGGATGGAAGTATATTCTCCTTGGGTCTAGGAGACCAGGGGGATCCCCTGTGTGAAAGGCGGCTGGTGATCCTGCCTCCCACCAATGGAAGCGTCGACTGGGTACTGCTGGCACTGGGCCGGCAGGTCGAGTACACCCTTGTGAACGGCCGGCGCAAGCGCAAGTCAAAAAGCGGATGGAAGGTCTATGAGAAAGCCTCCAGCCCGGCCATCGAGGACGTGATGGACGTGGCGGCCGAGATCATTCAGCGGCGCGCCCTGTCCATCCTCACGGACAAGAAGAAGGGGTGGCGCAAGGAGAAGGCCACTCCAGCACAGGTAAAGAGCTGGCCCTGGAAGCGGTGGGGAGTCCCCCACCCCGAGCGGTACTCGAAGGGTCAACTGGCGAAGATGATCACGCACGGCACGTCGATGGACTTGCTGCGTGCCAATGGATACTTGTAGGAGGCAGGCATGATAGGTTTCTTGACAGGGTTGTTTGAAGTAAGCGACCCCGGCAAAGAGAAAAGAGAGAAGCAGGCACAGGAAAGAGAAGAGAAAAGAAAAAACCTTGAGGAGCTGGAGAGATTGCTGAGCGACACGCAACCACTGCTCCTTGCGAGCAAAGGGCGAAGGGTAGAACTTGAGAAGGTCCGAGCCCTGCTTGACAAAAGTTAGATGGTCAGGTATCATATCTTATGGAGGTGACATGGACAACAAGCGATATAAAGAAATCTGTGACGCCTGTGGCGTGACTGCAGGCGAGATCTCTGACAAGAGGGCCGCCGCACTCAGCGTCTTGGCCTCTGGCCAGGTGCCCCCGAATCATATCAAAACACGCAAGGCTCCTGGTGGCAAGGTCCTGAGCTATTTCACCCATCACTGGGCTAACCAGCTCCTCATTGACGCCTACGGTCCCTACGGCTTCTCCTACGAGGTGCTCGAGACCACGTTCTACGACATCCCCGAGGGGGTGGCGCGGCAGAACAACACGTACAAGGGAACCACCGCTACTGCCCGTGTGAAGCTCACGATCTACAAGGACATGGGTGGGCGCGTCCTGCCCATCGTCACCACGGCCCTCGGGACGTTCCGCAATGATCAGGGCTACAACCCTGGCAGCGCCTGCGCCAGCGCCGCATCCTTGGCCCTGGCCAAGTGTATGATCAGGCGCTTCGGCTTCTTGCTGGATCGCTACTCAGACCCACGGGACGAGAAGGAACTCACCCACAAGCAGGCCTGGGCTGCCGCCATCCAATACTCCGAGCAGCGCGGCGTGACCGAGGCCGACCTGGTGGTTGCTATCAAGAGGGTAGGCATCACGGGCAACGAAGTTGCCTCCCGCTACGACGAGATCTGGCAGATCGTCGGCGAGCTGGCCGGGCAGTTGCCCGAGGCCGAGCTGCCGGCAGCTCTGACGGACACGCTCCCCGAGCCCGAGTATGGGGAGGGAGTGGACGCGACGGAAACGGCTAGCTTGCTGGCCGAGGCCGACATACTCTTCCCCAAGACCGAAGAGCTCGCTGCCGCCGCGGCCGAGACGCTGGTTGAGGGGATCCGAGGCGTCGACCCCGTGGTTGAGGTCGCCGAGGAGCCCAAGGACCAGCCCGCCATTGCAAACTGGGGGCAGTTCTATGGACACATTTGTAGTACCTACCCCCAGTTTTCCAGCGGCTCCCAAGTCCTGCGCGTAATCGACCAGGCCCTGAAGCCTGGCGAGAAGATAGCACTCTCGGATGCCGGCAAGTGGAGCGAGGTCGAAGCCAAGGTGCTAGCGCAGCTCGCCAAGAACGAAAAGGCCGCCAAGGAAAAGGCCGCCAAACAGAAGTAGCACGTCCTTAACTGGGCGATGTTATAATGGGGGCGGGGAGAGATCCCCGCCCCCCAGAAAGGCAAGGCAATGCGACGACTAAGGCTACTGCTGCTGGCAATCGGTGACAAAAAGTTTTGGTTTCTGTGCTGGCTGATCGGAGGGGTATCGGTGTGCATGGTTCCCTCCTGCTTCTCCAACGAGCTAGTCAAGAACGGGCTCAGTGTCTTTGCACTGGCGTACATCTTTGGAGGGCTGATACTGTGGATCGGCGCTTTGTAGCCTGGGACATCGAGACTGCAACCATCATCCCCGAGAATGCCGAGTGGGAGGACTACAGGCCCTACGGGATCTCCTGCGCGGCTACGTTGCTGATGCCCGATAACGAGATAGTGCTCTGGACCAGCCCAGGGGTTGTTAGCCCCACGCAGAAGGACTGGCTGCTGGCCGAGAGGCTGTCGTTGGCCAGGTGCGTCGAGATGTACGAGTACCTGGCAGACATGCAAGCCGAGGGGTACTCCGTCGTGACGTGGAACGGGATGGGCTTTGACTTCGACGTGCTGGCTGAGGAAACGCCGCCCGCTTGGTTCTCGGCCATCGTAGCCCTGGCATGGGACAGCATAGACCCAGGGTTCCAGATGGCCTGCGAGCTGGGGTACATGTGCGGCCTGGGAAAGGCTGCCAAGTCAACCCTCGGGGCCAGCAAGCTAATGTCCGGTGCTCAGGCCCCAGTGCTGTGGGCCGAGGGAGCCAAGGGCCAGACCAAGGTACTTGAGTACGTTCAGAGTGATGTCCGGCTGACCGCAGAGCTGTACGAGGCCCTGCTGGACAGCGGCCGGATCAAGTGGGTCTCCCGGGCGGGACGCCTGAACGAGTGGCGCCCGTTCAAAGGACAGTTGTTGACGGTGGGCGAGGCTTACATGCAGATCGACCCCCCGAGCAATCCATGGAAGTCCAGGGACGATATGATTGCCTGGACTAACGGACATAGAGGAGAATGCCAATGAAAACAATCGCTATGCCAGTCAACCAACCGCTACCCAGGGAACAGATCGCCCAGATGCTCCAGCACGGATGGATCTTCATTGGCGCGATGATCACGGAGGCGTCTGGCTCGAAGATCGCCACGCCGGACAACCCGAACGTGACCACGGGGGTGCAGCCCTGCAATATCTGGGCACAGGCACAACCCATGATGCCCGTCGAGGCCGTGCAGGCTGGCTTGGTCGCCACGGCCACGACGCACGACGGGGACACGGGCACGCTCGATGTCCTGTGCCAGGGCTGGTTTGGGGTCAAGATCGCGGATCTCGTTCAGCAATCGAGGACCATGCAGGAGCAAGCGCTGGCTATCGCTCAGGCTCAGGAAGGCGAGATCCAGGAGGTCGCATGATGATCGAGTATATCTCAGTGTGGGAAGCGAACCCCGCGAGCTTCGAGGACACGCTCGACTTGATGTTCCGTGATGGATGGGAGCCTATGCCCGAGACCCTGTACGTAAAGTGGGCTCACGGGGAGGGGTTCTACGGGTTCATCATCCTGCAGCGGAGCGAGGAGCGGGCGGCTGCGTTCGGGGAGGACCAATGAGTAGCGGCCAGGTTGTAATATACGGGATAGTCGTGTTCCTGTCAAGCTACCTGTTCTACAGCATCATCAGGTCTTGGATTCAAGAAAGGCGCTACCGGCGCGCCTGCCAGCGCGCCTGGGAGAAGGGGCGCGCAGAGTATGAGCGCTACGAAAGGAGATACGTGAGCAAAGTAAATCTTGAGTATGTACGTAATCTACGGCACATAATTGCCTGCCTGGAGGAGGCGGCCGCGCCTCTGCGGGCAGAGCTGATCTCGCTCCCTGCGTTCTGTCAGGACTGTGGGGCAACTGACACGCCGTTCTACCCGCTCCAGATGAGTGGGCCAGACAGCCTGAGCCCGTACTTGTGCGTGGAGTGCGAGAAGAAAAGACGTGGGGCCGCCAGGGAATCGACTGAGGGGGATGGCAGCTAGACCGACAGCCCCCGCCAGGACGCGGCTTCGACTGCCGCCGGCTCCACTGGCTCCCGAAGCATTTGCAGTGATGCACGGGATTTGTAACCCCGAGAAGCTGGGGCAGAGCCAGCCGGGAGCTCCTGAGTCCGTAGCTTAATTGGAAAAGCCGCAGTCTCCAAAACTGCTAGTTGCAGATTCGACTTCTGCCGGGCTCGCCAGAGGAGGCAAAACGAAATGAAGAGAGGTTACACAAACGAACAACTGTGGGCACGAGCCAATCGGAGATACCCGTCACCGTCCCCGAGGGCTCCACTGGCGGCCCTGGCGGTGGCCTTGGCGATCGGACTGCTAGTGTTGATCGCGGTGTGCTTCCGCCCAGGGACAGGAGGAGGGAGCTGGGGAGAGGGAGACCACCTGACCAACTTCCTGATGGCGGTGGACCACGCGGCAGGCACCCGGTGCTACGATTGCCCAGAGGGAACCGTGGGGGCGCCCTGGGACATCCCTGACACTTGCCAGGAGGTGGAGTGCAGATAATGGAGAAGCAGACACTCAGAACACGCATCACATATCTTGAGGTCGAGTACGCCAAGCCCGCGCTGCTCACTGTGGGCCTGCTGGCCATCATGGCAAGTGAAACGGTGATGGGCGGCCTGGGCCTCGGCGAGATCATAGGTGACTGGGCATTCTCCGTCAGCTTCGCGCTGGCGGTGCTACAGGTGCTGGCCTCGCACTCCTGGGGCTCGAGGACGGCGCACAACGCCACCCGGGCCATCAGGGTGAGCAAGAAGGGCAGGGAGACCGCAGCCTCAGAACCGGCGCAGGACCCGAGGTTGCCACAGACAATGAGCCTGATCACGGGGGCCGTGTCCATTGCCTTCGGGGCACTGAAGCTGGTGCCCGGGATGGCCACATTCACGGGCAACCCCCTGGCAGGGTGGGCGCTGGGAGTGGTGTTCAGCACGGCCTCTCCTGCTGCGGCCATTGGGCTCGCGCTGCTGATGGGCAACGAAGCTCAGACGTGGCGGGCGCACGCGGCATGGGCGCGCAAGCAGGCGGACGCTCAGGCACGGAGCGCGGCGAGCCGTGCAGCCACCGCGCAGAGGAAGGCAGCCACCGCGCAGAAGGAGGCACGTGCCGTGCAGCATGAGGCAGACCGCGCGCAGGCCAAGGCAGACGCCGTGCAGGAGAAGGCAGCGCGCGCGCAGTTCACGCGCGACGAGCGCAGGGACGCGCTGCTGGAGGCACTGAGGCGGGATCCCGATGCAGGGACGCGCAAGCTGGCGGCACATTTCGGCGTAGATGAAAGCACAATCCGCAGAGACGTGCAGGCCCTGCAGGAAGCAGGCAAGGCCTGGCAAGAGGCAAACGGTAGTACGGGGGTGATAAAATGAGCAAGCCAATTTACAGCGAGATAGTCTACGATGACGATGGATACCTCGTTTCCTACACGGCCACGTACTCGGACCGCAGCTCGCGCACATGGGTAGTCAAGGCAATCATGGTTGTCTTCCCCATCATTATGCTGCTGGTGATTCTGATAGGGATAAGGATGGGGATCCAGTAGATGAACGAGTCGCCAGGCAGACTGGTGGGCATAGGCTTTGCCCTCGGGGCGATGGCCGGGGCGATAGGGGCTCTTGCAATGTGGGTCCTGCTGTCTCTGAATGAGACTGACTTGGCCATCATGAAGGTGATTGCCCCTGCTCTGATCCTGGGATGTGGCCTGGCGCTGGCCACGGTCAACTTGGGCCGTTATCAGGCCGTTCTGCTGCAGAACCTGGATCCTAGTCGTTACGCAGGGCCCCCCGAGGATCCCCCCGAGAGGTCCCTTGAGGAGATCTACGCGGACCCGAGGACAGAGAGGGAGTTCGAGGAGCAGTACGCGGGCTCCTTTGAGGATGTTCCTGCTCCAGCGGTACCAGAGGATGATGGGACAGAGCTGGTCATCGAGATCGCTCAGTGCGCGCTGCAGCAGGTGTTTTGGCACTACAGCGGAGAGAATCCTACGCGAGAGGCATTCACGAAGCGCGAGCAGGTCTCTCAGCCAATCTGGAACAGTGGAAGAGACGTCCTGAAAACCATAGGCTTGGTATCCGAGACGAATGTGTGGGCAGAC
>Ga0114925_10001874_pt1 | contig 10562 bp, 18 predicted proteins | sample SumtaG_2_FD_87287 | JGI IMG/M metagenome (GOLD analysis project Ga0114925, IMG submission 87287) | Deep subsurface microbial communities from Indian Ocean to uncover new lineages of life (NeLLi) - Sumatra_00607 metaG | ecosystem: Environmental > Aquatic > Marine > Oceanic > Sediment | place...
ATTGAGTATTTCATGTTTTGGGTTTATGGGAAAAGTTCTTGAGTTTTAATAAAATAATAAGTAAAACAGCCTTTAAAAATTTTGTGTTTTCCGCGAGGTTGCCTAAAATAGGCAAATTTGTTATTACAACATAGTGATAATCTTGAATTTCCCCAAAAATCCCAGAAGAGGAAAAAGTAGAAACCTTTAAATAGTTTAAACATATTATAATTTTAATATATTTAGGCAAGCAAGCGGCTTTGTCGGATAATTCCATAAACCCATTAGTTCTAGATAAACCCACCATATGATGATATTAGCCTTCTGTTTGTAAGTTTGAATATATAACTAATTAAACAAAAACCCAAAAAAATATGAAAAATAAAATCGGAGCGATGACTGGCGGTACAGTGGTTCTAATCGTGCTTGCTTTGGTTGCTGCATATATGTTTATTCCAGCAGTACAAGATATTTTCAAACCATCAGTAGACGACGAAGTGGTTGGCAGATGCCCAAGTTCTGGATTGACTGAAGTTACTCTGAATACACAGGAAGCCTTGGCTTCAAGTGCAACTAATGCAGAAGTAAATTATTACATCTATGACAATGCTAAATTGGTTAAAGAAGGTTCAACAACTTTAGGAACAGTTTCTTTTGATATAGAATGTGGAGTTGATAGGGAATATACAATGCTAGTTATTAATGAGACAGTTGCTCATGGATTCTATCCTCAAACAGTTACAGTTGATGCATCAGGCGCAACTGATACACACAACCTTGAGTTGTACCAGTATGGTGAAATAGGAATATCAAGTATTGTTTCAAGTGCAGACCCAACAGGGAATACAAATATTAGCGGTGGACAAGGAAAGACTTGTGGATTTACAATTACTTTTGCAAACAACGAGTCAGCAAGTGGATTCGATAAGCCATTAATTTTGTGCCAGGTTAATTCAACGGCAATTACAGATTTAACAATGACTGGAGTAACAGAAGTTAGTGCAAAGAGACCAGCAAGAATTGGCCCAACAACAGGCATGATGTATTACACATTTGAATACCCAGAACTGATTAAGAGTACAGATGCAGGTGTAAAGGTTTCTGGAAAGATACAATTCTCATCAAGCGCAACATTTAGTGATGCCTTGACGAATAACATGAGTTGTATAATTGTAGACCAGGCAAAATACCAAGACCCATCGTATAAGACCTTGTCACTGGCAGAGGGATTTATCACAGCATCTGAAGACGAAACAATTACAGATATTGGAGCAATCGACAGTAACAGACAAGCATTAGTCTTTAGAAATAGCTCATACTGTTAAAGTACCATCTAGCTAAAAAACAAAGGAGGAAAATTTATTTTCCTTCATCTTTTATTTTTTATAGTTTAACTTATATTCAAAATGGAATACAAAGATAATATTCAATTTAGTCAAGAAAACAACATGATAAATGCTGATTTAGCATTTTGAGGAAAAATGGCGATGCGAAAACCATACATAACCGAGATAATATTGACAATTATTTGTTTTGTGTGGTTGCTCTTCGTTGCGACGAATGTAAATGTCACGCTTGGAAACATTTACCTTCAATTTGCAATGGGCAGCCTAGTGTTGTTGATTATTGGTATTACAATATTCAATAAGAAACTGAGCATAACCTGGCAAAAAAGTCCAGGTGGAAATTTTAAAGCAATGCTCTTGGGGTTTGGGGGATGGATAATCCTCTTAATAACCTCAGTGATTGTTTTGAAATTTATATCGCCAGCACATGCCAACATTGGCGCGGTGGTAGGATTAATGGGTGCAACAGCCCCTGCATTGGCTACCAGTAAGATAGCCAATTTATTGACCTTTGGAGTGGCGATAGCATATGTAGAAACAGTATTATGGGCAAGGTTATTGGAGTTTTTTGCTGATGTATTCCACATAGATATAAGCAGAAAATCAGTGAGGAGAATATTTTCAGCTTTGATGGCACTGATAATAATACTCGCTTTGGTATTTGTGTTTTTCCACTTGACAGCAAAAGGAATTGTAAACACCCCCGCCTTAACGATTGTCTTTGTGATGATGGTAATAAGCCTTTTAATGGTTGCTTGGTTTGAAGAGATAAGACAGGCAGCCTACATGCATATATTCGCCAACACGGTCGCGAGTTACCTCATGCTCTTCGCGACAGGGATACTCCAAATATAATCAAAATGCCATTTAAATCAAAAAAACAGAGAAGTTATCTTAGGAGAGAGAAACCAAAAGTGTACAAAAGATGGAAGCGTAAGTATGGTACAAAAATAAAAAAGAAAAAATGATAAAAAAAGGAACAATGCGACCAGTAAAGAAAATTATAGGGATAGCTGTGGGAATTGCCGGATTAGGTTTGGTTTTCAATATAAATTTTATTAATAACATAATTTTGTCCGGGACTCCCAAGATTGTTTTTGGTATATTATTACTAATTATTGCTTATTTCCTAGCAATCTCTGGTCGTCAATTATGAAATATTCAATTAAATAAATAAATAAAAAATGAAACAAAATAAAATTTTGTTAGCAACAATTTTAGCGATGTTTGTTTTAGCAGTGGTTCCAATGATGAGTGCGGCAAATACAATGGATAGCCCAGTAACAGGTGGAAATTATACTGGGACTTTGAATATCTCTGTAAGTGTTGATACTAATGGCGCGGATAACATGACAAATGTTTCTTGTCATTATAATGCAACAGGTGGTCCAGCAACTACTTTTTTAGCTGAGATTTTAAACGATTCTCACAGCGACCTAATTTTTGAAAATGCATCTATTGTTATAACTGGTTTGACAGAATTGGCAACTTACAACATTTCATGTCAAATACGTAATTTAACCACTTTGAATGCAACAGTTTCCAAGGCCACAATAACCATTGATAGCACTGACCCACTTTGTAGTTTAGTAAGGCTATCTGATACAATTGAGTGGAAGGATACGCAGTTAATTACATGGACAAATACAGATGCTGTTGAATTAGTTAGTACATTAGTTACAATAGATAGACCTGAAGATGGAGCTGATTTAACTGATACAGATGCTAATGATGCAAGGACTCTAACATCTCAAGAGACAAAGTATGTCGGAGACTGGACAGTTACATTATTAGGAACAGACAGACCTGGAAATACATGTACAGAAACTGTGACTTTCAAATCAACTTATGGAGATGGAGAGATTTGGGAAGCAGGAGAACCATCAGTAGACAAAGGAAAGAATTTGTTGTTATTGATAATCCTCGGAGTAGTACTCTGGGTTATATTTGGAAAGAAGAAGAAGTAAAGAAGAGCAATTGATTGTTTGATTTTTTGCTCTTCTAGATGTTTGTAGAAGTGAAAGTAGTAGAGACAAAATGAAAAATAATACTCAATTAAATAAAATGAAAAAACAAAATGGCTTTGTTTAATCAAAAACGAATGCAGGATTTAGGAATACTGGCAATTGCAGTTGTATTAGTACAAATGGCATTATCCAAATGGATTTATCCTTTGTTTAATGCAGCTACAGAGCAGCTATTCTCAATAACCCAACAAACAGCTATTACTTCCCCAACAATTGGAAACAAGATAATTGGATTTTTAGCAGGAATAATTCCTTTTGAATTAGGGAATTTTAGTAACTGGATAGCAATGTTCTTAGGAGCATTTATTATCTTGATTGTTGGTTACTGGGTATATGACCAAAGATGGGCACCATGGAAAGGAAAGAACGTTTACCAAAGACTTTGGGCAATATTGCTCTATGGAACAGCAGTGCTTTGGGTCTTCCTATTGATTACTAAGATTAGTGTAGTATCTACACTAGCACTTCCATTGCTTATTGGATTAGGTATTAATTACTTTATCCTCGCAATTGTAATCGTATCCCTTGCAAAGACAAAAACCTTTAAATTTTTGAGAATTTAGGGAAACAGGCTTTTTGCTAGGTTCTCAGATTCTTAAAAATGAAAGAGAAATATGTAATAGTATTTATAATAGGAATAGTTTCCCTACTCTTAGTAGGGACTATTGGATTTATGAATGCACAGGAAGAACAAGAAATCCCTACAGATGTAGGAGACACTTGGTTAGATAGGATAATTTCTAGCATAAACTACTTTTTCCATAAACAGGATATGTTCACAATTTATGGAAGAGAGTTAAGTTGTAGTATCTATCCAGATAGGGTAGTTAATTTTGTAAAGGATGAAAAATATTATTTTAGTACAGAAAATATCTGTGGTAGTGATGACTTTTTTGTGAATTATTTCAGGGGAGAAGGTGGGTATGACCAATACCTAAAGGAAATTTATTATAGGCAAGACACAAATAGTGCTTATGTCACTGATGGTGATGGTCAGGGTAATATTTATTTAAATTCTTATGTAGTATGTGATGCGGGAGCATATTGGGATAATAAATGTTACGTTGAAATTTATTGTTGCGACGAAGGGGTTTGTGAAAGAGATTCAGATTGTGATAGTGATGAAGAATGTGACAAACAAACTTCGGCAATAAGTGATATTTTCCCTTCCTTTGGAGTATGTGAACAAGAAGAAGTTACTTATCATGAAACTAAGGTTTATGAATGTAGCGATGGAAGTAAAGATTATATAGGAGAAGTGTCAAGAGGGGATATTAATTGGTGTCCAGACCCAGATGAAAATAATTATATTTTAGTAGAAGTAGGAGGAACTTCAGGAGTTTGTTATGAAGAAGAAAATGCTCCAATGCACTGTACTACACCACCAAAAACTTGTTGGAGAATTCAGGACAACCAATGTAATTCAATTTCAATTTATACAACATCCTGTGAAAATAGTGGTTATTATTCTTCTAAGTCAGATTGTGAAGTTGATGTAGGGATAACAAGGGAGTGTTGGAAATATATAGATACTTATGGAGAATGTAGACAGACTTCATATATTACAACAAAAAGTTGCGAAGAGATAGGGGAATATATAACAGAACAGGCATGTAAGGACGCGTATGGGTTGGTGGATGATGAAGATGAAGTGCCTGAAGGAGAAGAACCAGTATGCAGAAGCAACCAAGAAACCTTTTTTACGAATGCAGTAGGAAAGGTAGAATTAAAAACCTGGCTTATTAGTATCAGAGAAGAAATTACTCCACAAATCATTGATTCTTATATTGCGGGATTTTCAGGTAAATATTTTGAAGAGAAAATAGATGCTTGTTGCGAGAATTTAACATATATTTGGGAGGATTCAAAAGAAAAAGAGATAACCCCTATTAGTGTATTATTTGGAATTATTGGAAGCAGAAAACTGACTTTTTCCTATGATGTATACAAATGTGTTCCAGAAGGGGAAGCAGGGTTTTGTTTAAAAGTTGCTCATCAACTATTAAATCCGTTGCTTCATACAGATAATTGTCAAACAAACACAATTATTTTAACAGCCTTAATTATAGGTTTATTCCTAATCATATCTCGCTTTGCGGGAATTTATGGAGAAATTAAATATGAAATATAAAATGAATAAGAAAGGAGCATTTGTATTTACAACCGTAACGATAATTGTCATAGCATTAGCCTTATTAGGAATAGGTGGGGGATTAATAACTACTTGGAAAATAAATCAATTTATTAAATCAATTCCAACAGCGGTTTGGATAGGATTTATAATATTAGTTTTATTATTAATGTTACCTAAGAGAAGAAAATGAAAATAATTAGATGTCCAGAATGTGGAAGCTCAAATATTAAAAATATGGGAAAATAAATAAATAAAAATGGTAGCTATAGGAATATTAGGATTAATGGGAGCAGTACTTGCATTAATTGGTGCTGCATTTGGAGCAAGTAGTCTGATTGGGGTAGGAGTCTTTTTATTTTTTGTAGGATTCTTTGTTAGCGGTCTTGCTTTAAGTTCAATTCCATCAGTGGTTTGGATATTTTTAATAATATTACTTATATTGTGGCTATCAAAGAAAAAATGATAAAAAATAAACCAGGAGGAAAAAAATAAAATGACATTTTGGAAAAGTAGTGCGCGAGATAAAGTAAAAAATGGGCTTGTAGTTGGTAGTTTAATGGGATTAGCAGTTGTATTCGGAGCAAGAATTTTTAATCTTATCGCGAATAACATGCCAAAGGAATGGTTTTTATTTGGAAATATAACCCCCCAAATATATATTGTAGTATTATTTGCAGTCATAGGATATATTGTAGATAAGTGGTAGGAAATAAAACTCAATTAAATCGCTAAGGAGAAAAAATATGGCAAAAAGGAAAAAAGCTAGGAAGAAAAGAACAGTCAAAAGAAGAAAAAAGAAAAGATAGTGGGGAGACATTATTTTCTTCCCTTTCTTTTTTATTGAATGTAAATAAATCCATAAATATAGAAGAAAATGGCTCTTAAATCGAGATTTGGTTTCAATACGCAGAAGTTTTTCACAGCTTTGCTTGTGTCATTTATTGCAATTCAAATTGGAAGTTGGTTATTATCAGAGTTTATAGGTTATCCTCTTCTAAAAGGAGGACCAATGTTGCTACTTTTCCTTGTAATTATTGGGTTAGTTAGTCTTTTTGTTTTAGGTAGAAAATTAGGGGATTTAAGTATGAAGAGAGATGGAATATTTATCCTTTTGGTCTTTGGAGCAATTATAGCAGCATTTATTTTCCTTCCAAAATACATTCCCCAAATATTTTCAATTCAAAGTTTAGAAATAAAAGAATTCCTCCGTGAAATTATAGGAACCATCGCAGAAGTAGGGACCGGAGTTATATAATACTCAATTAAATTAAATAAAAAGGAAAACAAATGAAAAACAAACAAGGAAAAACAGATAAGTTACTTGTGTTTGTAATCATAGCAGTAGCAGTGATAGCAGGAATTTATTTATTCGGTGGTGGTTTAACAAAGCAAGAACCAGCACCAATAGAGTTTGGAGACGATGATTCAGAAGCAGGAGGTCTTAAGTTAGAGTTAATTGGTGAAGAAGGAGATAGAGGATATATGGGTGAAGAATTTTATGAAATAACTTCAGGTGGATTTGCCATAATTAGAGGAGCAACTGCAGTAGCTTGTACTACAGATACTTTTTGTAGAGCAAGATGTCCTGTAGGAGATACCTTCTGTGATACACACATAACTTGCTATGCGGATAAATGTAGTTATAAACAAATTACTGCCTTTGCACAACACACAGAAGTTGCTAATGTTGGAGAAGCAATCCTAGAGGTATTTTTTGATTCAGCAGTAACAAGTCCAGCAAGTACGGCGTTTAATACAGCTTATATAGGTAAGATAGGAACAAGTGTGATTTTAGAGCAGGGAGAAAAATATGATTTCGTTTCTACTGATATGTCTTTATCAACATATGAGACAGGAACACCAACCACATTTATAGTAGGAGCCCATGCAGTTAATCAATATACCGGAATAAGAATTCCAACCACAGGAAGCCAAACATCAAGTGTGGTTTTGACGGTATATCCCGACCCAACGACTGAAGGATTTACAATAAGTTTAGGTGAACTTGGCGGTCTATAAAAATAGTGGTTCCATTACAAGCATAAGTAAATTAAGAAGGAGAAAAAGATAAATGTTAAGCACAAGAATGTGGAAGGCAATCAGAGTAGGAGGAACAGCATTAACAGGAGCCCTGCTTTTAGGAATCTTAAAAGTGATTGACTTGGTTCCAGACACAAACATCCTTAACACAGGAATTACACCAGGGGTAATTTTTGGTATTTGGATGGTTGTTGTAGCGATTGCAATCTATAAAAACAGAATTTAAAATGGAAATTGGAATAGGTCTCTTAGACCAAGGACTTGGTTATATACAGCAGGGATTAGAATTTGTTAGAGATATCCTTACAAAGGTGGCTGGTTGGTTGCCTTTAAATCCTGATTTGGCAGTTTCAATAATCTTCCTTTTAGCAAGTTTGTGGCTAGGACATTTTATAATAAAGAAGTTTACAACTCGTCCCTTTAATTTACCATATATTATATGGACCTTAATCATTTCGATTAGCATTTTCCTAAATTTGATGTATTTATAAAATGGCAAAAAAACAAGGATTTCCAATTTGGGCATGGATAGTCATAGTTTTACTTCTATTAATTTTATTAAATCAACAAGGAGTAATTAATATATTTGGAAATGGGGAAGAAAGGCCGGACTTTATAATTAGTGAGGACGAGGTAAGTATTTATGGAAGTTGTACAGAATTATGCATAGCAAAGACATACGATTTTGGATATAGTGCAAATAGTATAACGGATTGCAAGGCAGGTGAGTCTTTCCTTACCTATGGATATGAGGGACAACCACCATTATTAAGTTGTTGCTGTGGAAGTACACTACCAGATGGATATACCTGTTCTGATTCGGACGGGTTTGATATTTATACTTGGGGGCATTGTGAAGATTCATATCATTCAATGGGATTTATGGATGTATGTAATGGGGGATTAGTTCAAGAATACTTTTGTAATGAAGATAATATATGTGAATGGAGAGCACAGGCTTGCCCAACAGGATATGTTTGTGTTGAAGGAGTATGTGTAACAGAGGGATATAGTGTAGGAGATGTTGTAGGGGGCTCTTCAGGTTCTGGAAGTATATTATGGGGAGAAGCAGAGATGTCCACTATTACTTTAGAAGGATGGGACACTGGAGGACCTTATATATTAGGAGCAAGAATTCATAGAGATTGGTGGTATGTTGACCCGCAAAAACCAGATTGTTATGGACCATTCCCTGAAGTTATGGAGTTTACTTTTTATGATTCAAACGGAATAGCATGGCAAGTTTATGATTCCGTTCCAATATCAATAACAGATGAAGTGTGCCCAGTTGTATATCATCCTGATGCTCCCTGGAAGTTTGAAGTAAGAAATAGTAAAGTTAACTGTCCGATTGAATATACTTGGAGTGTAGAGGCTTACATTTGTGAAGTACTTGATTAAAAATGAAAAATGGCAAAAGACAACAACACAATATTGTGGATTATCGGAATAGCGATATTTTTGATAGTTGTTACTAGCCTTCCAACCACTCCTTGGTTTGCGATTATTACCAAAACAACCTGTATAGACAATTCTGTTTCTTATTATGATTTTGATTCTGGTTATGAAGGTCTTATAGCAGGAAAGATAGGGAATACAATAGAATTTAACGGAACTAATTTTATAGATTTACCTGTTTCAGAAGAAGACTTCAAAGTAATGTGGATTAAGGATTATGATTTAGGAGATACTGATTATTATTTCGTAGCAAATCTAAATGGAACTAACTATGTTAATGGAGTATTAGACAACACAAGACAAATCCTTCTAATAGGGTCTAATTTTGGATTAGGGCTTAATGGTTCTGTTGATGAGGTAGGGACATTTACTGATTTGAGTGTAGAAACCATGCTTATCATATACAATAATGGAACAGGAAGAAAAATATGTGTCACAACATCATACGAAGAAAATGTAACATGTAAGGATTATGCCACAGAACAAGTCACACCAGCAACAACAGGATGTTTGAATTATTCTGGGACTTTCTTCCCTAATTGTGATTACACATGGGAAACAACCTCCGGATTTTATGTTGTCGGAAGTGTGTGTGAAAAGAGGTTTTATTGTGAAGATATATTAATCACAGATTTCAGCAGCCAAACATTATGTGAAGATAGTTTAACTCCAGCAGAAGAACCAACAATAACTACACCATATACAGCACCACCAGAAACATTCGGAGATAAATTAAGCAAAGAAATATTTGAAATAGCTGGATTTAAAGTTACATTAGTCCATTTAGTAATAGTCCTGCTTTTAATACTCGGTTATTTATACTTTACGAAGAAAAAATGAAAAATGATAAGACAATATTATATATGACGGATTAAAATGAAATATAAAATGAATAAATTAAGGAGAAAAAGATGAAAGAATTTATAGCTGGCATAATTGGAGCAATTGGTGTTTGGACAATTGTAATTCCTGCAAGGGAATCTCTTTTAGTGGCATATGGGATACAACATCAATATGCGATTGGTCTTGTTCTTGTTTTCTTTGCATGGTGGTTAGGAGTTAAAAAATGAGATATAGATTATCAGATGCTTTTCAGGCGAGTATAGGGGTTTTTTCAGCTGTGCTTTTATTCTTAGCCTTGCGTACAGAACCCTTAGTAATAAGTTCAACTATTGGGTTTGTGATTACAGTTATTTGGGTCACTCTTTTTTATAATGGGAAAACAGGATTAGCAAAACAGAATTTTTTTATGGATTTGGCAATAACTTTCGTAATTGCGGGTGTTTTAACCTTGGTATTTAATTTAGCAACTATAGAGCAATTATTAGGCTTTAGTTATTTTGGGAGCACAGCAATTGTAGCAGTATGGCTTGGTTTTCCAATAAGCATACTTCTCGACCGTTTTAACATTACAAATATATTAAAAAGACATTATATAAGAAAGTGATGAAATGGCAAAAAATGATAACACGATATTAATCATTCTTGGTTTATTAGTAGGACTTTTATTACTTGGAGCAAATTTAGGATTATTTATTATTTTTCCACCAAATGCTATTTTTCCAACGGATGATGTTG
>Ga0114925_10001875_pt1 | contig 10557 bp, 8 predicted proteins | sample SumtaG_2_FD_87287 | JGI IMG/M metagenome (GOLD analysis project Ga0114925, IMG submission 87287) | Deep subsurface microbial communities from Indian Ocean to uncover new lineages of life (NeLLi) - Sumatra_00607 metaG | ecosystem: Environmental > Aquatic > Marine > Oceanic > Sediment | place...
AAATGCATTTATTCATAAAATATTGGAAAGAATCAAGGGGGGTGATAGATTTTTAGAAATTCTCTCGAAAGAATATTTAAGAGATTTATAAAATATTGATTGCGTCTGTACTTAGGTTGCGGCTCTCTCCCGAAGGGATAGGACTCGCCTACAGTTTTACCCACAGAACAGGATGTTTTTTAATTGGGGTGCATTGACCCTACAGCGATAATATCGCTGTAGGGTTAAGTAGATTTTTATTCATCCGATATTAAAAGAAAACATTCTGGGGTAGAATATGAGCCATAAAAAGATTTTAATGTGTTTGTTCCTCTTGTATATTGTATTTTTTATGTTCCCTGTTTTTCTTTTCTCCGGCCCTTATGATCTGAACGTAATTGATACACCCAAAACCTACATATCCTATAAAGGTGACCTTCAGTTTGATTTTTCCATGTATGATAGAGGAGGCATCCTTGGCAGTGCGGTACTTGCAATCGCTGATTATGCATTTTTAGGTGTTTATTTTGATATAGGTCAGATGATTGGAAGTGAAGAAGTAAAGTGGAACCAGCCTGGAGTACTGGCACGGTTTCTTGTGTCGGATGGAAGTACCTTTCTCCCCCCGATTGCGATAGGATATTCCTATTTCATGAAAGGGGATATTAATAAGGTTGATAGTGTTACAGTAAATGGAATTTACATAGTGGCATCACAGACATATTTTCTTTTTGGAAATGAACAGAGTGTTACATTCGGATTGCGTTACCCCATAATTCCACTTAATTTTTCAAGACCGAAAATCTTACCCTCTTTATAGGAACGGATTTAGAGCTAAGTCCTGGGTTCGGAATAAAAGGAGAGATAGAGAACATACATTTTTCAGAAAATAGGTGGCCTGAAAATTATTACAACTTCTCTTTTGACTTCCATATCGTAGACGTAATTTCCCTCGCTCTTGAGTTTAAGTATTCACCTTCAATCAACAGGATGATTAGACTGCTCAGAATTGGATACACTACCCATTTTTAATACAATAAAATTTGTTAATCACAAATACACGCTGACTGGATACACAATTTTCAGGATAATATTGCATTGAAAAATAATAAAGTGTATATTTGATTAGAAATGTATCCCTACAGCATCACAGGAAGAGTTTTTGAAAAAATTAAAAAAGAGAATCAACGCCATTTTCAGCTATATATCAGGATCTCAGAATCCCGAAGCTATTTTAATTTTTAACAATGACAGGGTAGACAAGAATTTTTTTTACCTCACGGAACTGTCAGGAGGAGTTTTTGAAAACTGCGGTGTTCTCTGTGAAAAAGACGGTAGAATGTTCATTTTTACTACAAGGCTGGAAGAGGAAGCTGCACGTTCTGGCGAAGGATATGCTGAAATAGTTGTATATAAAGATGAAAAGGAGAGGAATGAGAACTTAAAAAAGGTTCTATCAAAATATAAAAAGATAGGAATTTGTTATAATGTTATTACCTATTCATTTTATCTCCATCTAAGGGAGATATTTGATGAAGCGGAATGGATTGATGTAGGGAAAGCTTTCAGGCTGGCGCGAATGATAAAGTCTCAGGATGAGATTGATAGAATTGGTAAGGCATGCGCTATAGTGAGTGAAGTAGCAGATAGTATACCGGGAATTTTAAAAGAAGGAATTACGGAACTTGAACTGAGTGCGGAAATTGATTTTTGTATGAAGAAAAGGGGAGCTTATAACATAGCCTTTAAGACTATTGCTGCCTTTGCGAAAAATACGAGTATGCCTCACTACAGCGGGGCCGATGTTCCACTGGTTAACGGAGATGTTGTACTGGTAGATTTTGGCGCAGGGTATATGGAGTATTCCTCTGATATAACAAGAACATATCTCACCGGAAAGCCTGGAAAAGACATTCTTGATCTCTACCATACTGTTTGCAGGGCGCAAAAAATCGCTTTCGAATTGATAAGAGCCGATACAAACACAGATTATGTAGAAAATGAAGTAAGAAAGTTTATCGACAGCCATAAAAATTATAAGGACAGGTTTATCCATAATCTTGGACACAGCATTGGACTGGATGTCCATGATGACAGTTATCCGGGAGTTGATTTTAATAAGCAGTTTACCGAAAATATAGTGCTTACTGTTGAACCGGGGATATATCTTCCTGGGTTATATGGCGTGCGAATTGAAGATGATATAGTTATTAAGAAAGATGGATATACAGTTCTGACAAATGCAAAGAAAGAGCCAGTAGCCTATGAGATATAATAACAGGGAAAAGCTATCGGGTTATTTTGACCTTTTTATCCTCTTCGTGGAGCTTGATATATTTATCTGGGTCTTATTTGAGCTCAGTTATACTTTCAGGCCTTTTGTGTATGAAGTAGGAAGAATATTAATTATTCTCTATATCCTTGAGCTGATTATTCAGTTTTTGCTCTATTCACGCCCTAAATCTTATTTCCGCAGATACTGGAATCAGTATATTTCCCTTATTATTCTCTTCTTTATTTACAACAGGTTTCGAGCTGTTTCTGCATCCAATCAATTTCTTTTTCTTTACTCTAAACTCTTTTTAGGAACAGTTGAGATTATCCTTTTTGTTAAGTTTATTTCCAAATTGAGCCGGTTAAGAGATATCTGGAAAGGCTTTAAGGTTAGTCCTGCACAGCTTATTATCATGAGCTTTGCAACTATCATCCTTATTGGATCATTCCTCCTTTATCTACCATATTCACGTTCTGATGGTGGTACGATGCGTTACATCGATGCGTTGTTTACTTCTACTTCAGCAGTATGCGTTACCGGCCTCATTGTAGTTGATACCGGAACTGCATTTTCGTTGATAGGGCAGATTTTGCTCTTACTCCTTGTACAGGCAGGTGGGCTCGGTATAATGACAATTGCAGCATTTATACAGGTGTCGCTCGGGAGTCAGATGAGTATATACGGCCGCTTTTCAACAGCTGCGCTTCTTGATGAAGCAAATGTGAAAAACCTCTATACAATTATAAAATCTATTGTATTAATTACTTTTACGATTGAGGCAATAGGCCTATTGCTTTTTTATCCGTACTTTTCACAGGTATCAATCAACAAATGGAAGGGGGTTTTTTACTCGTTATTTCATTCAGTTTCCGCTTTCTGTAATGCAGGATTTTCTCTTTATTCAGACAGTTTTATAGGGGCCAGATCTAGTATTTGGGCGAACTTTGTGCTCATATTTTTAATATTGTCCGGTGGAATTGGGTTTACAGTGCTGTTAAATCTTTTCAGAAAGGCCATAAGAGGGAAAAAAGAGAGGATAACAGTCCAGACAAGGATTGTACTTCTAACAACCTTATTTCTTGTACTTTTTGGTGCGGTTAATATTTATTTTATAGAACGGGATTCTGTCTTTTTGGATTTTATTCACCATGAAAGATTATTAGCATCTCTTTTTCAATCGGTAACAACACGCACAGCGGGGTTTAATACTGTAGACATTTCTGCTCTTAATCCGAGAACTTTATTTATTATGAGTATTTTAATGTTTATTGGCGCATCTCCAGGTTCAACAGGCGGTGGAATAAAAACCACCACCTTTTTCATCCTTATATTGTCGATTATTACTATTTTAAGAGACCAGAGATTCAATACCATTTATAAAAGAAGAATACCGTACCATGTAGTGAATAGAGCGATTGCGATCCTTGTGAGTGCAATCGGACTGGTAATTACAGGAACATTACTGCTTGGGTTTTCAGAAAAGTTTTCATTTATCCAGATATATTTTGAAACAGTCTCTGCTTTCGGGACAGTAGGTCTATCAACGGGAATTACGCCATATTTGAGCGGTGTTGGTAAAGTTATTGTAATGATATGTATGTTTGTAGGGAGATTAGGCCCGCTAACAATGGTTCTGGCAATAAAGAATGTACAGAGTACAAGACTTGTAACCTACCCGGAAGAGAGGGTCATGGTAGGTTAGTGCGGTTTTCTCACAAATTGAGTAACAGTAAAGTTAATTATTAGTATGTTAATACATTACAGTGTCATGCATCGAATGGAGTCTAAAGTGAGAAAAGCGCTAAAACCCCCCATTCTATGTGTTTAAAACAATTTGTGAGAAATGGGGGTTAGGGGAGAGTGTTATGAAACAATATGCTGTTTTTGGCCTTGGGGTTTTTGGAGTATCTGTTGCTAAAAACCTAATGAAAGAAGGCATGGAAGTTATAGCAGTCGACAAAATAGATAAAGATGTAGAGGCTATAAAGAATGATGTAACTGAAGCTGCTGTCTTTGACAGCACAAAAGAGGAAGCACTCATCGCGATAGATATAGAACGGATCGATTGCGCAATTATCGCAATAGGAGATGATATGGAGTCAAGTATCTTAACAGCACTGCTTCTAAAGAAACTCGAAGTTCCTAAAATCATTGCACGTGCTAATTCCCAGGCCCACAGGCAGATTCTTTCACTGATAGGTGTTGATGAAATTATTTCGCCTGAAGAAGAAATGGGAATGCGGTTTGCGCGCAGGCTGAGCTCTACTCACATACTACATCATCTGGATGTCTCTGCAGAACATACAATAGCAGAGATCGCTATTGCTGAAAGTTTTACTGGCAAAACAATCAGGGAAATGAATCTAAGATCGAAATTCGGAATAAATATTGTTGGAATAAAAAAGAAAATTCCTCAGGTAACAGAGAATGGGGAGAATGTATTTATTGAAAAATATATTGACTTTCCGTCACCTGATGATGTTTTTGAAGAAGGAGATATAGTTGTTATGGTTGGAAGTGAAAGGGCTATCACAGAGGTTGAGAGGTATGTAGAGCGAGAAGAATAGTGCCTTAATCCTGATAATCTAAAATGTGGTTTATCCACATTCATGTGGCTTGTCCGCATTAGTGCGGTTTTCTCACAAATTGAGTAACAGTAAAGTCAATTATTAGTATGTTAATACATTACAGTGTCATGCATCGAATGAAGTCTAAAGTGAGAAAAGCGCCAACTCCAGGAACTGGAGTCAATCCCCCATTCTATGTGTTTAAAACAATTTGTGAGAAATGGGGGTTAGTACCTTAATCCTGATAATCAAGAATGCGGCTTGTCCGCATTAGGGGTATATTAAAATGAAATTATCTTTTACCTTTTTTATGAGGGCGTACAGTTTGTTTTCTATCCTGTTTTTTATATTTGGAGGCCTCGCCGTTGTTATCGGTGGCCCGCCCCTTATTGCAGGCTATGAATGGAATGACCCGGCCACCCAATCCATAGTATTGATTTTCCGTATTGTGATCATAGCATTGTTCGGTACAGGATTTATTATCAGCTCTTTACTGTTTCTTGTAATGAAGAGAAAAGGTTCTGTTGCTTATAAACGTATCATTGATAGGCTTTCCAGCGAGAAGAGCATGAACTTTAATTTAAATATAAGCTTTCCTGAAAGTGATGAGTTCGGAAATTTAGGGAAATGGCTGAATAAGTTTATAGGGCAGTTGAGAAAGTTTGATAAAATAAAGGTTGAAAGATTGAGGACTTATCAGCAGAAAATCACAGCTCTTTCCGAGGCGGTTGAAAAGGGGCTTATTATTGTATCAGATGAAAATAAAATTACCTATGCAAATAAGCATTTCATAAAATTATTAAATATAGGTGATAAAACTGTTGTCGGATTTCCGATTAATAAAGTAATGGAGAATGATCTCCTCCAGAATGCATTAAATGAACTGAAGGAAAAGCCGAAAAATCAGGTTTTAAATGATTTAAGAATAAAGGCAGGAGAAGTGGTTTACAAGAGTAAGGTTATGGTAATACCTATCATAAGCAGTGAAGCGTATTTAATGGAAACGATGTTAATTTTTGATTACATGACGAAAAAGGTGCTTCCTATTTAAGAACCTGTATCAAGTATATGGTGTTAAAACATCAGCGGTATTTTTAACGAATAGAAATTTTCTTCAGGAATGAGCAAACATTCGATAATATAGATACAGGTACGGGAAATATCATGATCAAATATGTGGTGATATTGTTTTTATTCCTTTTTCCGTGGATGCTCTACCCTCAGACTGAGTACATTGGAAAGTCGGAGATAAAACATATGAACTGGGGCAGTGTGAAAGATGGATGGAGTGATCTCTTTCTTTTACAAGATGCAAGAATCAAAAGAGGTGCTATGGGGAGACTTGATATACGTTTAGCGGATAACAGCCCGATGTTAGATGAAAATACGGATATTCTTCTAGATTTTGATAACTGTGAAAAGAATAAAATACGGTTCGAGTCAGAAAATTACAGGGCAGAAGAGGTAAATATATTCCCTTCGGAGGATGTGAAAAAGTTTGGAGAACGTTCTGCAGGGTTTCTGCACTATCAGAATACAGTCAGGGTCATGCCCCTTGAAGGAAGTATTTTTTTTGAAAAAGGACCCGTTAAGAGTTTTACCATAGATTTTTATCTATCCCCAACATCAGTCCATGAAGGAAGCGCTGTTTTTTCATGGCATGCACCTGTTGTCGGGCTAAAAGGAGGATTTGCAGGAATAAAGGCATTTTTTCAAGATGGGAGATTGTGCTGGTTGTTTGAAAACGTATTTCAGGACAGAAATGGGGAAATGTCAGATGTTTTGATTGGAGAAAATTCTAAAATCCGGATAAATGAATGGCATCATCATGCTCTCCACTATGATTCTGAGAATGGCCTTTTGACTCTCTATTATGATGGGAAAGAGAGCAATTTAAGGTGGATTACAACAGATGGAAATGAAAATAGTACTCTTTTACAGGGTGTCTTTTCTCCCTACCTTGTAATACCGTTCGTTATTGCTGAAAATTACATTGGATATATTGATGAGTTCAGAATTGCCAGAGGAAAGCCCTGTTTTTACCTTGGGAACTTTAGAGAGCTTGGAGAGATTAAAACCAATGTATTGAGTCTTGAAAGCAAGGGCACTAAAATCGTGAAATTAAAATGGAATAGTATTGAAGAAAAGGGTACAGCGGTGAGGGTTTTTTACCGTATATCAGACGTGTATTTTCTCCCAGAAGCGGAAAGAACTGAATTTACATTCGCTGAGGGGACATTTCCCGGAACACCTGAGTGGATTCAGGTAAGAAATAATGCTGAAATCAGTGAAGGCCTCAGGAGCGGAAAGTATTTTCAGTGGAAAGCCGAGCTTTACGGAACTGAAGGTATATATACACCTTATCTCCTATCACTAAGCGTGGTGCTCGAGCTTGACTTTCCTCCGGCAGCACCGACTCTTTTAAAAGCCAGGCCTCTGAACCAGGGTATAAGTCTTTCATGGGTAAAAAATAAAGAGAGTGATATTCTGGGGTATAAAGTATATTACGGGACATCTTCCAGGTATTATTTCGGAAGAGGTTCGGATAAGGGAAATTCACCGATATTTGCAGGCAATGTGAACAGTTTCATCATCGAGGATCTTAAAAATGAAGAGGTATATTTTATCAGTATAACGGTTGTTGATAATGCTGACCTGGAGAGTGGTTTCAGCAACGAGGTAATTATCCGTCCTTCAAGTATTTATGGAGATGAGTAAGGTACTGTTTTATCGGCGAAGTTTATATGATTTTTATAACTGTGGTTAGTGTGGAACAGTTGCATTTATTCTGTAATTAACCAAAAATAATCTGAAGATTACTGAAGAGAAAACAATTGGCAATTGTTGAGAATGAAGTGCAGACAAAGAGCTTTCTGAAAAGTCTGGGGTTTCCTGACCTTAGCATCCACCATTCAATTAATCATTATGATTTTACCAAGAAGAACAGGAGGATACTTGTAATCGGCCCCATGGGATCGGGGAAAACAGAATTTTCTGCACGAATATACAGGGACTCGCAAATAGCACTTAAAAAATCTGAAATTGTTCGAGACCTTACAACTGATAGGGGAGCAGACAGGAGGATTGTATTTTATATCAGGTCCAAAATTGACAGTAAGCGTTTTGAAAGTTATCCGGATGATGCCCTTCCGTATCGCGGCGGTTACGAGCGGTTAGGGGAGCATTTCGCAAGAATCGAAAACTCTTTCGAGCTTGAGGAAATTCTCGAAAAAAACAGTGAAGCAGGGACATGGATCGTTGATGAAGCTGGCTTTTTTGATGAAAGAATTGCCTATGTCATTCAGAATTATTCAAGAAAATCAAATGTTAATTTCATTTTTCCGATGCTCATCCTTAATTTTCGAAAGGATATTTTTAATAGGACATCCAGGCTCCTTATGGAAACAGCAACCGATGTATTCCCTCTTACTGCCTATTGTGAGCATAGGGACTGCATTGTTGACTCCTATTATACATACAGGTATTACCTTGTGAACGGGATGGAGTGTCCTGCGCTATACTTTGATCCACTTATTATCGTTGGCGGGGACAGGTTTTATAGTAATCCAAGAATCCCAAACTATTCAACGCGGTGTGACTTACATCATTATCTTCCAGGAAAAGAATACACTTTCTTAATTTTAAAACCGCTTGGAGAGCTTGCATATAATAGGAATATAGAACCGGTACTGGAAGAATTAAGAAATATCAAATACTCGATTAAAAAATCAGAAATTTATAATAACTTTGAAGAAAGGTTTATTAAGGGGGAAGATCCCCATCCAATTATGATGAATGCATTGAAGGTTGACTGTATTGCTGAAAAGGCACTTGTTTACCTGTTTGCTGAAGAAAATACTCTGAGCCTTGAACAGATGAAGCATATTGCGGAAGAGATAAACGCGGATATGGAATACATAAATGAAAGGCTCCTTGAGAACAGACGGTTTAAAATATAGTACTGGTTTATATATCTTTATATAATGTATCTATTTTATTAATGAAAAAAGGGGAAGAGAATCTGCTGTAAACTATGTTGATAAATAATAGATTATGTATTATGATTTTGGTTTAACGAAATCAGGTTTAATTATTAGGATAAATTATGTTTTTTCCGTTAAAAGATGAAAATCCGACCAAGACCTTTCCATATATGACAATTCTGCTTATAAGTGTAAACTGTATTATCTTTTTTATTGGACTTTCCTATGGGCAATACAACAGGAATATTATTAATCACAAGTACGGGGTAATCCCTTTTGAGATAACTCATGCTGTCGATCTAAGTCCGGAAATACTTCTGGGCCCATATATTACGCTCATAACCTCACTTTTCCTTCATGGTTCCTTTTTTCATCTTCTTGGAAACATGTGGTTTTTATGGATTTTTGGCAACAATATCGAAGATGTTGTAGGGCGCTTTAAGTTTTTAATCTTCTATCTTATAGGTGGGATTGCAGCATCTTTCCTTCAAATTATTTTTTCTGTATCCTCTAGTATTCCAGTCATTGGTGCAAGCGGCGCAGTATCTGCAATCCTGGGTGCATATATATTAAAATTCCCACGAGCACGTATAAAAACCCTTGTGTTTATCTTCATATTTATTACAGTGGTTAATGTTCCTGCAGTAGCGTTTATCGGGATCTGGTTTTTTATACAGCTTATTTCTACTGTTGGCAGGGCATCAAGCAATGTAGCATGGTTTGCTCACATTGGAGGCTTCCTCTTTGGGCTCTTAACAATAAAATTGTTTCAGAAAAAAGAGGGATACAAAAAATACAGAGTATATTAAAAATTGTTAATCTATGAAGAATTTTTCTTGAAAAATACTAATAAATTATATATAATACCTTTTTTACCGTTTTTTCCTGTCAAAAAATTGAGAATATCATTGTATCAAGATATAAGAAGTTTATCTCTATAGAAGGAGGAGTAAATGAGATCTAGTACATTCGTTTTTGGTTTAGTTGTAATGGTAGTTGTCTATGTTTCCCTGTTTCTGGTTGCATGGATAGTACCTCGCAGACGGCGAAAAATAGAAGGAGGCAAGCTCACCTCTACCGACCTTTTTCTTGCAGGAAGGACAATCCCACTGTGGATGGCAATATTTACCATGACGGCAACGTGGGTTGGAGGAGGGTATCTTGCTGGAACAGCAGAAATGGTCTATGCCTGGGGCCAGGGTTGGGCACAGGCAGGCTGGGGGTATGCATTGTCCCTTATTATTGGTGGAATATTCTACGCAAAAAAGTTGAGGGACCATAACTATACTACAATGCTCGATCCTCTGGAACAGCGGTTCGGAAAAGACGGAGCTGCTGTTTTATACATTCCTGCACTGCTGGGAGAAATATTCTGGACAGGGGCTATAATGGTAGCCCTTGGCGCTGCTTTCTCAACAATTATAGGGGTCAGTCTCGTAGCAGGCATCATAATAACCGCTGCAATCACCATTGCATATACAATGTTGAGCGGGTTATGGTCTGTTGCGTATACTGATGTTGTACAGCTCAGTATGGTTATCGTATTTCTTCTCATTGCAATATTTTTCGCTATGCCGAAAGTCGGCGGTTGGAACTCTGCATGGGGAACCTATAATGAGACCTTCGGCACCCTTGGTTCAGGGTTTATAAAGGGGTATTTCCCTCCTTTGAATGCCGGCAAAGATCCTAACTGGGGCCCATGGATACTGAACTGGTGGGATTACGGACTGCTCTATGTGTTCGGCGGTATTCC
>Ga0114925_10001876_pt1 | contig 10553 bp, 15 predicted proteins | sample SumtaG_2_FD_87287 | JGI IMG/M metagenome (GOLD analysis project Ga0114925, IMG submission 87287) | Deep subsurface microbial communities from Indian Ocean to uncover new lineages of life (NeLLi) - Sumatra_00607 metaG | ecosystem: Environmental > Aquatic > Marine > Oceanic > Sediment | place...
CACCTCATCATAACTGTAGAAGGTAGCGTATTTATAGAAACGATGCCCCTGCTGCTTCTTCTGCCGATAGAATTTACCCCAGGGACTTTCCTGTAATACTAGACCCAGCACCACCTTCCCACCAGGCACTAAAATACGGTAAGCCTCCCGTAAAACATCCAGTGGCGAATCAACGAAGCAAAGGGTAACAATCAGAAACACTGTACCAAAGGACTCTTTATCAAACAGTTGCTCTTCCCCCCTACCTAAGAGAGTGGTTATTCCTCGCTTTCTTGCCATCTCCACCAGTTTAATTGAGGGGTCTACTCCAGTCTCTATTCCCAGTGCCTGAGCAAAGCGACCGCTACCTACTCCTATCTCAAGCCATGGTTTGGGCAGGGAAGGTAAGACTTCTTGAAAAGCTCGCGTCTCAATAGCGAAGGTAAGTTTTCCTTCTCCCTCAAACCAGGCATCATAGGCTAAAGCCAGGTTATCAAAGAGTGATACTCTCGTGTCAACTGGTCTCGTTCTCATGATAGTCCTCGCTTCTCGCTACACTGTCGGCAGTATCCTTCCAGGCACAATTCAGCTCTGGTCACATCAAATCTATGCTCATGCTGCACCTTATTTATTAGTTCCTGGACCAGTGGCGTCTCAAATTCAATAACTTTACCACAACCCCGGCACACCAGATGCTGGTGCTCCACAGCGCGCTTTAGCTCATAACAGCAGCGTAACTGCCCCAGACGTCTCTCCTCCACCAACCCCAAGTCCTTGAACAAATGCAAACTCCGATACACCGTGGCTAAACTAATGGACTCATCCTGGCTGTTGGCCCGTCGATAAAGTTCCTTAGCATCTATATGCCCACCGGCATTGTGAACCAGGTTTAGCAACAACCGCCGCTGAATGGTTAATAGATGCCCTTTTATCTCGTTGCCTGAGTTGCGAATGCTTCTCATTCTCACAAAGATATTTTATCAGACTTTGGTGACCTTGTCAAAAACATAAACCTGGTGAATTTTACATCGGCGTTGGCTGCATCAGGACGTGCTGTTACTAACAAAGGGCTTCCTGCATAATCTCAGCAATATCTTTCACGACTAACTTTTCTTCCAAGCCTTCTTCCTTTAACGCATCCTCGAGCATAGTCATACAGGAAGGACAGGCTACTGCTAAAACCTCTGCACCAGTACTGTAAGCCTCTCTAACCCTAATTCTGCCAGGGCTGTTTTCACCACCGTGCAGGAAATCAGTATAGAAATTCCCTGCCCCGCCACCACAGCAGAAAGAATTTTCTCTATTTCTCCCCATCTCTACCAATTCAATTCCCGGGATATTTTCTAGGATTTCCCTGGGGGCATCATACTCCCCATTGTGCCTACCGAGAAAGCAGGGGTCATGATAAGTGACCCGAGCGTTAAGTCCTTCGGAGATAGCTATTTTCCCGCTTCTGACAAGTTCCCTGATCAGTTGGACATAGTGCTTCACTTCAAAACCTGCGCCATAGCGGGGATATTCATTCTTCATAACGTTATAGGCATGAGGGGAGAGAGTAACAATCTTCTTAACACCTAGCTCTTTAAACTTCTGAATGTTCTCTTTGGCTAGCAGCTCGAACAAGCCTTTTTCACCAAGCAATTTCACTTCATTACCATCGCAGTTCTCTTCACTACCCAGGATGCCAAAAGAGAGCCCACTATGCAATAGTATCTCTCCTAAGGCCCGGGCAAGCCGGTTACCTCGCTCATCGTATGAGCCAATACAGCCAACATAATAAAGATATTCATCGCCTGGTTGATATTGTTTTATCCCAGTGCCCTTAGACCACTCACCTCTTTTTTCTCTTAGCTCTCGCCATGGATTACTATACAAATAAATATTCTCAAAAAATTTCTTAACACTGGGTGATATTAAACTCCTATCTACAGATTCTTCCCTAAGGGCTTCAAACACCTTCAGTATATAATCCTTATAGGCGACGGGGCATTGCTCCGTGCAGGCGCCACACATGGTGCATCTATATATAACATCGGCTAATGATTGAGACCAATCTAATTTACCATCCAGTAAGTTCTGGGCGATTATTGCTTTCCCTCGGGAGTAATACTCATCAAAGCCAAACCTCTCTCCGGCGGGGCAAACAGGCAAGTAGCTTGTGTCTGCCTGCCTACAGTTGCCACACAAACGACAGAGGTGTATAAATTCTCTATAATCCTCCAGCGGCAATTTCTAATCCTCTACAAACACAGCCTTCCCGGATTCATTATTCGGTTAGGGTCGAGCGTTTGCTTAACCTTTTTCAGCAGCTTCAAGAAGTTCGGGTCGCCCCGCTTCCACATTTCTTCACAGGCAAATGAGGGAGCCTTATATATTAAGCCTCCACAATCTAATATAACCTGGACAGTTTCTCTAGCCATCTTTCGGACGGCTTCTACATCATTTTCATCACCCCGATTATAGGGCATTATTGCCCGCATCATGCCTTGAAGCGTCCCCCGATATATGGAGAGTCGGATGTAAGAGGTAAAGCCATACTTATCAAAGACCTCGTTAAGTCTCCTGATTCCCTGTGTCCAATTAATCACCGGGGTTATACTACCAATGTAGTCTAAACCACCACCCCCTCTATGGTCGGAGTATTTCAAGGCATATTTGGTAGGCATTTCCACTTTTGTTCTCTCGGTAACGTCTGTAGTAGCTATAGGAAGTCCGCTGTTGATGCCTTCCTTAACCAGATTCTCAATGATTTTCTTCTTGACATCAAGCTCTTCCTCGGTAAAGGCATATGTAGTCGCTGAAAAATAGAGCTCCGGCTCTTCCTCGGGCTTAGGAGGTAATGGATACTTTAAACCCCTGCCAATCTGCACCGCACCCCAGGTGTGGCCAGAGATATCGTAGGTCAGGTCTGCCCGGCCAAGTTTAATTAAGAAGCGAGCACAACTTTCCGGCAGTGGCTCCTCATGAGTAGTAAATATACCCCAGCCTACCATGGCTTTAAATTTGGGTCTGGGATATATGTTTATGCCCAGCTTAGTTACTATCCCGGTGCTTCCTTGCCAACCAAGAATCAGCCCCATAAGGTCGGGTATTGGTGTCCGGTGAAACCAGTAGGGTGAAACTGCACAGCCGCCTAACCTGACAAGTTCTCCATCAGGCAATACAACCTCCATACCGGTGATTTGCTCGGAATTAATACCAAATTTCCCGCCAAGGTGTCCATAGCCGTGTAAGATATATCCCGGCAGTAATCCCGCCGAACCCGGAGGCCCCACGGGCAGTGAAACCCAATAACCCCTTTTCTTTAGCTCCGCATCAGCTTGTCCTATCGTTACTCCCGGCTCGACAATGGCATAGCCTATATCCTCATTTATTTCTATTATTTTGTTCATTTTGTGCAGGTCGAGAACTATTCCACCTTCCACCGGGATAGTCAATCCTCCATTGTTTGACATCCCGACAGCGGGTACAATGGGTATTCTTTCCTTGTTTGCCAGACGAACCAGTTTCTGTATCTGTTCTACCGTAGTGGCTATGACTACATAGTCAGGCAGTGAAGGCGGATTAGTAGTCGGGTCACAGCTATAACCCTGTAACGTATGGAGCTCATTAGAAACGTTCTCTGAACCGACAATATCCGCTAATAAAGCATAGATTTTATCCCCAGCCATCAGTTCACCCCCTTGTTACCTGATAACAGGCTTCATCGCTTACCTTCCAGAATCTTTACGCAGGAAGATATCTAAATTCCTGATTTCTCCTATCCCTTTAAGCGAGGAGACCATAGCCAGAAGCACATTGGTAATAATTTGTTTAGGGAAAACGGTCAACGTTACGGGGCTATTGTTAATGTAAAGGGAGATTCGCTCTGCCTGCGGCTTTATGAAACCCTTTTCCAAAAGGTCAACCAAACTATTAATATCCTCTAGCGAGAACTGCCTAGCCTTGGTTTCCAGTGGTTCATCGGTAACTATAGCGATAAGCTTCTTGATACCTTTGAGAGGGGAACCGTTATCCTTACGGTGGACTTCTATTTTAGGGGCATTATCCTGTTTAAAACCCTCGGCAAGGATAATATCATAGTCATCACCAAGGAGATGAGCTACATCACCCAGGGTCGAATCCTGTTCGACCGGCTTTATTATTACAATCTTTTCCGGGGAACTGATAGCTGTAACCTCGCTGCCAGCTTGAAGATGACGCCAGCTATCCTTACCCGGCTCATCGAATTTAACTACTTGAGGAATATGCTTGATGGTAGCTACCCGGTAACCCCTTGATTTTAATTCCTGAACGAGTTTTTCAATGAGAGTTGTCTTACCTGATTTTGATTTGCCGATAACAGAAACTATGGGTGGCATTACCTGTTTCCTCCTTTTTACGCTGGGTGTGACTGACGGTAAGTCCTTTTCCAGGGCTCCTTCTTCATAGCCAGGTAGTCTCTAATGGCGGCTTTCAGTGTATTTGCTGCCAGGAGAGCACAATGCTGACTTTCTTCAGGCAGTCCATCCAAGGCGCTCAAGATATCCTGCTGGCTAATCTTTCGAGCCTCAGCAATACTCTTCTCTTTAGCCATTTCAGTAACCGTACTGCCTGAGGCAATGCTGGTTCCACAGCCATCAGTCATAAAAGTAACCTCGGTAATGATATCATCCTTCACCTTAAGCCACACTTCCATGGTATCACCGCAGGGCCCAGTAACTTTGGCAAAACCGTCAGCATCCTCCATGTCTCCTGCATTTCTTGGGTCCATGGCATGGTCAATAGCTATCTCAGAGTAGACCTTGCTCATCTCGGCTTTAATGAGTTCTTCAAACTGCTCCCAAGTAGAGGACATCACTTCGTCTCCTATTTTATCTTAGCTGATACCGCCTGAGAAAGAGCTTGGCCCAGGTGGTCGATAATGGCACTATCATACCGCTCAATATTACCCTCATCACAGAGTTTAGCCAGCTCTGGGTCTATGGGTAGTTGTCCCAGTAGCGGCGCCTGGGCTGCCTGTGCCATTTCCTCTCCCCGGCTCCTGCCGAAGATTTCAAACTTCTTATCTAATTCCGGCACATATAAATAGGTCATATTTTCCACCACACCCAGGATAGGTTTGTCCATTTTCTGAGCCATGTTTACTGCCTTCCTAACTATCATCTCAACCAGGTCTTGAGGAGTGAAAACGATGACCACCCCAAATACCGGAAGCGTCTGCATTACCGTAAGGGGCGCATCAGCCGTACCCGGAGGCAGGTCTACAATCAGGTAATCAAGCTTGCCCCAGAGCACATCCTCCCAGAACTGAGTAATTACCTTGCCGATAAGCGGCCCGCGCCAGATAACGGCGTCATCCTCATTAGGCAGAAGAAGATTAATCGACATGACCACTATTCCCGACCTCGATAGTACTGGTAGCATTCCACTCTCACTGCCGGTGGGTCGATTGGTAATGCCAAACATCTTGGGGATGCTGGAACCAGTGATATCAGCATCCAGAATACCTACTTCATAGCCCTGACGCCTGAGCGCAATAGCGGTAAGGCTAGCCACCAGCGACTTACCCACACCCCCCTTGCCACTCATAACAGCAATGACACGGCCAATCTTATTCACTTCTGACGGCTTAGCCTCAGCAAATTTTATCTCTACTTCGTTTACTTCAGGTAGCTCTCCTAAGACATCTTTTGTCTTGGTTTTAATCCAGTTCTGAGTCTCGCTACCCAAGGCTGCTGAAGCCAGAGTAATCTTAATCTTCCGGTCAGAAATAGCCACCTCACGAATCAGATTCAATCCCTCTAGACTCCGCATAGCACCGGGAATCAGCACTTCATTCAGGCTATCCCTTACCTGCTGCTCAGTTGGCATAAGTTATCCTCCGTTCTCGAAATCATACAATTACCAACAGTACTTGTTCTCTCACTAATGGTCACATATATTATCTCCGGTAGCCAGTATGCCATTTAAGTAGTTCTGAACCGCCTTCATCGGGTCACTCTCCAGAACACCAATGATGACTTTAATATGGTTTTGTTGGAAAATGTCCTGGGCACGAGAACCCATACCCCCAGCAATCACCACCGAGACCCCCTGCTCTGCCAGCCACTGAGGCAGAAGACCAGGCTGGTGCCCCGGAGAAGGGACAAGCTCTTTGCTTAAAATCTCTTTCCTTCCTTCATCAACGTCAATCAAAGCGAAATGCTCGCAGTGACCAAAGTGCGCTGATAGCCCGCCGCTACTTACCGGTATCGCATACCTCATTTATTGACCTCCCTAATAAATATCTGTAAACTCAGCCGAGGCAACCTGCCTCACAAACTCACGCCTCAGGTGGGACTGCTTGGAGCACAACTCTGGCCCGAAGAACCCCAGGCGAATGTTGAGAAAACCCGCCGTGGATGTTCGACTCCACACTTGGGGCACTTTATCTCGCTATCACCATCATTTATGTGCCGGAATTGTTCAAACTTCTCGCCACATTTTTCACATTCATATTCATAGATTGGCATGGCTCGTCACCCTCCCTTAGCAACTCTACGACTGGTTTCCTTTAGCCTCCCCACACCCGATACCGGCTTTCCCATAAGCTCTTTCACCAAATATCCCGGTCCCTATTCGCACTACACTTGCCCCTTCCTCCAAGGCAACCTTATAAGAATTCGTCATTCCCATGGAAAGATACTTCATCTCTACGTCAGGCACATCCAGCTTCTTAATCTGATCAAAAATCTTTTTTGTCTCCACAAAATAAGGCCTGGCATCTTCAGGGTTTCCAGAGAAAGGACCCATAGTCATCAGGCCCATTACCTTTATGTTTTGAAAACCTGAAATCTCCCTTATCAGTTTTTCGGTATCCTCTGGCAACACCCCTGCCTTCTGCTCTTCCCGACCGCTATTTATCTCGATTAATACCGACATTACCTTGCCAATCTGACCGCACCTTTTATCAATCTCCTTCGCTATCTCAACGGAGTCAACTGTCTCTATCATGTCGCACAGGCAAACCGCCTTTTTCACCTTATTTTTCTGAAGATGTCCGATAAAGTGCCAGTTAACTTTATCACCTACTGCGACACGCATCTTTTCTGCTTCCTGGACATAATTTTCCCCGATGATTTTCACCCCCGCCTGAACCACCTCCAAAATCTCTTCGGCAGACCTTGTTTTAGCAGCGGCTACCAGTTCAACACCCTCCGGTAGTTCACTAAATATCTCTTGAACATTTTCTTTAATTGTCATAAGGGTTCATCTCTTATGCATCAAGCACGCTGGTAACAGTTTGCCACAGCTTCCCTATTTCCTGGGTAACCTTACCCTGAGAATATTCTACCACGGGTAACCTCTGGACCAACGCCTCCGTGACTATATTATCAAAAGGAATCCTGGCCGCTACCTCTACTCCCTGACCAAGGCAATAGTTTTCAATCTGGCGGGTATTATCCTCATTGAGGTCGTACTTATTGACACACACCAGTGCCGGAACACCAAAATGATGACAAACACCAAGGACTCGCTCCAGGTCATGTATCCCCGATAGCGTGGGCTCAGTAACTAACAGAGCTAAGTTAGCTCCAGACAGAGACGAGATGACCGGGCAGCCGATACCGGGTGGCCCATCACTTATAATATAACCAAATCCTTGCTTTTCTGCAATCTTTTTAGCCTTTTGCCTCACCAGCGCCACCAGTTTCCCCGAGTTTTCCTGGGCGATACCCAACCGGGCATGAACTAAAGTCCCGTATTTGGTATCAGAGATAAACCATTGTCCCGAAAGGGCTTCCTTCATGGTTATAGCCTCCGTCGGGCATATGTGAAAGCAGAAGCTGCAGCCTTCGCAGGCAACGGGGTCAATCTTAAAATCGTCTATGGCAGCAAAGCGGCACACCTCCTGGCACAAACCACACTGGGTACACCTTTCCTCATTAATCTCGGCAACCTGCCCGCTCCAAAACTCGTTATTCTGTTGAAGAACCGGCTTCAGGAGAAGGTGCAGATCAGCGGCATCTACATCGCAGTCAGCCAGTACCTTGTTTTTAGCCAGAGCGGCAAAGGAACCTACTATACTGGTCTTCCCGGTTCCCCCTTTACCGCTCAGTACCACGACTTCTTTCATTTATTATCTCCTTAATCTTGTCAAAAAACCCCAGGAAACTTTCCTTCCACTGCGGCATACCTTCGACCAAAGTGATTCCCCTGGAATAAAGACGCGCAATATCGATATCCAGAGGGATGGTAAGCAGAACAGGTATATTCTCTCCCCGGCAGTATTCTTCCACCTTGTCATCGCCTACGCCGACACGGTTAAGGATTATACCGCAAGGTACATTAAGCTCTCTGACTGTTTCCACAGCTAGAACCAGGTCATTAAGTCCGAAAGGGGTAGGTTCGGTTACCAGCAGGCAGAAATCACTATCCTTGACTGCTTCTACCACCGGGCAGGATGTTCCCGGCGGAACATCAATGATGACCGTCCCATCATGGTTAGCCTGCTCTTTCACCTTTCTGATAATAGGTGGCGCCATAGCCTCACCGATGTTCAGCCGTCCGTGAGCAAACTCTACGCTGTCAGCACTACCCGCCTCCAGGACACCTATTTCCCTTCCTTCCTCAGAGATAGCTTTCTCCGGACAGAGATAACTGCAGGCTCCACAGCCATGGCAAAGCTCGGGGAAAATAAGCACCTTCTCTTTGAATACAGCTATCGCATTATAGGCTCAGACTTCAGCACATTTACCGCAGTAGGTACACTTTGCTTCATCCACCTTGGGAACCAGGATAGAGACCGCTTCACTACGGGTAATAATCGGTTTTAGGAAGACGTGGTCGTTGGGCTCTTCCACATCGCAATCAAGAATCTGCACCTTGTCTATGTCTTTTAGAGAAAGGGCAAGACTGGTAGCTACTAAGGTCTTGCCCGTCCCACCTTTACCACTGGCAATTGATATAATCATCCTCTCGTCATCTTTGCGCCACATTTAGGGCAGCTGACATTGTAGCAGGGTGTTCCGGCTTGATGAGGTAATCTAGTACCGCAATTAGGGCAGACACAACTGCCACCAGGGCCAGTGCCAGGGCGGTTACCCCCCATTCTACCAGCACCTCCGCTACCTCTACCCAAACCTCTTCCTGCACCCGGACCACTCCCCCCGGGAGGTCCAGTGCCATCTCCTCTAGGCATAGCTTCACCTCCAATAAATAATCGGTGTTTCTATCGTCACTTCTTTCCCAGTTCTTCAAGACGACGCTGAATATCAGCCAGCTGCTGCGCCAGCATCTGCGACTGGGTTTTAAGGGTTTCAATCTCCTGCTCTGGACCTAAGGGTGGGGATGTCGGACCAGTCGGTGGCATCATCCCGGCTCCACCAGAACCCATGCCCATACCTCTACCCATGCCCATGCCTCTGCCCATACCACGTCCCATTCCCATACCACCACCCATTCCTCCACCCATGCCAAAGTGGTCAGCCACATTAGGCTGGGAACTGACCTGGAATTGGCCCGATTTGTAAGATTGGATAGCATCCTGCACTTTCCCCGAAACTCCAGTTATTACCTTAATACCGGCAGCGGATAATACCTGATAGGCATTGGGGCCACAGTTACCGGTCAGCACCACCGTTACCCCCTTACTAGAAATCATCTGGGCAGTAGCAATACCAGCTCCACCGGCTGCCATAGCACTGGAATTCTCCAGCGCTTCAAACTCCATTGTTTCCGAGTCAGCGATAATGAAATACTGGCACCGCCCGAAACGAGGGTCGACCTCGGCATTAAGATCAGAACCGGTCGCTGAAATAGCAATTTTCATAATTTACTCCTTGTAGTCTTTAGTCATTAAAGTAACGCTTAGGTCCCGCTCCCCAACTGCTGAATCTGATTGTCTATGTGCTTCAGCTGCTCTCTCATGGCTTGAGCCTGGGTTTTCAGAAAATCCAGCTCCTGCTCACGGGTTACCTGAGGAACAAACGGTAAACCATACGGGTGATAAACAGCTCTCCCACCAGATATCGGCCAGTTCACTGGCAATGGAACAGCGCAAAAACCTCTACCGCCACCTGTCATTGGACCCATCCCACGGGGGCCAGTGCCATCAAATCCTGGCATGACTCACCTCCTTCATTATATCACTTAGCTTCCTACTTTTCACTCTCTAACTCATGCATCCTGGCCTCAATCTGCTCTAACTGCCCCTTTATTGCTTCTGCCTCATCCTTCAGAAAGTTAAGCTCCTGTTCCTTGGTCATTTGCGGGGCATAAGGCGGAACTCCAGGAACGGGTGGTGTGGCGGCATAGAAGGGGGGTTGCTGATATGGCCACGCCGACGGTATGCCTGCGGCGCCACTTAGAAAGTAGCCACATCTCGGTAACCCTCCCCTACCTAGACCGACATAGGGCCAGGGGGGAGAGCTGCCCCGGAAACCAAAACCCATTTCTCCTCTAAAACCGAGTCCTCGGCCAAAACCTCGACCAAATCCGTTAGGCATTTTTCACCTCCTCATAAGACTTAACTTATGGTTCTACCACCAGGGGTACGGGGAAGCCATTGACCGGTGCCAGCCAAACCCACGACCCATACCACGACCCCGACC
>Ga0114925_10001877_pt1 | contig 10552 bp, 3 predicted proteins | sample SumtaG_2_FD_87287 | JGI IMG/M metagenome (GOLD analysis project Ga0114925, IMG submission 87287) | Deep subsurface microbial communities from Indian Ocean to uncover new lineages of life (NeLLi) - Sumatra_00607 metaG | ecosystem: Environmental > Aquatic > Marine > Oceanic > Sediment | place...
AATTTAAAGCAAGTGGTAATTGAAGTTCGTTTAAAGCAGCAAACCTCCAATGTTTAATAATAGCAAAGATTGGTATGAAATGTTGAAGAACCCATCCCCCTTGATATCTAATTAAACCGTCAATGAGTCCCTCAAGATCACTATACATTTTAAAGTTCAAATCAAAATGATCGTTAAACGATCCTCTTTTTGCGAGAGATCTTCCATAAAATATTCGTTCTCCAAATGGTCTAGTCAATTGGAGATCTATAAATTTCCAATCATCAATGTTGTTCGGATCAGAACTCTGATTACTTTCAAGATGAATCGTAAAATTGGTTTCATCAAGTTTAATATCTTTTAAAGTCTTAATATCATCTTGTAGTTGATACACTAAACTATCCATAAGGTTAAAAATCATATCTAAGAAGTTAAGCCTAGTGTTGTAAACAAGTTCCAAAGGAGGAAAATGCTTGTTTGCTTTCAGAAAATTTCTATCGTCGTCTGTCAAACTTGGTTCGTCAAGTAACTTCACACAATGATATAACTTTGCATACACTTGTCTTATCATAAAAAACAACAATCCACTAAGGTTTTTCTTCAAAGAATCATCTACTCCCCAATAAAAGTAAGGAGGATTTCCAGCTTTCATGTATTTCTTGGAATTTATTGCAACAATTTTATCGTGCCAAAGAGACCCTTGTTCCTCTATTGTTTTTTTCATAAAAGGTCTCAGGAATTCCCACCATGTATAAAAGACAGACACATAGTTGATGTAATAAACATTTATCTTTTTTTCAACATCTTCTTTCTTTTTGCTACCAAGATAACCCTGCTCATTCCATTCGATCATCTGACCAATCATCATTTTGCATAACTCATAAAATGGACTTATTGGGAAAAGATTTTCGTACTTCAAATTTTTCATGATATCAGAAATCGGTTTTCTCTTCTGCATAATAAAATCTGGACTATTTGGTCCATATTTCTTTTTGTCCATATCATTCATCCAATCAGTCCAATGTTGAGTTCTTTTTGTAAAGTTATCATCCTCTTTTTCAACTTCAGATTTTTTAAGCTCATGTTTGTAAGTTGGTGAAATTTTTTCAGCACCAGCAGAAACTGTTGGTTGTGTAGATCTTAAATCTACCGATAAGTTTGTAATTGCATGATAAAAATCATTTGTTGTTTCGTATCCTTTCTTGAATTTTTTAAACCAATCATCCGTGTTCTCTTCTCCCAAATCATATTCTTTACCCATTCTATCGTACTTTTGAAGTTTTTCTAGAATAATAGAAGTTTTTGTCTTTTCAACATCAACGAGTGTGTTCAAACTAAGTGACTTTGAAATTCTTTCGTTTTTTAAACGTTTCCGATCTTTTTCTCTACTTTTCACGTTTCTTAACATGTAATTTGACCAGTAGAGAGTACATAACTCTTCACCCAAATTCGTTATCTCAACTTTTCTCTGTTCAATCATCTTTCTTTTTTAACTCAGAATATTTTTTTAAAAAAAAACAATGTGGGTTACGTCGTCTTTTTATTTTTTGAAGATAAGTTCTTTGGGAAAGTGTATTTAGTTTTTACAATTTAATTATAAAACAACAGTTTATTTTGAATTTAACAGAAGGGAATATAGTAAATAAAAATAAAAAAAACAATCAACAGCCATAACAATAAATGCATACATAAAAAAAAAAAAAGTATTTGTTTCATTCTTCTTCTATACCTATGTTAAATTGAAGAATAGAAGATTACTTTCTTCAATCTCGATCCTAAAAAAAAAATATTTTTTTTCCTTTCTTCCTTTCTCCTTTATTTAAGAACTGCGAAAAGTATCTCTGATTCAAGTTCATCCATTTCCAAACCTCTCAGGCCATCCCGCTCTTGATCTTCTTTGGAAAGATTTTGAATTTTGGTTCCAAATTCAAATTTATTTGTTGAACATCTCACTCCATTCTTGTCATCGCCGCCGCTATTACTACTGTGTGTAGGAGAGGCTTCTATTCCCAAAGCATTCATTATATTGACTTCTGTGTTACTTTTTTCACTAACAAGACTTTTGGTGTCATCATCATCATCATCATCATCATCAATATTTGATCCAGCAATTTTAAAATCTTCCTTTTCCGTTTCCTCCCTTTTACTAATCACAACAGTATTATCAACATTTTCTGGAGGCTGAGATTCCTCAAAAGGATCGTTCTTATATTCATAGACAAAATATTTTCCTTCACCTGTATTCTTAAATCCCTCTTCTTTCTTTGGTTGTTTCTTCTTCTTCTTCTTAACAATATTATCTGTAAAGTAATAGGACCCAGGTGTTATTTCTTCGAATGTAAATTTGAAAAAATCTTGAACAAATTCAACACTGTTCTCTTCAATATCGGGTTCCCCACCCTCATCATCTCTTTTTGGAACCCAACCAACTAATTTAAGTTTACCTCCAATTTCCTTTGTTCTTTCGACCCATTCACTAATTCCAATCAAATGTAACGTTATTGTGTCTCCTTGACGTTCGAAGAAATTTTCTTTGTTCATTTTATTTGAAGTTTCCGTAAATTCAATTTGCATCCAATAATCACTTAATACGCGACCGTGGTTTCTAATTTTAAGGTCAAACTTATCATCCTCAGGTATGTAATTGTAAATCCAGGTTTTGATAAAAGTGAAATCTGGTCTAAACACACTGATATAATTTTCAACTGGATAACCACTACCCCTCTCATCTTCATTTAGTTTGTGAAACCACAATGTAACTGGTGTTCCAGACTTTGACTTCCCTTCTCTTCTCTTACCAAATGTGTCTCTTGAAAGTTCAGAATCTGAATATTCAGCATTGACCATTCTCTGCCTTGCATCATTAATATTCATACCAAATCTTCTTAGAAGGTTCATTATATTTGAAAAATCTTCTGGTCTATGAAAAAAATATTCAACTTCTCTATATTCAGTAGATGCGGTTGAAACCAGTATTAAACTCTGTTTCATTCCTGCTGTTTTCAATACAAGTTGTTCTATTGGAAAATAAACTGCTGCTAACGGCGTATCCCAATTATAACCATCAAAATATTGAGCCTTGAGGTATTTTGGTAGAACGTCACTAATTCTCTTTCGAACAATACTTAACAATGCGGTACCTTTGTACAATTGTTGTTCTTTTACAACAGCATCACTAGGTTGAGATACCACTTTAAAATTTGCTTCTGCGCAATATCCAGCTCCTTTTATTGGAAATTTTGTTTTACCTCCTCTCTGACCTTTCAAAACTCTACAAAACACTCTTTGAGAGTTAACTTTTACTTTACTTCTACGCCTTTCTAATTCAGCAGCAGAAGCTCCTTCTTGTTCATTACCAATACATCCTTCAATTTCTTCTTCTTCTTCTTCTTCTTCTTCTGCAGCATCTATCCACTGCTGTTCAAGTAGGTCCACAAGCTCATCTAAAATTGTTGTTTTACTAGCTACTGAAGGAGGAAATGTCCAGTTCTTCAAAATAGTAAGACTTTTATAATTTATAGATATTTTCTCCAATGATGGTTTCAAGAAATTTATATCAGGTAACAAAAACTCAGGTGGTATGCCGGGTTTTATCTTTTTGAATAATCTGTCAAATTCTTTGTATTCTTGTGTTAATTTAAAACTTTTAACTTCTTCTGTAAAATCGTCACTAAGAGCAATTTCATCTTTTAGAATTTTCAATAAATTTCTTGTGTAATGGAAAAATGATGAAACAGAATTTAGTTTTTCCTTATCCAAATTATAAGCTCCTGCCACGTAAGATATATAACCACCCAAACTTTTAATACGTTTCTTACTATCCCCTTCATTTAGACTCAATTCGAAAAAGTATTTGGTATGTAAATACAAAACAGCCTTGTTTATAAGCTCATTCCTACCTTCTTCATCTTGTTTCAACTCATGAAGAACTTCATGATCAAAATAAGAAACTAGGAAAATTATCATAGCATCCAAAATCCCAACAGAGTTATCGCTAATTATGTCAATTATCAATCCTTTATATTCTTCATCAAATCCTGCGTTTGTGGTTACCACTCTCTTAATTTCCTGTTTGATTAATTCCCTGATAACTTCGATAACAGTTCTGGTTGTAGAAGTCTTACTGGTAGCAGATCTTGTTGATTTTACAGATTGAACTTGAACATAAAACAGTTCTTCAAATTTTTCAGCAGCTGCATCTCCCAATTTTTCGTAAATTTTCTTTTCATTTCCTTCAATTTCTATCAAAAGATCAATTGAGGCAGAGTATTGATAAGAATTTGACAAAATTCCAAGTACTCTCAAAATGAAATTTGTAGACAATTTTTTCTCTTTGTCTTTATATTCATCAAAGACTTCCTTTACCATTTCGGTGCTTACATTTTTCCAATTTGTATCTTCTTGTACTGCTTTTTCAATAATTTCCTTTTGTCCCACAGTCGCTTCTACTTCTTCCTCCTTCTCAGGTTCCTCTTCTGGTTCAGGTTCCTCCTCCTCTTCTTCCTCTGGTATGTCTACTTCAGCTTCTTCCAACGTGTCTTCTAAAAGTTTAACTCGAGATTGTAAATCTTCATTTTCTTCTTCAAGTTCTCCTATTGTTTTTTTATGATCTCCAATATCACCACTCATTAACGAAATAGTCTTAATGTGTTCTTCATTATCTTCAGTAAGTTGTTTATTTTTGCTTCTGAGTTTTTTATTTAGTTGTTCTAATATTGCAAGATCATCTTCCAAACTTTCAATTTTTGCAAGAGCAATTGGTGCTACTTCGGTTACTTCTTCACCCTCTCTAATTCGTTCAAGGTTTTCCAAAAGAATACGTTTTTCGTCTTCCAAATCACTCACATTCTCCCTTAGATTTGTTATTAGTCCATCCTTATTCCTAACTTTGGTTCTCAAATTACGAGCTTGTAGTCTCAATCGTGCCACTTCTGCAGGATCAGCAACACCGGGGCGTCTTACTACTCTTTTAGCAGTAACAACTTGCATCTCCAAATCTTTAATCTTACGTTCCAAATCTCTCTTTATATCAACAACTGCAACATTAAGCCTTTCTTTAAATCTTAATTTTAGAGTTTCTTCTTTCAGTCTACTTAACCTCAGTTTCTTTGTTAAACCCTTGTTTACGTCTTGTAAAGATCTAATAATTTTCTTTGTATCACTCTCCAAATTGTCTTTTTCAATTTTAATCTTCAATTTTTCATTTTCCAATGTAGTAGCCTTAATTCTTTCATCAGCCAGATCTATTTCGTGATCCCTTTGAAATCCTGCAAAAAGTTCACCTAACTTTTGACCTTGTCTGTCATTCAACTTTGGTTCTTCAAGAATACCAGATAGTTTACGGTTCAATTGATCTTTGGCATTTTTCACTATTGCAGTAAGAGTTGGTTCAAATCTGATTGTCAACACTCTAACGATCTCATCTAAAGTCATATTGACAATTTCTCTCTCAAAGGAAAATTCACCAGTATCATCAATCTTATATCCTTTACCTTGGCGAGTCTTTATAAGCCAGTTGACATTCATCCCAGTAATCTTTGACAAGATTCCTTTTTTGTCAATATCATCAAATTCATAAATTAGACGATCAAAAATCTTTGTTTTATCACGTCCAAACATTAGGTTGTCCAATTTTACCTTTTCAACTTCCTTTGGATCAAGTCCGAATGTCTTAATTTCATCCAAAGTGTACTCTTTCTCAATCTTTCCGGTAAGAAAATGTTTTACGAAATGATGAACAAGTTTGTAAAAGAGGGTGTTTTCGTACCTTCCTAACGAAAATAATTTTGTTCTCAAAATTTTATCATATCTAGAAGCAATTTGTACTCCAAAATATCGATATTGAGGATTAAGAGATAAATCATTTACATTCAGGACGAAAAAGATTTTTTTGTAATCAATTTCTGTAAGTGTTCCATTATAAGACATCTTTCTGCTCACTCCCTCCCCCCTTTTTTTTTAATCTAATTATTATGGATAAATCGAAATAATCAAGTAAAATTAATTTATTTGGAAAAGGTTAAATAAAAAATAAAGAAAAATCTCATTTATTGTACTTTTTTTTTTTCCCCTCCCTTTACCATTTCCTTCCCTCGTCCTTGTTTCTTCTTTTCTCCTGTAATTTCTTATTAGTTCGAGAAATGTTATGTAAAAAAAAATACAACAATAACAGTCGCTAAGAAAAGAAAAAAAAATCCTTTTCATCTCCCTTTTTTTTTTGTCTTTCCTTCTATTTAGCAACTATTGATTTGAAGTAAATATGAAGAATTAATCTCATAAATGGATTGTTGTATTTTGTGAAAATCTGAACATCAAATTCGTTGTTAAATATCAAGGTTTTAACAAATCCAACTAATGCTGAATGAATTGATTTGAAGTATGGAAGAATTTTGTTTCCATACAAATCTGAATAAATCTGTTCCTCTCCTTCTTCAGAATCATAATCTATTTGCATATTTTCAAAATAATCCTTGAGGTCTGATTCATTTTCCTCAGCCTTTTTTACAAACTTTTTAGCTTGTCGGACTTTCTTTTCTTTATCCCAAACCATTCCGCCCTTCTCAGTAGATATATCAAAAAACCTCTTTTTATCATTCAACTCAAGTCTTTCGAAGGCTTCCAGCTTTATAATTCTTTTGAAAGGATTGGATTCAGCCCCTCCAACCTTGTAAGATTTTATCAACAAATCGTCAAAAGATTCGTAGAATTCATCACCTTCGTTTTCACCCTTAGCAGTTTTAATAAGGGCCTCCAATTCATCGGGTCTCTGTGCATATTCTGTAACTTCTTCCTTAAGACTCGATTTTACCAACAAAAACCAGATAAATCCGATCAAGAATACGATGTTCCTTTCTGAAATAGCATGATAACACATGTATCTTGTTTCGTCAATGAAATTTGAAACGTCCTCTTCGTTGTCTCCGCCATACAAAGTTGCGCAATCGAATATCAAATCTTCTATTTCCTTGTACAGTTTATTCTCTTTCATCTTTGGGAACACAGTTGTAAATCTGTACATCATCATCAATCTTCGAACAAATGGAGTTTGTATCTCACTAAATATTCCGTATATCAAGGCATTGTAAAAGAAAGTGATTGGGAACACTTGAGAGATTGAAACATCTTCTAATTTTGTACTTGTTCTAATTCTGTCCATAATTTGCGCCAAACCTTCTAGTTTTTTCATGTCATCAGCAATTCTGTCAAAAAAATCTGAGATTGTATCTTTCTCTTCCTCTTCTTCTTCTTCTTTAACAATTGTAATACTTTTGAGAAGAATATCTGTGAAAAATAAAGATTTCATAATTCCTTTGTTGTAATACCTCAAATCTTCGTCCTTTCCAAACTCCTTAGATACAAATTTTGAAGTTTGAATATAATGACTAAGTATCATCCACATTTTGTGAACATTCTTGTAACTTTCCTTTGATATTCTAACTGAATCCTTAAAATCATCATCAATGATATATGTTTTAACATTTTCGATACTCAAAATCTCTTTTATTTCTTCTATCAAAATAAACCCCCTTTCAAACTTTGAGATATTTGAGATTATCTCAGATTTTGGAATCTCCTTAAATGTGTCTTCTTTCATACCAATTGGTTTAACTGGCTTAGACCCTTCCTTTTTTACAAGAATATCAGTTCTGACAGTTTTGTAAGATTCAATTTTGTTTCCGTTCCAGATGAAATCAATTATTTCAAAAAGAGATGATGAGAACGTATTCAAAGCAACGAATAGCATTCTGGCTTGATTTTCCCCCGCTACGCCTCTATTTTTTCCAAATGTTATATCATACGTTTTGGAATCAAGCTTCTTAACCTTTCCCTCTATAGCTTCTTTGAATGGAGTTATGATGAAATTGCTGTTATACAGTATGGATTTTGTCACCAACTTCTCAAATTCTGTCAAAAGATTTTTCTTCAAATCTTCATAATTTGTATCGTCCTGAGATCCTTGTTCTATTGAGACATCCATTTTAGCTGCTTCATATGACATGTACTGAGTGAAAAGGTAATTGACTAATTCATCAAAATTCTTGTTCAACGTTTCCATTTTTTCAGTCAAATCGTCAAGTAATTGTGGGTAATCTTTACTAAGTTTACCAACTTCAAATTTTTTTGTAAAGTCATCAACTCTTTGATTAACCCAATATATTACCATTGGAAAGTTATTGAGAACCAATCCTTTATATTCACTATTAAATCCCCTTGGAGTTGCTTCACTATCCTCAATCTTTTTAATTTCACTAATGTATCCTTTCAGTGGTCCCAACAAATTCCACAAATCTTCGTCATACAAGTCTTCGATCTTCTGAAATACATCAGTAAAGAAAGTACCCGGCTTAATTTCAATTTTCGTCATGTCCTGTCCAATTTGTTCAGATCCTACCGGAACCCCTAATGTTGAGGCAAATTTTCGTATCAACCCAGGATTGCTCATTAGATATGAAAATGTGGATGAAATAACTCTTTGTAAGAAAACATGATAAATAATATCGAATGCAACCTTAAAGGCTATTGCTTGAAGACCAACAACTGCAAGTCCTTTTGAGTAATTGAAGGCAAATTTCATCATCGAATAAGTTCTTCCACTCACATTTCTGTCTTTTTTCCAACCAAAAACTTCCTCTCCTTTCATATTTTTTACTTCAACAGTTGCATCCTCTGCAATTTTGAAATTGTCTTTAAATTCACTCAAACGAGAATCTTGAATTTCCTTTCTAACTTCATCGGCAGCTATCTTTGGGTCCATTTTAGGGTCAATATCGAGTTTCTGTTCTACAAGAAATTTTTCAGCCGAATATTCTTTATTAAAATTCTCCAGAATGCTTTTATTAGTTCTACTTTCCAAAGTAGCATTTTTCTGAATTTCAGTTTTGTCTGGTCCCAATATATTTTCGCTTGGTGCATTTATCTGAACTAGAATTTCCTTATCTCCTGACTTGGAAAAAGTTGGTTCTTTTTTGGGCTTGACACCAACATCAGTTTTGTCAACAACTGCAACAGTGGTGTGTTTGCTAGTAAAAAAGGAAGATTTTTCAGAACTAACAGCAGCTTCTTGACTTCTTGACCATTTGACTCCGTAAATTCCAATGTCTAATGCTTCATTAACACCTCCTTTTACTTCTGACATATCATTGATATTGATAACAGCTCCGATAGTTTTATGTACTTCACTCAACCCTCTTTTTCCTCTTGGTTTTGGAATATGGAAATTACCTTCATATTGAACAGATTCTCCGGAAAACAGTGTAGGATCAGGTTTAACTCCAACATTTTGTAGAGACTCGGTTGTGAAACTCCCTCCTTCTCTTCTTTCTCCAAACATGAACTTTCCAATTAACTGTGTTCTCTTTCCTTTTTCTATTTTCCTTCTGAATCTTTCAAAATTTTTCCTAACCTTCCGTTGCATTCTTTTACCAATCAATTTCCCCTTTCTTCTTTTTGGGGGTTTCTCCTTTTTCACTTTCTTCTCTTCATCCTTCTCAATTATTACTTCGACTTCTTCTCTCTTTGATTCCCTACTCATAATGGATGTTTTTTTGATATTACTAAGTAAACTCCGCTATTAATTTGTATTTTTTATTACTATTCAAAAAAAGTAACTAGTTTTTTTTTTCCTGTAAGAAAAACCTTCTTTATTTAACACACATACGTTGTTTTTTTTTTTACAATGAGAAGAAGAGATGGGAAAAAAAAAATCAATCCAACTTTTGAATCTTTATATTCTTATCGTCAGGTTTCATTTTTGAAGCAAATACATTTGAAATTCTTTGTAAAAAATAATCTGCAACATCAATTTGTTCCTGCTTATTCTTGTTACAGGAATAAGCACGACGTCCATAACCAGTACTTTGATGATGATCTTTAACATTAAGATTCATTTCAAAAAGATTGAATATCCAAAACCTCAGAATATAGAATATAAACAGTGCTATTACTAGAGCCAACAAAAATAGAATTAGATACACAAAATACTTTACAATTGTCCATATCTCATAAAAATATTCCATTACATCATCCAATGCCTTCTTACTAGCCAAATAAACTTCATTTTGCATTAACAACACCCTAGCTTTTTGACAATCCACTAAACCAGTACCTTTCAACAAATAAGCTAATTGAGTATTCAAACAAACAACTCTTTCTTCCCATTTCAATTCCATTGTAATTTTTGCGCTGTCTTTTTCAATAATAGACTGGTCATAATGATGTTTAAATCTGTAGAAAAAAGTGTACATGGAAAAGATTAAAATTGGAATAAAGGCGATAATTAAACAAGTTACACTCAAACATTTAGTTGCACACCTCATTTATTTATTTTGATTCTTTTTCTGTAGCATTTAATTGTCATTAAAGATTTGAAGTGAAAACAGAGTTAATTATTAGGTAAAAACTATTTATAAAGACTCAGTTTATTAAGTTGATTCTTTCTTTCTTTTTTTTTTTTTTTTTTTACTTATTTTTTTATTTTTCTAAATTTTTTATTTTTTTTTTTTTGTTTTTTTTTTTAATAAAAATTCCCTTTTTTCCGCATTTTTTAAAATTTTTTTTTTTTATATTTACTTAC
>Ga0114925_10001881_pt1 | contig 10542 bp, 13 predicted proteins | sample SumtaG_2_FD_87287 | JGI IMG/M metagenome (GOLD analysis project Ga0114925, IMG submission 87287) | Deep subsurface microbial communities from Indian Ocean to uncover new lineages of life (NeLLi) - Sumatra_00607 metaG | ecosystem: Environmental > Aquatic > Marine > Oceanic > Sediment | place...
AGGAAGAGCCATATAGCCCTGTCCTTTGGGTAGAGCTGCTTCCAGGCATCCCTGAATCCTTTGAGCAGCGTCTTGTGTCTTGACTGTTCAGACGGCCTGCTGCCCGCAAGCAGGGCTATACTCCTTGAGGCCCTTGAGGTTTTTCTTTTCACATCGAAGTAGGGGGTAAGATGTTCGACCAGGGGGTTGCCTGCAAAGTATGCCTGGAGTCTAAGGGAGCGGAGGAACAGAGCCTCCCTTGGATAAAGGCAAAGAAGGGCGTCGTAGCCTTTACGCAGGAGTGTTGCGCGGAAGCGACCCCATGCCCACAGTTGCGGCGGGGCGAAGAACACTCGGCGCATACCTTTCATGTCCTTAAGCCTTAATCCAAGGATCGTGTTCGGCTCGGACCAGGCCACCGCGAGGAACACATCCGGTTTCACCCTGCGCACCTCCCGTTCTATACGCTTCATCCTTACCAGAGCCTCCCCCGCGCCTTCTATCCCTGCTGCAAATCCCACAGGGGCATTCCCTTCTTCAAGTAAGCCTGGCCAGATGATCTGGGCCCCTGCTTTCTTGAGTTCTTGGCTTATAAGCCCGGCGTAGAGCGCCCCGGAGCGCTCCGCAGTAGATATGTATACTCGTTTTCTCACTAATCCGATTTAGACGCCTTAAGCGGCTCGAATGTGGCAAGGATCACCTCCAGCTGGTTCAGCCAGAAGACCTTCTTGGTAGGAGGAGCGGGGTAGAAGAGCATGGCGTCTATCATCCAGAAGCGGCCGCCCTCGTTGAACGAGAAGCCAATCATCGGCCCACCCACTATCATAGAATCGTTCTGCCAGACCCCTTCGATGCGTATCGCCTCGCTAGCGCGGAAGTAGGACGGCCCGGCAGTTGTGAATGTTGAGTCCAGATAGTCTCCCTCGTAGAAGCGGGCGGTCAGGCTGTCGCGTAAGGAAAGCATCGCTTCGCGTGAAACCTCAGGTCTTTCTTTATCCTCCCAGTAGATGAAGATAGAGCGATCAGGTTCATGAGCGTGAACCCAGATGAAGTTGTGCTCAGCGAAGCGCTCATCCAGCAGCCACTCCTTCGGGACCTTGAGCTTGAAACCGTAAGTCTCTATATCTTCAGAAAGCTCGGCGTCTTCGCCCTTGCCGTAGGTCATTGCCTGCAGGCGCTGTAGCAGTCGGTATTTGAAGACCTCGTGGATCTTTGAGCGCACGGCCTTCAGTCCCAAAAGCATGCTCAATGTATCCCGCGCCATGAAGACAAGAACGCTCTGATTCTTTGCCCATACATCGTTGATGCGGTAGAGCGCGAAGGAGTCGTTTGCGGAAAGGTCAGGAAACAAACTGTTTATCAAGGAATCCGACTCGAATCCCACGATCAATATGCCGTGTTGGGTCAGTCGGTTGGCTATCTCGGCCGGTTCCATGTAACGAACGATGAACTCCTTGGCGGGCTGCGGGGTGAATATCTGTTTTCCCAGAGCAAACGCCAGCTCCTGCTCGATCACCTCTTTATGCTCGGTAAAGACCAGCACGTCTCGCGCCCGGCCTACAGAGGAAGGTTTATAGTTACAGCCTGTCGCCAGAAGTGCAACTGCGGCTGTTGCTGCAAATCTTTTCATCAAGCCACCCCTAAGAGTTCCAAGCTTTGTGCATGTCTGCGCCGGATGGTTGCCGAGACACGCGGATGTTTTTTAAGCTCTGGATCTTCCTTTAATATCTTGAAAGCATCCTTTTGTGCGGCCATAAGCAGATCCCGGTCTCGCAGTAAGTCTGTAATCCTAAGGTCTGGCAGCCCGTGCTGGCGCCTACCCATGATCTGACCAGGGCCGCGTATCCTTAAATCCTCCTCTGCAAGTGCGAACCCGTCCTCCGTGTTTGCGAAGAAGTTTAACCTTTCCCTTGCCTCTGGCGAGAGCCCGGGAGGCATCAGCAATACGCAGCGGGAAGGCCTTTGGCCCCTGCCTATCCTTCCGCGAAGCTGGTGAAGCTGGGCAAGGCCGAAGCGTTCAGGATGCATTATTATCATGATGGTAGCCTGGGGCACGTCTACGCCCACCTCGATCACAGTGGTCGAGACAAGCACCTGCACTGCGCCTGTGCGGAATCGCTCCATGGCGAGCATCCGATCATCTGCGCGCATCCTGCCGTGAATGAGGGCCAGGTGTTCATCACCCAATCTGGCTACCAATTCGTCGTAGGTCTCCTTTGCCGAGGAGAGCTCAAGCTTCTCCGACTCCTCTATCAACGGGCATACCACGTACGCTCGATCACCCTCCTTGAGTCTCTCTTCGAGCCATCTGTAAACCCCCTCCTTGCGGCTCTCGTAGGCAAGCTCCGTCTTTCGCTCCGCTCGCCCTTTAGGCTTCTGTTTGATTACAGATACGTCAAGGTCGCCGTAGTAGGAAAGGGTTAATGTCCTAGGGATAGGTGTTGCCGACATCACAAGTACGTGAGGTCTCACCTCGCTCTTGGAAGCGAGTGCCGCTCGCTGCATCACCCCGAAGCGGTGCTGCTCGTCCACGACAACCAGGACCAGGTCTCTAAACTCAACGTTCTCCTCGATCAGCGCGTGTGTGCCGAACACCATATCCGCCTTGCCCCGGGCGATCATCTCGCGACGCTCCTCCTTCTCTTTGTTCTTCAGGCTACCGGTGAGCAGGAGCGGTCTTGCTCCAATGGCCTCAAGGGTTTTCTTCCATCCCTGGTAGTGCTGCTCGGCTAAAATCTCGGTGGGTGCCATCATCGCCGCCTGCCTGCCCGCATCGGCAGCCGCAAGCATCGCGCATAAAGCCACGACCGTTTTGCCTGACCCCACGTCGCCCTGCAGCAGGCGGTGCATGGGGTTCTTACCACAGATGTCAGCACCTATCTCGGCTATCACCTTCAGCTGGTCACGGGTCAGCTCGAACGGAAGCGCCTTGAGAAAACCCTTGGTCAACTTCCCTTCCGGGGCCAAAGGTTCGGCCTCGACCCCCTCCTCAAGGCTCCTGCGCCGCATCGCGATCAGGACCTCGAAGTAGAACAGCTCCTCGTAGCGCAGCCTTGCAAGCCCCTTCTCGATCTCGGCCATCTCTTTGGGCCGATGCACGTACTGTAAAGCCTGCATGATGCCGGGGAGCTCGTGTCTCTGCATGAGTTCGGGAGGAATCGTTTCCGGCAGCTCCTCCAGCTCATCCAATGCGCGGTTTGCGGCCCTGCGCACCTCCCATGCAGCAAGACCCTCGGTCAAAGGATACACCGGAAAGATCGGCCGCTCGAAGAAATCGGGATTGGCATCCAGACGCTCGAAGAAGGGGTTCACCATCTGCATCCGCTCGTAGAATGTAACCTGTCCTGAGACCAACAGCTTCTCCCCTGGTTTGAACATGCCTCGCAGGTCAGGCCGGTTGAACCAGACCACGTACATCTGGGCGCTTTCGTCTGCCACAAGTATCTGCACAAGCGGCCCGCGCCTGCTTCTGCGAAAGGTCGAGCCCATAACCTTGACCACGAAGGTTGCCTCCTGGCCGATCTGTGCCGACGCTATGGGCACCGGGTTGGAGCGGTCTATGTATCTTGAAGGCAGATGGAACAACAGATCCTCCACCGTGTTGATACCCAATTTCGACAACCGTGCCGCTCTCTTGGGTCCGATCCCTTTGAGGTACTGAACAGGTGTCTCAGGCTTCAACGTCGTATCCCCCCGATGAGACAGATAGGTGAATCATTCTTATGGTTGGCGATAAGCTTGGCTTCGGTGGCGAATATGATAAACGATTACGACCTTTGCCTTATCATCTACTTGATAAATCACTCTTTAGTCCCTAACGCGAATTCGATAGATTTGTTCTGCACCGCGAAGTTTGCGATGGTGTGGCGGAAAGGGATTATCTCCAAGGGATTCAACAGCTTGAATGACTTGAGGAATATGCTGTGGGTCGATGTTCCTTAAGTCCTTTTCCGCTGAGTGCTTCCAGCGGATATTATAGGAGGCCATCCCTTTGCAGCTTCTTTTTAAGTTCCTCAAAGGACAGGGTCGGCTCATCCCTACGTTCGGCAACCACTGCAAGATCATGTAAATCTTCCAGAAGTTCCTCATATTCCTTGATGGGAATGATTACCGCTGTCCTTTGGCCTTTTTCATCTACTACGTACTTTTCCCGGCCTCGTTCCATATCTTTCCTCCTTCAGGAGACTTGTTTCGCCTTGTCCTTCTTACTATATTTACGTTCCGTGTAGTGTCAAGATGGCTGTTGAGTCACTTAGTCATCCCTCTGAGTGTATACTCCAAGAAGAGATCACTCAGGATTGCCAGTTTTCTTTGAGCTCCCGCCAGGTTTCGGCGAGAGCCTGAGAGATTACCTTAACGTCGGCTAAAACCGGCATGAAGTTGGTGTCGCCTGACCAGCGGGGCACCACGTGGAGGTGCAGGTGATCCTCGATTCCTGCTCCGGCCACCCTGCCGAGGTTGGTTCCTATGTTGAACCCGTCAGGATTGGCCGCCCGGCGAAGTGTGTCTATCGAGCGCTGGGTAAAACGCAAGAGCTCGGCTAAAGCGTCGTCTGAAAGCTCGGCCAGCTCTTTTGTGTGCTTGTAGGGCGTCACCATAAGGTGCCCGTTGTTGTATGGGAAGCGATTTAAGACCACGAACACGTGCTTTCCGCGGGCAAGCACCAGGTTTTTCTCGTCGTCCCCGGGCGGGGCGGAACCGATCTCACACAATACGCATCTATCCTTCCCTTCGCCGGATAACGCTTCCCTTATGTAGGTCATTCGCCACGGTGCCCAGAGTTTCTTCATTAGTCCGCTCCCTTCACGTTCGTAGGGGCACGGCATGCCGTGCCCCTACCGCTTTAAAACAGCGACAACTGCTCATGGCCTTTGTCTTCCTCGTCTTTGGGCTTAGCTTCCTCTTCCTTCTTGCCGAATACGCTGATGGTGCCGAACACCCCGTCGTAGCCTTCTTCCACCTTGACCTGACCTTTCCGCATCCTGGCTATGCCTTGAGCGATCTCGCGCCCGGCCACCCGTGCTATCTCTTCGGTATCCGCCCACAGCAGGGCATTGAACTCGCCGTCCAGCTCCTGGCATACCCGTTCGTAGACGTGGCCTACCCCGGCGGTGTCCCGGCCAATGCCCTTGGCCTCGCCGATGAGTTCAGCCAGAGGTATTATTGAGTAGTAGGGCAGTGCGCCCGTAGGATGGAAGCCTTCGGGCCGGTCGGCAAGCTCTTCTACGCGGTGAAGAACCCCAAGTGTAAGCGGCTTGCCGCAGCGGGGGCAGATATTTTTCCCCCCGATCGACTCGCCCGGCGCCAGGCGAATGTTACAGTTGCGGTGCCCGTCGTAGTGATACTTGCCCTCCTGGGGGAAAAACTCGATGGTGCCGAGCATTCGCTTCGGGTCATTCTGTTTGAGTGAGTCCTTCAGCTCATAGAACGAGGGCTCTATGTCGAAGATGTTGGCCTCGCGTCCCATGCGTGCGGGCGAGTGCGCGTCGGAGTTGGAGATAAGGGTTATCCTGTCAAGTGCCGAAAGCCGCCAGTTCATGGCCGGGTCGGAAGAAAGCCCGGTCTCGGCCGCGAATATCTCCTTTGAATAGCGCCCGAAGCACTCCTCTAAGGAGTCGAACCCGGACTTGGAGCCGAAGAGCGAGAACCAGGGTGTCCAGATATGGGCAGGAACAAGGAAGCTATCAGGGGAGAGCGAGCCTATCCCTTCAAGCATGGCCTCTGAGTCAAGGCCAAGGGTTGGCCGCCCGTCCGAGGTAAGGCTGCCGAAGCGGCCAAGGAACTTCGAGATCTTTTCCACATCGTCGAAGGATGGAGCGAATATCACGTTGTGTATCCTGCGCAGCGCCCCCTTGCGGGTGTAAATGTTTGAAACCTCGCAGGTTAGAATAAATTTTACCCCGTCGTATTCATAGATCCCTGGCCCGGCCTCGATAAGATGCCGGTTAAGTTCGTCAAGCCAGCCAGGATGGGTAAAGTCCGCGGTTCCCAGAAGTCCTATACCCTTGAGTTTTGCCATCCGCGCCATCTCCGGGATGCGCATGTTCTTGCTTGTCGCGCGCGAAAAACGCGAGTGAAGGTGAAGATCGGCTACTATCTTCATATTTTCTTCTCCGCGACGATCATTACCCGTGAGCTTATGTCCAGGAAGGAGTTGGTGGTCATGTGGGCGAATATCTTTACCGTTGAGAATCCCGCTTCCCGGAGGAGTTCTTCGATCTTTTCCATGGGATAGGCGCGTTCCTGATGTACCTCCTCCACCCTCTTATAGAACTTCCCATCGCCCACGAAAAGCGTCAGGTAAAGCGTAGAGATATACTTGCTGGCGTCGTAGACCGCGCGCCACACCGAGTAGATGTTGTCTATCTCCCTTACCAGGGTATTGGTGCCCCATACCTTTGCCAGCCCGTAGATGGTGTTCATGTCGAATACGAAGATGCCTTTTTCTGCCAGGGCCTCGTAAACGCAGCGGAAGCATCTCTTGAGCGCGTGTTCCTCCGTAAGGTAATTGATGCTGTCGAAGTAGCAGGTGACCGCATCCACCGGATGAGAGAGCTTGAAGTTCTGCATGTCTGCCTTCATGATCTCGATCTTATGGGTCTTCTTTTTCTTTCTTAAGATCTCAAGCATCTCGCTTGAGAGATCGATTGCGGTCACCTCGAAACCCAGGCGAACAAGCTCAATGGTGGCCGAGCCGGTCCCACACGCTAAGTCCAGCACTCGCTTAGGCTTATGGCCGAAGTGCTTGAAGAGCTCAATGGTGTAGTTTACCCACTCGGAGTAATCGATCCCCTTCATCAGGGTGTCGTAGTAGTCGGCGACTCTGCTGAAGGGATGCTTAGTCATCATGGTATCACCCCGGTTACGCCCGAGCAGTTGATGTGCACACGCTTCCAGCCCCGTCCGGTGGATGTCTTCACAAAGCCACCTATCTCCACGTGAAATTTGTCCACCGTTCCGTAGATCGTGTAGCGGCCTTCGTTCCAGGCAACCTCTTTGCGCTTGAGATTCAGGGCTACAATCAGCTCCACCTCATCGGGTAGGATGTGGTTGACATCGGCAGGTGAGGGTAAGGGAACGGCCTTCTGAGAGTCCTTGCCTGCATGAGAGTGAAACGTCCCCAGAATCTCCATCCCCTCGGCGAATCGGTTGATGATGCGGTTGATGCGCGCGGTGCGGTTCTCGTCTATCCATGCGAACTCCTCGGTGGACTCGATCGCCTGGAATGGGACGGCGTACTCGATTATGAATCTCGATTTGATGGGATAGCCCACGAGATAACCCACGGTCTCTTCAGGATATATCTCGGCAGCCGCTGAAACCATGGTCAAGCACGAAGGCAGGGAGAGGTAAACGTCAACCACGATGCAGTATATATGAGGAAGGAGGCTAAGTCAAGGATTTACCCATAAAGGGATTTCAAATTTCACCGAAGGACGACGCTTGCGGAGTAATCTCATAACGCCGTTTTTCCTCCCCTTTGATGGGGGAGGATGGGCGTGAACGCCGCTTCGCGTAAGGTGGGGGTGAATAAGATGCTCCTTTTGTGCTACGCACAAAAGATCGCAGGTAATGAAAGCTGTGCAGGTTTTCTAGCCTGTGACAAATACTTATGAGGTCCCCGAACGGATGTGAAGCAGCCGTTTGGGGTGTTTTAATCACCCTCCCCCTACCCCCTCCCGTCAAGGAAGGGGTATTTTTGCTGCGACTTTGTTGATCGCAAATTACCTCCCCCTTGATGGGGGAGGATAAAGGCGGGGGTGATTATGTGTTTCACCCTCCCTTTTTAAGCCTCCTCTGGAGGGTAGCCCTCACCGTAAAGGGAGGGGAGTAGTAGAGCGGGTCATTGCGAGGAGCGCAGCGACGAAGCTCCGAAGGGCGAACGCAGGGAGCAATCTCATCGAGGGATTTTTAATCCTTTCCTCCTTTTGCTCCTGAGGTGAGTGCCATGAGATTGCGAGATTTTGCCCGCAGGCAAAAGGAGCGTGTGTTCGGGGTCCCCGCGTGGATGCGGAGCAGCCGCGTGGGGTAAATCCTTGACAAAGCGACCGTAAGCGGTATGATGGTTTTATGAGGGCTAGATGGGCTTAGCTTTAATCCTGACTGTTGTCGGGATAGTAGTTACGGTTGCCGTCGCGCTCATAATCTATTATCTCCAGAAGCGCCGTAAAGAACAGGGAAGGGGAGGCTGACCGACAGCAAATTCAAGAGTTAAAAGATGAGATTAAGAAACCTCAGGAAACTGTAAAGGACGTTTCACTCTACCTTGACGGAATCCCTGAGGTTAGGGAGCAAAAGAATGTCACTCGGTTCAGTGCTGCCATCCGTGCCATGCACGAATACCGCCACGCCGAGGCGATTGCCAAGTTTAAGGCGGGCCTTGAGTTAGCCTCTGACGACAGCGAGCGCTGCGCGCTCCTAAACCTGATTGGGGAAAGTCGGATAAGAAGCGGTGCTTACAAGGATGCCGAGCAAACCTTCCTTGAGATGATCCGCATCGCTGAGCAGGCAGGCATAGATGAGTCGCTGGCCGCCGCCCTCGGCAACATCGGGCTTGTCTACGCCACCCTGGGCGAGCCGCAGAAGGCGCTTGAATTCTACGAACGTTCGTTAAAGATAGCGGAAAAGATCGGCAGCCTCGAAGGTCAGGCCGCAGAGCTCGGCAACATCGGCCTTGTCTACGGTGACTTAGGGGAGCAGCAGAAGGCGCTTGATTATCATGAGCGTTCCTTAAAACTCGCGGAACAAATCGGCAATCTTAAAATCCAGGCTAGTGTCCTCGGCAACATCGGCCTTATACATGGGGATTTGGGGCAGTTTGAGGAGGCGCTTGCGTATCTCCAAAAGGCCCGTGAGATATTTGTGAAGATAGGGGCAAAGCACCTGGTTGAGAAGGCCGACCGCAACATCGCCATTGTTAAAAAGAAGTTGGAGAAGCAGTAAATTCACCCCTGGCAGCTATCTCCTGGACAGTCTCCAGCAAGGCCTTGAGGGGCAATCTCGTAAGTTGCGTATTGATAACACGCCTGCAGCTCAGCCGGACAGAGCATCGGACGGTTTACCGCCGATGGTTTCAGTTTGCGCCTGTAGTTCAGATAGAAAGAGCATCGGACGTGAAGCGCCGATGGTTACCGAATAGCTGCGCTTGTAACTTAAATACAGAGCATCGGATTTCTAAAAGGAATCCGCAGATTTAGGTCTTTTCCCGTAAGACTAGCGAGACACTCACAAACCGATAAGCGACGTGTTTAGGATACTTAGGGCATAGGTACGTCTTTGCTCCAAAGTAGGGGTTTTGGCTTTTATCGCATTTGTGGTATCTATAACCCGCCTAAAATCAAGGAATTGGTGCAAAAGTGGTGCAATTCTGGTGCAGTAAGTTTATACCTTCTCAAGCCGCTCTCTGAATCCGTCGGGCGTAAGTTCGATCTCTCTGAGTATCTCTCGAATCAACGGGCGGGCAAGGTCCCTTCCCGGATGGTTAGGCAAGGTGGTTGTTCTGCCGTCGGGGTGGCGGTAAAACACATGGCTGCCCTTCTGCCTCACCTGCTCGAAGCCCATACCCATAAGCACCTTCTCCATTGTCCTGAAGTTGACAATGGGCAGGCGCGTCACACCGACACCTCAATCTGCTGAAGCCCCACAAACTTTGGCAGGTCTTGGGTTGCCTCCCCGTATTCCTCAAGGCATAGCTCTAAAACCTCTTTGAGGTTCTTGTGAAGCTCGTCAAGGCTGGCTCCCTGGGTATGTGCGCCCGGGATGCCAGGGAATACCCCCACGTATAGCTTTGTCTCAGCATCCCATTCCACATACGCGGTAAAGGTTTTCATCTCGTCCCTCCGGGGTGTCTTTTGCATGAGAACAGTATAGCGCGCGAGAGAAGCGTGTCAACATGCTTCCTCCCAAAGTCACCGCTTTAGGGCAAAATTAGGGCAAGGGGTATATTCCCTAAATTCCGGGGCGAACTCCTTTTTTAATATGGCTCAGAGAGAGATATCGGCACAAGGGTCTGCAAAACCTATCTTCTCTCCCTAACAAGCAACGGAAACGCTCGACTTAGCTGGAACCGTGATCATAGAAGATTCCAAGGACTGTCTCTCCAGTCTCTGGAGTCTTCAGAGTCTTCAAGGGTGTGTGAAAATTTCCCTTGACAAGTTTAATATTTTCCCTATATTTCAATATAAGGAGGATGGCAATGTCAACGATTACGAGTTTGTTGCAGAGAAAATATCTTGCCGGTGGTTTGTTCACAGGGTTGTCCAGCGCATACGGTGTTTCGCGAATAATTGACTGGTTAAACAAGGTCACTCCGCCTCCAGAATTATTGAAAACACTGTTGCCAGGAGGAAAGAATGGATCTCTTTGCCAAGTGTCGCAAGTTTAATGCTCAAGTAAAAGTAGTTAAGTCGTTAAACCAGTTTTTCTACCTCCGGGAGATCGACCCTCCGGCCACCCCTACCGTTACCATGGGTGGCAAAAAGATGATCATGCTCGGTTCCAACAACTACCTGGGGCTTGCCAATCACCCCAAAGTAATCGAAGCGGCAATCAAGGCCGTGAAGG
>Ga0114925_10001882_pt1 | contig 10542 bp, 13 predicted proteins | sample SumtaG_2_FD_87287 | JGI IMG/M metagenome (GOLD analysis project Ga0114925, IMG submission 87287) | Deep subsurface microbial communities from Indian Ocean to uncover new lineages of life (NeLLi) - Sumatra_00607 metaG | ecosystem: Environmental > Aquatic > Marine > Oceanic > Sediment | place...
ACCTGTCACGCAGATACACGGATTCACCCCTCCAGGTCATCGGAAAAAGCTTCAACAGATATCACGCCACAGCGCTTCATTCCATTGGTGTTATTGAGCGGGAACTCAAAGTGAAGGGGCCGATTCAGGAACAGGTGAAGTTCCTTTGCCGGAAATTAGAAACCGGCGAACTTTAAGTGGTCTTTCTTTTTTTGCTTACCCATTAGCCATCCAATCTCACTGTATTTTTAAAAAAAATCTATCGGCGGATATCAGATCCTCCAAGAGCTCCATGCGGGCATTTTGATCCTGTTCGATGGCACAGCGCAGACTCAGCACACAATGCTTTTTGCAGATGGAATCCTCTCTGTCAAAATTTCCGAAACATCCTAAATGATCGTCAAAAGAGATTTTATTAAACAACTCATTTTTCATCTCGTATCCTTGAAACCGCATTTCTAACGAGCCTTTGGTGAAGAATTTTAGCTCGTATTACGCTAATTGTTAAATGACAGAATGTTAGTACAAATTGAATACAGTATATATTTTAACTTATTTAAATTCGTCTTTTTTAGAAAATTGTTAAAATTCTTCATGAGAAACGCGGGTTATCTCCATTAATGAAACCATCTCATTATGAATGTTGCCGTTGGTGGCAAGAATCTCTTTTTTATCAATTGAAAAAGATCGGTTTGAAAAATCTGTCACCACTGCACCGGCTTCTTCTGCAATCAGCACGCCGGCGGCGGTATCCCATGGCTTCAGGTTTTGTTCCCAGAATCCATCGAAACGTCCGCACGCGACGAAACAGAGATCTATCGCCGCAGAACCGAGTCTCCGGATTCCCTGTGAGGCTTTTAGACAATTTGAAAAACGCTCCATTACAGGGCCGTGAATGGTATTATGGTCATAAGGAAAACCGGTTACAAGCAAACTATCTGAAACAGTTTCAGATGCAGAGACCTTTACGGGGCGGCTGTTCAGTTCAGTCCCTTGTCCTTTGATCGCGGTAAAAAGCTCTCCAGTTAATGGAATCAAAACAACCCCTATAGCGATATCTTCCTTTAAAGAAAGTGCTATGGAAATCGAAAACAGATTCAGCTGGTGTGTGAAATTGGTGGTCCCATCCAGCGGGTCGATAATCCACGTAAAATCCGAATCCCCCTTATTAAAGCCGCTTTCCTCAGCCAAGATGGCATGATCGGGGAAGACTTTTGATATTGTTTCGATAATAACTTTTTCTGAACCGGTATCCGCTTCCGTGACAAGATCAATCGCGCCCTTTTTATTAATTTTAAAGAGTTTGCCGTAAAGGGAACGAAGGACGTTTCCACCTTTGTAAGCAGCGGCGATACCGACTCTTTTTGCGAGTTCCAGATCCATAAGGGATAAACTTTTATATGGTTTTATCCTCGGATGTCAACCGAATAATGACTACCTCACATACTAACCCGGATTGTTCACGCGCCTGATGCGTTCATTTGCAAGGCATTCGGGGTTGTATCAAGGCTTCCATTTTGGCAATAAGGGGTGTCAGGGTTGACTCGGTATGTGCTGAAATGCCTGTTCCTTCAAAGGTTCGACTCAACCGCTCCATGTCTTCCGGGTTAACGAGATCCTGTTTATTCAGAACACGGATGGATGGAATTGTGTTCAGCTTAAGGTCGGCAAGGATCCTTTCCACCGATTCGATCTGGTCTTCAAAACGAGGGTTACTAATGTCGATCACATGGAGAAGCAGATCGGCAGTCTCAAGTTCTTCAAGCGTCGCGCGAAAAGCGACCATAAGGTCTTTGGGAAGATCTTTAATAAACCCCACGGTATCCGTTATGATCACCTCTACATCTTTTGGGAATTTGAGACGCCGGCTCGACGGATCTAATGTGGCAAAAAGACGGCTCTCAGTTCGAACACTGCTTTTGGTAAGGGTGTTAATCAGGGTCGATTTTCCGGCATTGGTATATCCGACGATGGAAATCACCGGCAGTCCCTTTTTATGACGCAGTGCCCGTTGCTGTTTTCGCTGTTTCATGACCTGGGACAGGGCCTTTTCCAGCTGAATGATTCGGTCTCGAACCCTCCGGCGGTTTATTTCCAGCTTGGTTTCACCCGGACCGCGGCCCCCGATGCCGCCGGTTAGGCGTGACATGGCCGTATTTTTTAAAATAAGACGCGGCAGCAGATATTTAAGCTGGGCGAGCTCAACCTGGAGCTTACCTTCTTTGGTCTGAGCGCGTTGGGCAAAGATATCAAGGATCAACTGGGTCCTGTCAATGACCTTCAGATCGACCAGATTCGTAATGGAGTGTATTTGGGATGAGTTTAATTCCTGGTCAAAGATAATCAGTGTCACTGCCTTTTGGAGCGCCAGGATGGTTAGATCCCGAAGTTTCCCTCGACCCATAAGGAACCGGGTATCAGCCTTTTTGCGCTGTTGCAGTAGCGTTCCAATGACGTCTATACCACATGATGCGGAAAGTTCTTCCAGTTCGGCCAAAGAACTCATGGCTTGACGTCTGGAGGATGTTGATACGCTGACAAGCAATGCCCGCTCCTTACCGGGATCTGAATCATAGGCTGATTTTACATGGGCAATTTCGTCTTCAAGCGCCTGGATCAGTTCCAGACATCCGATATCCAGTTGATTGGGGTTCAGGGGCGGAAGTACCTGGTACGGATTTCCACCCGAACTCGCGGGCAGGATGTGGCTTGTATGTATCTGATGCGGCCGGCCATTTTCGTCCATTGTAATTGCAGCCATGATATCGAGCCTTAGCAGAGAGAGGTCGGTGAGGTCGTCTTGAGTCAGGGGTTCATGTTTCAGATGGGTATGTATACACCGAAGCCCCAAGAGGCGACCCGGGGCGGCGCGATATTCCGTAGTGTTCGGGATAACAATCCCTTGATGATCGCCAATAATTACATGGGTGATCTTGCCTTTGCGATTGACAAGAAGGCCGATCTGGCGCCGTATTTCTCTGGAAAGTCCGCTGATGTCACGGGCAAGTTCAAATGATATGAGGAATTGAGTCGGGAATCGACGGCGATACAGATTTTCAAGTCTGCGGATCTGATTGGCCTTGAGTCCGGCGGTATGTCCGAAGAGCCTTTTCATACAGGGTTAAACATCGTGGTAATCCAACCTTAAAAACCTTGATCCTTACCTACTGTCCAAATCATCCCCCGGCGCTATATTTTCAAAGCGTGTGTAAGCCGATAAGAATGTCAAATCCACCTTGCCGGTGGGTCCGTTTCTCTGTTTGGAAAGGAGGATCTCTGCCTTACCCTTATTGGGGTTGTTTTCATCCTTGTTGTACATTTCGTCTCTATATATGAATGCAACCACGTCGGCATCCTGTTCAAGGGCTCCCGATTCCCTCAAGTCCGAAAGCTGAGGGCGTTTGTCACTTCGCTCCTCCAGCTTTCTGTTCAGCTGAGAAAGTGCGACAACCGGAACATCGAGTTCTTTGGCAAGGGCTTTCATAGATCTGGATATATCCGAAATCTCTAAGTCTCTCCGTTCCGCAGTGGCGTGTCCCCTCATGAGTTGCAGGTAATCAATAATAATCAGACCCAGGCCTTTATCCCTCTTCAGCCGGCGCGCCTTTGCCCTGATGGACAAGGCGGAAATATCGGGTGAATCATCGATGAAAATGGGTGCATTAAAAAAAGTACTGGCAGCATCTGTGATCCGCACCCAGATTTCTTGGCTCATGAATCCTCTTCTTACCGTAAAAAAATCGACTCTTGCTTCGGCGCAGAGCATTCGCATGGAGAGCTGCTCCTTAGACATTTCAAGAGAGAAAATTGCCGTGGGGATATTGGCATCCACGGCCGCGTTCCTGGCTATATTTAAGGATAAAGCTGTTTTTCCCATACTGGGGCGAGCGGCAATGATGATCAGATCAGACTTCTGGAACCCGGATGTGAGTCTGTCCAGTTGGGTAAAGCCGGTGGGGACACCGGTCACCAGGGTTTTGTTTTTTTCATGCTCTTCAATGGTTTTGATGTTACTGTCAATTACTTTACTGATGGGATGGAAGGCTTGTTTGTTTTTGTGTTCAGATATCTCGAATATGGAACTTTCAGCAAAGTCGATGACATTATCGACATCACCCTGATCTTCCAGGCACCTCTTGGTGATGGCATTTGACTTTTCAATAAGACGTCTCAAGGATGCCTTGTCGTGGACGATCTTAGCGTAATGCTGCGCATTTATTGCAAGCGGTACGGTGTCCACAAGCCTCGCCAGGTATGTTGCACCGCCGATTTCTTCCAGTTTATTTTTTTCACGGAGAATATTGGTAAGGGTAACCAGGTCTGTCGGTTCGTTTCGGGTAAAGAGTTCGGTAATCGAAAAAAAGATTTTCTGATGGGCGGATTTATAAAAATCTTCCGGTGAAAGAATCTCAAGCACATCCAGCAATATATTGTTATCGATTAAAATTGCGCTGAGTATCGATTCCTCGGCCTCAAGATTATGGGGTGGAAGATGATATAAAGAAGGATCTTTCATTTTATTCCGGTAAAATCTCAATGGTAATTTCAGGTTCAACGTCTTTGTAGACCCGAATGGGGACTTTGTAGGTACCTATATTTTTAATCGGTTCCTTGAGTAAAATCATTCTCTTTTCGACCTGGATTTCCTGTTTGGCAAGGGCGTCGATAATATCACGCGCTGAAACTGAGCCGTAAAGCCGGTCCTCTTCACTCACCTTTGCGGTGATTGAACAGGCGACATCTTTAAGTTTTTGTGCCATCTCCTCAGCAAGACCCTTCTCTTTGGCGATCTGGAGGTCAAATTTGGTCTTTTGCTGTTCCAGCACTTTACGGTTGGCGGGTGTGGCGAGGACAGCCTTGTTTTGGGGTAAAAGATAGTTTCGGGCATAACCGTCCGCTACGGTTACCTCGCTACCGATGATACCGAGAGATTCTATGGTTTCTGTTAAGATGACTTTCATGACAACCTCCAGCTGAGAATTATAAATGATAAATGAAAAATGATCAATTGTAAATTTTTAGACTTTTTAAGTTTCATCCCTGTCTGTTTCTAATTTCCTTAAATTAAGCCACATGTCAAAAAAACCGAGAGTGACAATCAAAAAGAGTAACACCTGCTGCAGAGCAATCAGGCTGTATAAAAAGAACCTGAGTACACGGGGGAACCGTTTTTTTTCAAAATAGAACGATACAATAGCGATGCCTTGGAAAAAATAAATGGTCAAAAAAACCAATATGCCGTTCAAACCGATCATCTTAAGGGCGTTCACCGGCAAAAACAGCAACAGGCCGCATCCGATGACACCCCACACCAGTGGTTCAGGTGCCTTCCACAAGTTGAGCTGACCAAATTCAGGGTAAAAGAGCGCCTTGGCTCTAAAAATCGGCTTTGCGAGCAACAGGCTTGCCCAGGTCACAAACACGGTTGAGGCGATGAACAGAGCGGGGATGATCCGTACCAGAACATACTGGATATGATCCAGTGAATTTGAAATCATGTGAATATTTTCTTCCGGCATCCCCATGTTTTTATATAAACTTATTGTGATCTCAAGATTTTTTGCTATATATTCAGACACTAAGGCGTATAACCCTATGCTGTAAACATTACTGTAGAAGATCAAACCCAGAAAGCCGGATATAACGACGGTGCCGCATGTATAGAGCACCGTCTTTTCAATCGACAGATTCAGTTCTATAAACTCGCTCAGCATGAAACCGATGAACAGAAGCTCAACAAATATCAACATGTCAATGGTTATCCTGCCGAACATGATAACCATAACAATGACTGTAAAAACAGGAATGATTACGCCGGTTTTTCTGCCGAGCTTTGAGCGGTAAAAAAGAATCGGTAAGGGAATGAAGAGGGCACAGAAAAACCCTAAGATCGGAATATACATCGATACTGCAACAATAAAGGTGGTGATTGCAATACCACTGACAATATCCTTGGTCATATCCCTTTGGACGGTTTGAGGCACGGCCCTCTTCTCCCTTGAGGCAGCCTGCAATTCTGAACTTAACTATACTCCATGGTGCCCACGAAAGGCAGAATTGCAATGGTTCGGGCACGCTTGACAGCCTGTGTGAGGGAACGCTGATGTGTTGCACATGTTCCGGATATACGCCTGGGTATGATCTTGCCGCGTTCTGTTATAAAATATTTAAGAGACTTTGCATCTTTGTAATTTATTTCAAGACTGGTATCTGCACAGAAACGGCAAACTTTACGGCGATGATAGACTCTTTTTTTTCTGGTTCTGGGCCCACCGGTCTTTCGTCTCTGAGGATTGGTATGTCTCGCCATTTTCTATTCCTTTTCGTCACTTTCGGTTGATGATATATCGCTTTCTACTGCGTCGGATTCAGGAGAATCAAGGGCGTCATGGTCAGCATCGGGTTCGTCATGTTGGACCGGTTCGATTGGGTCTGGTGAGTCTTGTTTACTCTCCGCCTGGGCCATTTCCTCACTTTCGGTTGATGATATATCGCCTTCTACTGCGTCAGATTCAGGAGAATCGAGGGCGTCAGGGTCAGCATCGGGTTTGTCAGGTTGGACCGGTTCGATTGGGTCTGGTGAGTCTTGTTTACTCTCCGCCTGGGCCATTTCCTCTTTTACTTTTTCAGTGTCGACATCCTTGTCCAGGACAATCGTCATGTACTTTAATACCCGGTCGTCAATCCGGAAAAGCCGTTCCATTTCATCCACAACAGCTCCGGTTCCGCAGTAATCTAAACGAACATAATAACCTCGAGGTTTTTTCTTGATTTCATAGGCGAGCCTTCTGGAACCCCATTCGGCCTGTTCGACCAGAAATCCGCCTTGTTTAGGGATGAGGTCGTTTAATCTGTCAAAAATAGGGTTGCGCTCTTCGCCAGAAAGGTCAGGATCGATAATGAAGATGGTTTCGTATCTTCTCATTTAACCTCCTTACGGATAATAAAGCCCTGGTTTGTCCAGAGCAAGGATTAGAAGATGTGGGAAATTTTTATTTTATATATATTAGAATCGCATTTATTAACACCATAAAAAGCGCTGTGTCAATAAATAAAAATCTTTTTGAGATTTTTTATGCAGATTTTAGGCCTCAATTAAAAAGGGCCGGCTTTCGCAGGAAAACCAACCCTGTTTTTCTGGTGGGCCGTGAAGGAATCGAACCTTCAACCTACTGATTAAGAGTCAGGTGCTCTGCCTAGTTGAGCTAACGGCCCAATATAGAGTTTGTAAAAGGATTTTAGACGGTTACGTCTGGAATCCTTTTTTTGTTTGGCCAGTCTTACCTCGCTAAATCGGCCTAAATCGATCAGTTTTGTAGACAATTTGTAGACAGCAAAATATGCCATATTCAAACCGATGTCAAGGAAAGACCCAAGAGAAAACGATGATCGTGATTTCAGGGGTCAAAGAAATGACCGACAAACGAGTTTTGGTCGGCCTGGTGGAAAAGGATCGCAAAGGCCGTGACGAATTATGGCTTCCTTTAAGCCAGGCTGAGCGATTCGGGAACCGCGTTTTCATATCCACTTGGCTGGGCCAAAAGGATGAAGATTAATGGATCGGTGCAAGCATAATCATGATCGAAGGGACCTGTGCTTTTTGCTCCGGCTATTCGGCGACAGAGCCCTTACGCCGACAGGCTTCAAAAACAAATAAACGTTTTACCTTTCACAAATAGCGGAGAACAGCCCTCTGATTTCTGTCATCTGTCCTCTGGTTTTCTCCGCTCCAGCTTTTTCTCAGCTTCTTAACTTCTCAACTTCCCTGCCCCGTGAAATCCACCTCGGGCGGCTATTTCACTGGGGTGATCTTCTGTTCTCCGTTTTCTGACATCCGCTTGCCTGTGAAATCTGGAAACCATTTCACAGGGGCGCCATGCGGCCCTTGCAAACGGATCGATTCCTTTCTAAAAATTTCTTAGCATTTCGCTCGAATCCTTAGGATCACTCCAACTTTTTTGGAGGTGATCCTAAATTAAGAAACCCCTTCCCTCTTTTTTTTAAGTGCGCTAAAAATTGCGAGAGAAGGGGTTTCGGGTGCAGCCTCCCGTTCAGGCAGGGGCGTCAAAGATTTTCAACCATCTTAAAGCCTCTCCGCGATCTCGAAATGCACTCACCTCAAACAGTTTATGATCACTCATGCCTTGATACATCCTGGCCAATCCAAACAAAAGATCACTTTTGGCGACAACTGCTATTTTAATCACGCCCAATCCTCGCGAGATGCCGTATCGCCTGGATGTCATATTGGCAATATCATCTAAGTCAAGGTCCGCATTGGCTTCCGAGTAGTCCGCCAAAACAGAATATTGTGGTTTGAAATCTATCTGCTCTATTTCTGAATAGTAGAACATAATATCTTCGAGTGATATTTCTCCCGTTGCATTCGTGTACAAAGCATTTTGATCAGGATCGTAATTGATTGAAATTGACATTTCTATCACTTTCGGAATTTGTCTCATAATGAACGAGCGCCGCTTCCACCGCCTGTTTAATTTCAAAAGCATCCAGGGGCTTTTTGATGTATTGAAAAGCACAGCCGGGATATAAGCAATCTAACGCGTCTCTGAATACTGTGTAATCGCTCATAATTATTCCCACTGTGTAGGGCGACTTTTTCCTGACCTGTTTCAAAAATTCAATGCCGTCCATTTTTAGCATCGAGTGCTCGACCACGACTACGGCAAAGTCTGTGATTTCGATCAGTTCCAGGGCGTCTTTCGGGTTCTCTAAAACAAACAGATGATACGGTTCATCCTCGAAAACCCACTTCAAGGATTCGAGCACATTAACGGAATCATCCACAAACATGATACTGTGTTTCACGGCAAACTCCTTGCCCAGCTTGCCCAATTTATCCCGTAGGTCCGGTAGATCGTACTGGGATGGAATGTTTTTGTTAATACTATTCCATCGGGGTGAAATCCTTCGGGTTATTATTATCCGGGGTTAAATTGCCCCTGGGCACTCATTTAACCGGGGTTCTCTCCAAGCCGGAGGCTGGAAGGTAAAAATATCCTGATGATCCTGTAAATCCTGTCAAATGAAAACGTTACAATTTCCATGCCAGGGATCGCCCTTCCCGGCATCGATCTTTCCAATAGCAGTAAACGCTAATTTTTTAGAAGGTTATGCGGGCCTGTTGAATGGATGCGAAATGTTATTAATGAAGGAAAGAAACAAAAAATGCCCAATAAATTGTGCGCGGTGCACATTTTTTCGGGCATCAAGGGGTGTGAAAAGTGTGGGAAACGGTGAAGTCACCCGCCGGCGTGAAGCGCAACGGAACAACGGTCTGGTGCACTGACGGGTTGGCGGCATGGAGAAGCAATGACACTCATCAATAGTGATAGCGCCCTTGAATAAAATCAATTCTGTCCTGGCTCACAACATAAACCAGCCGATGCTCCTGTGTGATTCGGCGAGACCAAACACCCGGTCCAAGAAACTTCAATGGTTCCGGTTTGCCGATACCCTGAAACGGATCTCGCATTACCGCTTCTATGAGTTTGAAAATACGAAGAGCTGTCCTGCGGTCTGTTTCGACCCAGCAACTCAGATCCTCCCTGAACTCAACCTGGAACACAGCTTGTCTTTGTTTGGTGCTTCGAGGCGTTTTCCTCCTCCGCTTACTCAAAGTCGACCTCGCTACGAAGCTCTTCAATAGTTTGTGGTGTACCGGTCCCTTTCCGAACTCGATCGAGAGCAGATATCAACCGCTTCGTATTGGTGGGCGAACGAAGCAAATGTGCAGTTTCAAGTAAGCCTGCCAGTTCGTCGGCGGCTATCATAGCGACGTCTTCACTTCCACGTCGCTGGATAATAACAACCTCTCTATTTTTGGTAACTTCATCGATTAACGAAGCCAACTTTGCGCGAGCATTCGTATATGTTGTTTGAATGGCCATGATTGCCTCCTTATATTATGTACAGACATAATGTACATGTTAAGGGCGCCAATGTCAACCCCGTTGTTTTTGATTGGTGCAATTACAGGATTGGTTGCAGTGATAATGAAATAAAAAATTTTTACCTGAGCTTTAGAGAGATTGTAGAAAAATGATTCTAACTAATTGTTACCATTTGAACCGGAGATCGATTCTCAGGTTCTCCATGGGGGACGGACTTTTTTCTGTCTTTTCCTTTTTTTGTTTCGCTGGGTCCGATTTTTATGTTCCTTCTTATCTTTTAGATCAAGAATAAAACTGCCCGCGGGTCTGTGAGATACACTTTCTTTTCGAACCTCCGGCTTCGGGGCCTCTGTTTTTTGTTTCGGGAGCGGCGGGCCGGTAAAGCAGTCCGCACGAATCGAATCGGTGAGATACAGCGTTTCACCCGCCTGATAGAAGACAATCCCTTCTTGAACCGATTTCCTGACGTTTATGGTCAAAAGAATCGGTTCCGGGTCCAACCGCTTTCCCATTCTTTTAGCCTGTTGACGGCTCGATGAAAGGATGACATGGCTGTGCCCTGTTGGGAATATTCCCTTATCCAGAACAAAGGGATGCGCCTTTCTGCGGACACAGATATAGAGAAGCTTGGGTGGATTTTTTGCCAAGGTGA
>Ga0114925_10001883_pt1 | contig 10542 bp, 7 predicted proteins | sample SumtaG_2_FD_87287 | JGI IMG/M metagenome (GOLD analysis project Ga0114925, IMG submission 87287) | Deep subsurface microbial communities from Indian Ocean to uncover new lineages of life (NeLLi) - Sumatra_00607 metaG | ecosystem: Environmental > Aquatic > Marine > Oceanic > Sediment | place...
CAAGACTGATATCTTTTGAAAGGTAAATCCTTATAACTCCGGATCCAATAATGATACATCTTGTAGAGCGCAGTTTCACTCGTTGGTCTTAATGCTAATCGTTCGGGAAACTTTTCGCCTCCACTTCCAGCTTCGGTGACCCAAAAGACTTCTGGCACAAATCCTTTTACATGATCAGCTTCTAAATAGAAATTACTTTCGGGAATTAATGAGGGCATTACTAAGGGTAGATGACCATTTTTTTCAAGCAATTCCTCGTATTTTTGATACATCTTTTTAATAGTAATCGTAGCCCATGGTCTATAACATACAAAACCCTTTATATTAAATCTGATATCGGCTAATTTCGCTTTATTAATAAGTTCGGTATACCAGCCAGAAAAATCTTCTTCTTTAGAAACTGTAATTCCAGTTATAGGAGGATCTTTTTTCTTTTTTGCCATAGTAAGTCACACTAATTAATATTGGAAGAATTAAATATTTTATGTAAAAATAAAGAGTTCGTATATAACATGCTAAATATCTGGCAATAGTTTTGCGGTAGTTATCACTGACCCAGTTAAGGCCTCTTTATCTGTATCCAAATTAGTTAATTCCCCTGAAAAAACAATTGCTTCATAACCCTTCGATAAAAGAAATTGTTTTATTTCATTTCCGATTTCTTTTAATTTATCTTTATCATCTGTTAAAATTGCGTAATTTATAACTGAATTCGGATGGCTTATTAAATTCGTATCTTCAAGTATTTTATGTGCTGGAAAAATGGTTACTTCATTTGCTCCAGCAATTTTTGCAATTTTCTTAATTTCCTCTTCTAAAGGGCCCATTGCAAAAAATCTCCTTTCGTTTTTAGCGAATTTATCAGCTAATATTCTTTCCAAATTTTCTCTAGATTTTTGATCATAGAAGACCGTCAATTCATTAGTACATATTTCTCTATACTTCCCGTTAATTAAATCGTCTTTGTCATTAATAAATTCTATAAAGGAATTATAATAATTATCATCAATTTTCTGAAAATTTTCGATATTTCTGATAAAATCCGACAGTTTATCAATTAAATCATAATAGAACTTTAGATATGATTTGATATTTAGCTTGTCCTTTATATCTTTTATTTCAGGATAATACTTTTTAAGAATTAGATTAATTTTTTTATTGAAATCCGCACAGACTTTTGCTATCTCATCCGCTTTATTAATAGACTTAAGTTCAAATAAATTGAGTAAATCTTTTTCTAAGGAAACTAATTGTTCAAAAGTCTCACTAATTTTAGTGCGATACTTTTTCTCTATATAGGACACTATATGCACTAAATCTAACTATTTATTTATAATCTTATTTATTAAAAAAGAGAAAAAAAAATATACTATTCCTTTACAGTTTATTTCTTATTTGTTTAGATCGAGACCTGAGTGTGACCTCAGTTACTTTGGCCACTTCGCTCACTTCGGCTTGCGTTTTACGACAATTACTTGCTTTTGCAGCCATATAAATTACTGAAGCAGCTAATCCCTTAGGATCTTTACCAGTTCTTAATAACCCGTTTTTAGAAGCTTGTATAAGCATATTAATTGCTCTCTTTTGAGTTTCCATTGGTAATCCTAAATCATTTCCGAATCGAAATACTAATTGCTCTGCGGTAATTGGCTTATATTTTAATCCTAATTCTGGGAGAACCTCCTTTACAACCATACCTAAACTTCTATGTACCGTTCTTCTGGGAGTCATTGAAGATTCACACACCTCCTCAAGCAATCTTGGGAATTCGTGTACTCTAATCGCTGCGTATAATGAAGCAGCAATAAAACCGTCTATTGACCTACCCATGGTTAATTTCTTCTTAGCTACTACCGAATAAATCTTCCAAGCAGTCTCTTTAATATGTTCTGGAATATTTAATTTGCTAGTTAGCATCTTAAGTTTCGGCTTAGCTTCCCAGAAATTTCTTTCAATACTTGAAATTAATGAATTTTGAATTTTGGATAAACGTGAAAATAAGGTTTTACCTTTTGCACCAATTAACCGACCCTTAGAATCGATCTTCGAGTTTGGGAGCATAGTTCTTGGTCCAAACTCCCTCCACCTCGGTTCAGTCCTTCTGCGCTTATTAACCTCTTCCACAGTATAAGCGCGCCTTTCATTTCCAACTAAATTCCTTCCAAGGACGCACCCGCAATTTTGACATACATTATCCCCATCTTTTGATTCGATACAAGGTTCGTTGCAACATTGCTCAACCTCTGATTTGGAAATATCTTCTCTTTTGAAGCGTAAGCGATCTCTATAGTCATTAGCCATATTCGTTCACTTTCTTCTATTTTTTTTTACTTTGTATTATTTTTGATCGGCTTTTGTGAAAAGAATTATCATTTTTCATACTTAGCTAATAAAATAATAAACAACATAGTTATATAAAAATGTTATTTATTTTTTATATGATGTAATATCAGAACGCACATGAAATTTGTTGGATGGGAAAAATGTGGGAAATAGAAAAAATTAATCTCCTTCTATTGTATAAATATTTGTAATATTTTGTCTGGGATCAAGAAAAAATGCATTTTTATATTAATTAGAATTGATAACTTATCTTAAAATTTGATTTTTCACTGTTGTGACTTATTTAAAGGGAAAAAGACATATTTTGAATAAATTAAAAAAATTACTGCTTAGAAAAAATCAAACGATTTAAGTTATCCTTTTAATAGAGGAAGTACTTGAGGTCCATTTGGTAAAATTAAAATTCTAGCATTTTCTCCATGTTTTTGTAATCCTAGCTTAATTGCCTTTTCAACAGTTTCGACATATTTTAATCCAATATTTCCTAACTCGTCTTCCTTTAATCTTGAAACAACATATACCTCAGCTTTCATGAGGACTCGTGTTAACACTTGAATTTCCCATTGATCTGGAACTACAATTTCTTTCTTTAACACTTTTCCATAAATTTCTTTGGCTGTTTTTTTTAAAAATAACAATTCTTTAAACTTATCTTGACCAACACCTATTCCATCTGCACATTCATTTACAGAAATAATAGTACCTCCTTCTTTTACACCCATTTCTCCAATTGCCATGCTTTTAACTGCTTGATATAAGTTAAGATCTAAAGGATATCCTCCATTTCCACAGATGACTATATCGTAGGGGTCCTTAATTTCTTTGAACACATGTTTTAATTGATATTTAACAAGAGTTTCATGAACTCCTTCTACGTCTCCTGCAGCTACTTGTGTTATTTTGTGTTCTTCGTTAATACACACATTCACAATAAAATCTACACCGACCTTATTCATAATTTCAATTGCATTTTTATGGAGCGGGTTTTCCTTATAGAAACCAAATCTAGCGAACTGCGAAGAGATATTATCTGCAGAATGATTAGCTTGGATCGTTTCTTGACCGGCTATACCTGGTACAATTGATTTTCTGCCACCAGCAAACCCAAAGAAGAAGTGAGGTTCAACATATCCAGTTAGAATTTTCAAATCACTTTCATAATATAACTTATTAATAAATATAGGACTATTGTCTGATGTTTTTCCTAAATATATAAGTGAATTTTCATCATTGGCGCTATGATCTATTACTTTTAATCTATTTTTTAAGCTTTTACCAATAATTCTTTCTAATTCATCCTCGTGAGAGGGGCGGTGCAAACCAGTTGCTACTAAAATTAAGATATGGTCGTCATTTATTCCATATTCGTTTAATAATTTTATTAATGCTTCAAGAATAATGTGAGAGGGGACTGGTCGGGTTGCATCACTTACTACAATACACACCTGGTTCAAATTTCTCTTTTTATTAATTATTTCCCTTAATCGTTTACTTCCAATTGGATTTTTAATAGAATTTATTATAGCATTTACTGGATTATCTAATGTTTTTTGCGTTTTAGGATGAAAAATATCAACGTTCCATGAAGGATCAAGAGAAATTTCTATTCCTTCTTTTCCATAATCAAATTTCATTTGGTGTTCCTCGATTTATGAATTATTTCTCTCGCTTTTTCAAAAATTTCGTGTGTTTTTACACCAGCGGGGCACTTAATTAAACAAAGCCCACATAATGTACATGTTTGGAGTATATCCACAATTAATTCATTTAATTCAATCTCTCCATGTGCTAATCCATTTAAAATGCTTAAACGTCCTCTCGGGCTATAAGGCTCAGTACCGTAATGAATTCTTGAGGGACAAGTAGCTAAACAAAAACCACATCTCATACATCGTAATTCTAAAATTTTGCCTTCTTGATTCTTTAGTTTTCTTGCAAATCTAAATTTTTCTAAAGTGCGAGTATCACCTTTCCCAATTCCGGGATTTAGTATCATATTAGGATCAAGGAGTTTTTTAACTTGGTTCATCAAATCTACTACATCTGTACCGTGCTCAAGTTCGAGATAAGAGGTCTTAATTTTACCAATTCCATGCTCACCAGTTAAAGTACCACCTACAGGAATAATTATTTCTTTATAAAGGTAATCTATTGCCTTTTCAAATTCTTTTATATCTTCTACATTATTTTCATTGAATAAAAATGTAGGATGTAAATTTCCCTCCATATGGCAGATGGTTGTAACTCTTAAATTCTTAGCACCAATATTATGAGGGATTTTTTCAATTTTTTTAATAACTTCTGCAAAATCAGAAATCTGAATTGTACAATCTTCTACACAGGTAGTAGGAGAAATCCTAGAGAGAGCTGGCAGATTAGCTTTTCTTGCAAGAATTAATCTTTCACGCTCCTCATCAGTTTTAGCAATTCTATGAAAAATAGGACCTTTTTGAATAATGATATCAAATAATTTTGAAAAATTTTCCTCTACATCTCTTTCATTTTCACCATCAATTTCTCCCAATAGTACATATCCATTAGGGAAATCTAAGAACTCACCACCCAAATAATCTGTAACCGCTTCCAATATGAGTTTATCCATAAATTCTAATAAATTAGGAATAATTCCTCTTTTTCTAATTTCGATTACTGCATCTTGTAAGTCTTCTAGATTTTCAAAAATGAATAATCCTAATCTTCTCATTTTGGGTAGTGGTCTAATTCTCAAGCCAATTTTAGTAATTACACCTAAAGTCCCTTCAGACCCAATAAAAAGATCTTTTAAATTATAGGAAGACACAGATTTTAACACTTTAGTACCTAATTTTAATGTTTTTCCGTCAGCTAATACAACTTCTAAGTATAATACATAATTTTTTGTTACTCCATACTTAAATGCTTGTATCCCTCCCGCATTTGTAGCAACCATGCCTCCAATAGTTGCAACTGAACTTGAGCCAGGATCTGGAGGAAAAAAATAACCTAAAGGCTTGAGTTTTTCATTTAATTCATCACATATGACACCAGATTCCACTTCTACTAAATTATTCTCGATATTTATTGATAATATCTCATTCATCTGGCTTAAATCTAAGATAATCCCCTTATATGGAGTCATAGACCCTCCAGATAGACTTGTGCCGCTTCCTCTGGCCGTTATTGGTATTTTGTAATCATTTGCTAATTTTAAAATTTTAGAGATTTGTTCTGCGTTCTGAGGTAAAAGTATTAAATCTGGAATCCAATTTTTTTCAAAAATAGTTCCTCCAAAGGAGTAGGTCCATCTAATTTCGAATTCATTAAATATATTATTCTCTCCAACAATAGTTTTGAATTTTTCAAAAAGATGGTCAGAAATTTTATTATAGCTTGAATTCATAATAAAAACTGGGTTAAGAACTATTCTTATAATTAAAAGTAATGTAAATTAATATTTTTGCTTGTTATTTATATAAGGTACTGAAAGTATCTCCTTGAAATCCCCATGATCTTAGAATATTTTCTGCTCCAATTATTTTATCTTTAATAAATTCTTTAACAGATATAATATTATCGCAATGTCCTGCTGCCATTGATGCGATGGGGGTATCTTTTAATTCGAGATGAAATATTTTTTTATAAAACCGCTCATCATAGATATCTAAATTTATAACTTTCTTTTTCCATAGATCTGAGGCCGGACTTTCGTCAGTTGCTATTATTGCGCTTCCAAAACATACAGCATCAGCACCCATAGCTAGAGCCCCGAGAAATCCTCTTGCATCACCAATACCTCCCGCGGCGATGATAGGAACTTTAAGTAATTTTCTTGCCATGGTCATATTTATTAAAGTAGTATTCTGATATGGATTTTTGAAACCTGTTCCCTCAAGACCCACGATTGTGACACCATCAGCGCCCCATTTTTCTGCTGATAGAGCATGTTTCATTGTTGCACATTTATGAATTACTTTGCAACCTGCTTTATGCAGCTTATCACAAATTTTCGCTGCTTTATAAGCCGAAGTCGAAAAAACATTTACGCCAGCATTGATAGCAATATCAACAAACTCCAAGTACGATTCTTCATCTCGACCTTTCCCCCCTCGCTGTTCTATTAAATATGGTGGCATAATAGAAAAATTAACTCCATAAGGTTTACTTGTCAATTTTCTCATTTTTTCGAGTTCAGCTTGGAATTCATCAGCAGTCTTATAATTAAGTGCCGTAATTATACCAAAACCATCAGCATTGGAAAACGCAGCTGCGAACTCGGCTTTACCTAACAACGCAAAAGCACCCATGATTATAGGATATTTTGTTTGTGTCATCTCAGTTATTCTAGTTTTCCAAATCATTAGGCTCACTAATTAATTTTAAATTATTTAAATTAATTTTTGTTTAATAACTTACATTTCTTTAATATTACTTAATTTAGATATCTAATAACTTTCTTTATCTGAAGATGAAATTGTTATAACATAATAATAATTCTTAACTAGAATGTATTAATTAGAAATTTATAAAAGAAATTTTAATTATTTTAAAAATCCTGATTAAAATGCCCCAATGTAAAATTTGTGGAAAGGATGTTTCTAATCCTGAAAATTTTCGCCATATCAATAGTAAATACCATCAAGAAGCTCTCAAAAAGTCGGGTATTAATGAATTTAAACTCCCGTCAAAAAAATTCAGAAGATTTAAACGAAAACTCTATCACAAGTTCAAATTTTTCAAATTTATAAGATTTAAAACACTACTCCTTATCTTATTGATTCTTGGCATTGCATTAACATTATTGACAATATTTATTTGGTTTCCTTCATGGCATGCAGGTATAAGGCTCAACCAGCAATTATACGCAAACAAAGGGGGAGGCATGGATTATTGGGAGTTTTTCATCTTAAATGGTTGGTCTAGTAACTTTTTCTTTAATAAAACCGCATTAATTGGAGCCATTCTCGGTTCTCTTATCATGACGCTTCCACCTGTAGCAAAGATAAGTGTATCTAAGAGAAGAATATCAACTAAAAGATCAGTAATCTTTTGGTGGACATTAGGTTTCTTAATTTTTTACTTATTTGGAAATTTTATTGACGCCAATAATGCGTTTTCATGGGGAAATTATATGATAGAAAACGAGTATCTTTCTTATTCGGGAAACGCCATGACAGATACATTTCATATGTTATATAATCCTAATTATATGAATTTTGAAGCGCTTTTCATTTATCTCTCTGTTTACTTGCCGATTATCAATTTTATCCTCATTGTGTTTATCGTTAAAATGGTCTTTTTAATTAAACAATGTAAGGAAAATGAGAATACATATTACTTTGCTGCGTGTATTCTAATAATATTGGGGTTATTTCTTGGACTTGGTTATTTTAATGCACCTTACTTCGCATTAAATGGAATTGCTTTAATTCAATTATATGCACTGCTTTTAGGTTTTTATGGATGTATTATTTTTGGGATCCTAATCGCTATTTTTGGTAAGCTTGACAATGGTCGTTCACTTAAGAGAACAAAATTTAGTTCATTATTGGCTTTATTTGTTTTAATCTCTCTTATTCTAACGCCTTTATTTATAAGTATTGGGCCTGCTATGAATTTAGGAGATAGTACCATATGGACTGAAGAAGAATGGAATAAAAGAGTAAATAGAGAAATAAAGTGGACAACTATCTGCGCAGGATTAGATATGTTTGAGGAAAGACCGATAGAAGAATTATATACCGCAACAATCTCAGACGATGATCAAATAATTCCTTTAATTCGTCAGTATGATATGAGTTATGCGATTCCTTATATGGCTGCCAAAATGAGTTCGACTTATGAAACACTGGCAGATGCAGATATTGTATATATTAATGGGAGGGAATACTGGATTGCTCCAAAAACATTAAACACTTATCAAATACAAAATGATCCAATACAAACTAGTACCGAACTATACGATCATGTTGAGGGCATCTTAGCAATGGATACATTTACTGGTGAATTAGTAAATTTGGAAGATGTAATTAATATTTCAACAAACCATCCGATTTTTTTTGGAGAAGTTGGAGGAAAATGGAGTGAAGATGGGTATTGGGTCGATGATTCAGAATCTATGGCTTTTAAACATGATATTCTCTTAGGGACCGAATGGGCAGGTGGAATAGATAAAAACAAGCATGTTTATGAAGGAGCACCAGATGGAACTCTGAAAGGTCTAGAAGCAGCATGGTATACAGTGAACTTAGGTTTATGGGGGTATGCTTGGGATGGTGAAGAAAAGAGTTTCTTAATAAATCGAAATATCGAGAAAAGAGTAAAATCGATTTTACTTCCTCACTTAAAAATGGATTTTGACCCCTATATAGTTTTCAATATTGACGCACAAAAAATGTATTATGCGACTTGTATATACACAGAAATACCTATATATATGTATTCTAGGACTCCAATTTATAGATTACTTGGTTTTTGTTTGGTAGATGTAGAAACAGGGAAATTAGAATGGTATAAAAATCCTGCTTTAAAAACTAATAAAGATCCTACGTATCCTTTATGGAAGATTTACTTAGATAAATATCCTTGGGAAGATACTCCTGAATGGCTAAAAAGCCAATTGAGATATCCTGAAGGGTTATTTGAGCGACAGCTTGATGCATATTATAAATATCATGTATTATCCCCTAAATCTTGGAAACGTGGGGATGATTTTCACGAGAGACCTGATGGAGGCGATTTATTTTATGTCGAAATGGATATAGGTGAAGGATTAGAGTATGTGGGAATAGATCTTGTTGAATATGTAGGTAAAGAAGCTAGAACTTTGGCTGGTATGTATGTACTTAGGCATGGAGATCATTTTGGAGAAGCTATTTTTTATCATACAAAGAATTCTACCGAAAGCCTTATTGGACCTAAAACGGCAAGAGATACTTACGATTCAGAAGCTACACAACAAATCTCATTAATTAGTAATAGCAGACATGGCAATACATTACTTTATCCCCTTGCGGGAACATTATATTATTATATCCCAACCTACAGCTAATCGGGGGGTTTAGAACAATTAAAATTAGCAGGATTTGTCGAAGCATTTAATTCAGAAGTCGGATATGGTTCTGATGCTTGGGATGCATATTATATTTTAGATATACCTCGTCCACCTAGTAATTTTACATTAACTTCTGACGCAGATACACCTAAAGACACTGATGGTGCCTTTAATTTGACTTGGACCTCATCTACTTTTGCAGATAAGTATTCGATTTATGTTTCCAACCAGACTATAACAAAGATTAATGAGAATGTTACCCTTGTTGTAGAAGATTTGACTTCTTTAATTTATCCTATAATAGGACTATCAAACGACACATATTATTATAAAGTCTTTGGGTTCAATGATTATGGGAATTCTACTTCAAATGAACTTATGATTACGGTAGAGATCCCTCCGCCGCCTCCAGCTCCACCTCCGATCTCTTATGGATTCACATTCGGAGAATCTATGACAATACCCAATGATCTAGCAGCATTTTCCATTTCCATTTACAATTATGATACAAATGTTACTGCCCCAGGAATTAATGTAAAACTTAACTTAACGGTATATAGTACACATTTCGATGCTAATTATTCACTCATTGTTGCTCCAAGCAATCTACCATTATCAAATGCGACATTCACGAATGTAACCCATTCCGGAATAACTTTTGAGATGTTAAATGAGACATTGCTTTTTGGCGAAGGAATTCTCTATGGAGGATTTCTTAATTGTACTGAAGGTAATATTATAGTCTATTATACATGGGAATTAATAATTGACGATGGAAAGGCGATATATATGGAATACGGAACTATTATTGTATATTTATAAACTTAATATCTCTTTTTTTCTTTTTTAACTTAATCTATGGATTTCTTTTTATTGTATCAACAGTTCGTTAAATTTCTATAAAAACTTATAAAAATCTAAAAAACTCCGTCTCTCTCTTGTTTAAAATAGAGTTAAAACCAATATTACGATTAACTAAGGAAAGAAAAAAAGGTGATTCATAACAACTAAAAATAAAATGCTTCATCTTCCATTGGATCTATCGTAAACATTCATGTTCACTTGATTCATACCATCAAAAATACTCCACTCAAGTGAGAGCTCAAAAAAGATATATCTCAAGGAAAGATTTCACCCTATTTACAAGTGGTTGTTCTCACAAGTCGGGG
>Ga0114925_10001884_pt1 | contig 10542 bp, 8 predicted proteins | sample SumtaG_2_FD_87287 | JGI IMG/M metagenome (GOLD analysis project Ga0114925, IMG submission 87287) | Deep subsurface microbial communities from Indian Ocean to uncover new lineages of life (NeLLi) - Sumatra_00607 metaG | ecosystem: Environmental > Aquatic > Marine > Oceanic > Sediment | place...
GATGTCGCTTTTGTCAAGTTCGTCATAGATGTCGAGGACAACACCTCCCGGGTATCCGAAGATCGTGTCCACACCTTCTTCTTGTAAAATCTTCAGCATGATTTGTGCGCCTGTCAGTTTCATATTTCTTCCTTCCTTTGGGTTATTGTGTTAGAAATTCCGTATTCCTTAGACAACTCTGGTCCCACTGTTTTAGGAATGACTCTTCAAGCCATCTCAAAAGCGCATTTGACGCCCAATGACTGTGTTGCGAGCCTCTTCAAAATGCTCAAATACTCCCACCCATGTATGCTGCGCTTTTTCATCGGTTCGCGCCTTGTCCTTGAACGTGATCTACATTTTTGAGATGGCTTGTATTAACACTATGTTTACTTCCGAGATACTGTCAAAACCGCCAACCCCGGATCGATTTTACTTCACCACGGCACCCTGACTTGCAGAGGAGACCATCCGTGAGTATCTGGCCATATAGCCGTGAGTTATTTTAGGTTCCGGTGGAGACCATCGGGACAAGCGGTCTTTGATTTCGTTTTCGGGAACCTTAAGTGTTAATTGTTTCCCGGGAATATCGATGGATATTATATCTCCATCCTCTACTATCGCAATGGGCCCGCCATGCATGGCTTCCGGAGAAATGTGCCCGATGGCGGCGCCTCTTGTGCCTCCTGAAAAACGACCGTCTGTCAGCAGAGCAACATGGGCGTCCAATCCCATTCCGGCAATGGTCGACGTCGGCGTCAGCATTTCCCGCATTCCCGGACCTCCTCTGGGCCCTTCATACCGGATGACAATGACATCCCCCGGGTTGATTTTCTCCTCCATGATGCCTTGGCTTGCATCCTCTTCTGAATCAAAGATCCTTGCGGGTCCTTCATGGCGCAACATTTCATCGCGTACCGCAGACTGCTTCACCACGCATCCTTCCGGAGCCAGGTTGCCGAAGAGGACAGCCAGTCCACCCTCATCATGATAAGGGTTATTTACCGATCGGATCACATTCGTATCGAGGTTTCGGATACCCTGAATGTTTTCACCGACGGTCCGGCCGGTTACCGTCAGGCAGTCATCGTTGACGAGCCCGGATCGGGCGAGTTCGCTGATGACGGCATTTACACCGCCGGCACGGTTCAAATCTTCCAGATGGTGAACACCGCCCGGGCTGAGTGAGCATAGATGGGGGGTAGCCTGGCTGATTTCGTTGATCAGGTTAAGGTCGATTTTTACCTCTGCCTCAATTGCCAGTGCCGTCAGATGGAGCACCGTATTTGTTGAGCACCCGAGTGCCATATCCACGACGAGTGCATTTTTAAAGGCTTTTTCCGTCATGATCTTTCTCGGTGTGATCTGGTTTTCGAACAGACTCATGACTTGCATTCCCGCTGTCTTGGCCAGACGAATACGCTCCGCCATTACGGCGGGGATCGTCCCGTTTCCGGGCAGCCCCATGCCGATGGCTTCTGTTAAGCAGTTCATGGAATTGGCGGTAAACATTCCGGCGCATGATCCGCATGTAGGGCATGCAGCATCTTCAATACGATTTAACTGATCTTCGGTCATCTTTCCCGAAAGCACCCGGCCCACAGATTCGAAGACCGTGATAAGATCTATTCTGTCCGAGCCTGATCCGTCAGGATCTCTACCTGCCAGCATGGGGCCTCCGCTGATGACGATTGCAGGGAGATCCAGACGGGCGGCAGCCATCAGCATTCCGGGGACAATCTTGTCGCAGTTGGGTACCAGAACCAGGGCGTCAAACGCATGAGCGATGGCCATAACCTCGATGGCGTCAGCGATCAGTTCCCGACTTGAAAGGGAGTATTTCATCCCTAAATGATTCATGGCAATACCGTCGCAAACTCCGATATTTCCGAATTCTATCGGAGTTCCGCCGCCCATGTAAACACCGGCCTTCACAGCCTCCACGATTTTGTCCAGATGAACATGCCCCGGAATAATGGCATTGGCTGAATGGGCAATTCCGATCAGCGGCCTGTTAATCTCCTCATCGGTATATCCCATTGCCTTGAACAGGCTGCGGTGGGGTGCTCGTTCAACGCCTTTTTTTACGATATCGCTTTTCATTGGGTTTATCTCCAGGGGCTAAAAAAAAATCCGTTATCAGTTTTCGGGGCTGATAACGGATTTTTCTTTTTTCTAAATTGTGAAATTAGGCCATTATCAACCCTTCTGCCTCGCAGCAGATAATTACATCTACTACGAGGAGGATAATAAGTATAAGGTTGTTAATGGCGATTTCTTTTTTCATTTTAAAAGCCTGACTTAAAATTTGGTTATAACTTTAACAGGTTATACAGGGTGTGTCAAGCTTTTTTTAAACACCTGATTGTAACAAAATCGGTAAAGACGTTGACTCATCCAATCTCTTTAAAACCACAGTCCCGGCTCAGGCAGAAGAGAAAGGTTCCTGCTTTTTTGGTCGACTTTTCAACCACAAATTCAGCATGGCACTTGGGGCATTCTTTTGCTATGGGTTTGTCCCAGATTGCAAACTTGCAATCCGGATAGCGACTGCAACCATAGAAAATTTTGCCCCGTTTGGACTTTCGTTCCACCAGGTCGCCGCCGCAGTCTTTTCCCGGGCATGACACACCGGTTGGTTTTCCGCCGCCGTTTGAGTTCAGCGATTGGGTGTTCTTGCAGGCCGGGTAACCGCTGCAGGCAAGAAACGTCCCGTAACGTCCGTGTTTTACAAGCATCGGTTTATCACACTTATTGCAATTTATGTCTGAAACTTCTTCGGAAGAGGGTTCTACAGGAAGGATTTTTCCTTTATCGTCCCGCTTGTAGTTTCGGGTAAAGGTACAATCCGGATATCCGCTGCATCCAAGAAAAAGCCCGTTTTTGCCGAACTTGATATGAAGGTGCGCATTGCATTCAGGGCAGACGAGATCCGTGGAAAAACCGACGCCTTTCATACTGATCATACGTTTAGATGCTGTGTCCAGTTCCTTTTTAAAAGGATCGTAAAAACCCTTCAGTACTTCCAAAAAATCAATCTTAGCGGCTTCCACCCGGTCAAGATCATCCTCCATTTTGGCGGTGAATTCGACATCCAGTATATCAGGAAAACTTTTCACCAGGAGGTCATTCACAATAAATCCAAGTTCGCTGGGTTTGAAATATCCCTTGACATGATCCACGTAACCCTTTTCTCTGATCGTGGCCAGAATGGCGGCATATGTGCTGGGACGGCCGATCCCATTTTCTTCGAGCTCTTTGACCAGAGACGCCTCGGAAAACCTTGGCGGCGGCATGGTGAAGTGCTGCTTGGGATCTAATCTTATCGGATTCAACACCATACCTTCGGCAAGTTCGGGAAATTCGTCTTTCTTCTTTTCGCTTTTACTTTCTATTTCATCGTCTATGGACATGTAAAGGGCCATAAATCCGGGAAATTTTATCGATGATCCGCTGGCATTAAACAGATAGGCGGCGGCTTTGATCGATACGGTCATTGTATCTATCAACGCCTGTTTCATCTGGGATGCAACAAATCGCTTCCAGATGAGGCTGTATAAAGCCAACTGGTCTTTTGAAAGGAAGGGTGCTGTTTTTTCAGGGGTGTTAAATACCGATGTGGGTCGGATGGCTTCATGAGCGTCTTGAACCTTTTTACGATTCTTGAAGAACCTCGGTTTATCAAGGACATATTCTTTTCCGAAACGTTCCCGGACCAGCTTCAGGGCTTCTTCCGCAGCTTCCCTGGAAATCCGGGTGGAATCGGTTCGCATGTATGTGATCAGTCCCTCAGGGTCTCCGGGCCCAAGATCGACACCTTCATACAGCTGCTGTGCCAGGAGCATCGTTTTTTTGGCTGAAAACCGATTTTTTCTGATGGCTTCCTGTTGAAGCTTACTGGTTGTAAAAGGGGGTAGGGGGTTTCTTTTTTTGGTTTTTTTTAGAATTTTTTCAACACCGAATTTCTGATTCTGCAGTTCGTTCAAGATGGCGATAGATGTTTTTTTATCTGGTATTTTTATTTTTTCCCCGTCTTTCTTTACGAGTTTTGCCGTAAATTCAGGGGGTGACGTACCTTCCAGAAGGGCCGTTATGGACCAGTATTCTTCAGGTTCGAACGCCTGTATGGCACGCTCCCTTTCGCAGATGATCCGCACCGCAACCGATTGTACCCGTCCCGCGCTAAGACCACTTTTAACTTTTCGCCACAACAGGGGAGATATCTGGTAACCGACAAGTCTGTCGAGTATCCTCCGGGCCTGCTGGGCTTCATATTTTTTTAGGTGGAGATCTTTCGAAGCAGCGATGGCATCATGAACGGCACTTTTTGTAAATTCATGAAAAAGGACCCTGTGGAATCGCCTCCCCTTTTTCTTCAGAACCTCAGCGGTGTGCCATGCAATGGCTTCACCCTCCCTGTCAGGGTCGGGTGCGAGATAAATGTCTGTGGCGTTGCCGGCAGCTTTTCTTAAGGCCGTAATAACTTTCTGCTTGCCGGGGATAGTCTTGTATATGGGTTTGAAGCCGCTTTCAATGTCAATGCCGAGCTCCTTTGCAGGAAGATCCCTAATATGCCCCACGGTGGCGGCGAAATTATAATCGTTGCCGAGATATTTTTTTAGAGTCCTGACCTTTGTCGGCGACTCAACAACAACAAGTGGTTTGGTCACGGTATTTCCTCACTATTCATCCTGGCTTCGCAAAATGACTTTTTACGAGTTTGTCAATCATTTAACTACAGTTGAAAAGAGTTTCCCCGGAGATTGCTGTACAATTCCTTTGAGTTCAAGTTGCAGCAGTATGCTCGAAAGTTTTCCCGGTTCCATGGAGAGCTTCCGAACAAGATCATCAATGTGAACAGGATACGGCCCAAGCGCTTTAAAAACAGGAAGTTCTTCCGTTGAGAGCGGGGGAAGTGCTTTCAAGGTGTTGTTTTGCTTTATATTATTCGCTGCCTGCTCACCCTGGATCATATGTGACAGCTCATCCAAAATGTCCTGGGCATGTTCAACCAGCTTGGCTCCCTGTTTGATGAGGGTGTGAGTTCCCATGCTCTTGAATGATTGAATGCTTCCCGGAACAGCGAACACCTCCCTGTTCTGCTCTGCCGCCAGTCGAGCTGTGATGAGAGAGCCGCTTTTTTTGGTTGCCTCCACGACAACGGTTCCGAGCGAAATGCCGCTGATAATCCTGTTTCTTACAGGAAAGTTGTGAGCATCAGGCTCCGTAGTCAGCGGAAATTCTGAGATAACAGCACCATTTTCTGCAATCTTGTGGAAAAGCTTCCGGTTCGCTGCGGGATACACTTTTTCAAACCCACTTCCAAGCACGGCGACGGTCTTCCCTTTTTCGGCCAATGCGCCTTCATGGGCGGCGGTATCGATCCCTACCGCCATACCGCTGACAACGGTTATTCCAAGTCTGGCCAGATCCCCGCACAGCTGTTTTGTTGTGGATATTCCATAAGGTGTTGCATTCCTGGAACCGACAACTGCAATGTTCATCATTGAACGATCAAGGTCTCCAAAAACATATAAGAAGGGGGGAGGATCCGGTATCTGGAGCAAAAGCGGCGGGTAGGTCTTGTCCGTCATTGTCACGATCTTGTATCCTCTATCCACCGCGCGTTCTAAATCTTGTTTGACACCTTCAGGCGTTTTGTGCCGCTGTATTGCGGACGCCAAACGACGGGTCATGCCGTCTACCGCGAGCAGATCCGCCTGGGGTGCTCGAAAAACCAGGGACGGCGAATTGAAATGGTCAATAAGCCGCTTGAAAAGATGATTCCCTATTCCCGGAACACTTTTCAAGGCAAACCATGGTAGAGTATTTTCCACTCCTTATTTCTTTCTACCTTCCTGCAGGACAAGGATGATGGGGCTTGCAACGAATATTGATGAGTATGTTCCGATAAGGACACCGATGATCATCGCGAATGCAAAATCGTGGATAATTCCGCCACCCAGTACAAACAGGGAGACAACAACAACCAGGGTTGTTAAAGAGGTTAGTATGGTCCGGCTCAGCGTTTCATTTATGCTCCGGTTAACGATGATTTCCAGTGGATTTTTTTGATGTTTTCTCAAATTTTCCCGGATGCGGTCAAAAACAATAATGGTGTCGTTCAAGGAATACCCGATAATGGTTAGCAGTGCCGCAATAAGCGGCAGTGTAAATTCCTTGTCCAGAATCGAAAAGATTCCCACGGTAATCGTCACATCATGGATCAGGGCCACAATGGCGCCCATGGCGTATTTCAGTTTGAGAAACCAGAAAAAGACAAGGGTAACGATGAGTGCCGCAATGATTAAAAAGGGGATGCTGACTTTGAAAATCGAAAGAAAAGAGACCGCGCCGATCAATGTTCCTGCCATGACGCCGCTTAAGATCCACTTTAATTCAAAACGACCGGAAATGTAAACAGTGATAAAAAGCAGTGCGTAAAACATGGCAAACAGGGCTTTTTCCCGCAGGTCTTTTCCTACCTGCGGGCCCACCATTTCTACGCGGCGGATTTCCACGGCACTTCCTGTGGCCGATTCCAGCGCCGTTTTGACCTGCGATGAAAATCCCTTGCCGGTCATGGCAGATTTGTCTGTTCGGATAAGATATTCATTATCTTTTGGATCACCGAATAATTGTACCGACGATTTGCCCAAATCGACGGTGGAAAGACCTGATTTGATCTCTGTCAGGGATGAAGGGGAGAGAAACTTTACCTGTATCAATGTGCCGCCGACAAAATCAATGCCATACCGGGGCCCCTTGTGAATAACGAGAGATACGATACTGATCAGGATCAGTACAACGGATATGCCGAAAGCTGTTTTTCTTTTGCTGAAAAAATCTATGTTAATATCTGATTTTATAAACCGCATGAATAGGCGCCTCGAATGTTATATTGTTAATTTTATATCTATATGCTTAATGTTTTGATTTTACGGTACCTCAATAAATAATCGAATATTATCCGAGTCAGAAAAAGCGCGGTGAAGAGACTGGAAAGCACCCCCAGGCTCAGGGTCACGGCAAATCCTTTTACGGGTCCGGTGCCGAACTGGAACAGGACAAGGGCTGCAATGAGTGTCGTAATATTTGCATCGAGGATGGTAAGGGTTGCCCGGTTATACCCGGCGTCGACTGCGGCATACGGCGTCTTTCCGATGCCGACCTCTTCCCGGATACGTTCAAAAATGAGCACGTTGGCATCTACGGCCATTCCTATGGTCAGTATGATTCCGGCAATTCCCGGAAGGGTTAACGTGGCCTGGAGAGCGGCCAACCCTCCGGCAATGAGAAGAATGTTGAGAATCAGCGCAATGTCTGCGATAAGTCCTGAACCCTTGTAGTAGATAATCATAAACAGAACGACAAGGATGCCGCCGATAATCATAGAGACGAGGCCTTTGTGGATGGAATCGGCTCCAAGGGAAGGGCCGACGGTCCTTTCTTCCAGTATTTGAACAGGGGCCGGAAGTGCGCCGGCGCGAAGGATAATGGCAAGATCCCGTGCCTCTTCAGTGGTGAAGTTTCCGGTAATTCGGGCCTCACCACCGGCGATCTTTTCCTGGATTACCGGTGCCGAGTAAACCTTGTTGTCAAGAACGATTGCAAGTCGTTTTTTAACGTTTTCTCCGGTTATCCTTTCAAAGATCCGTCCCCCCTTTTTGTCGAACTTGATGGAAACGTACGGTTCATTAAATTGGGAATCGATTTCAACCCTTGCTTCTGTCAGGTATGCTCCGGTCAAAAGCGTGCGGCGTTTTAACAGATAGGGTGTTTTTCTAACCCGCCGAGTTTCGGGATCTTCCGCCACATGGTAGAGGATTTCACTGCCGGGAGGGGTATTCCCCTTTAGCGCATCATTTATATTATGGGTTTCATCCACCAGTTTAAACTCCAGAAGGGCTGTTTTCCCGATGAGTTCCTTGGCCCTCTGTGTGTCCTTGATCCCGGGGAGTTGTATCAGAATTCTGCGTTCACCCTGAAGGCGGATATCAGGCTCGCTGACGCCGAACTGGTCAATGCGATTTCTGATGGTCTCCAGGGCCTGCTCTGTTGCCAATTTCTGGATTAGATCGGTCTCTTTGCCCGGCAGATCCATGAGGATGGTCTGATTCCCGTCTTCAGTCGATCTGGAGAGGATTCGCAGGTCTTTGAATTCCTTGTCAAGGAGTGTGTCAAATTTCTCGATCTGATCATTGTCCGGTATTATGAGCAATATCTTTGTGTCTTCGACCCGGTTTATGCCCAGATGGCGGATACGTTCTTTTTTTAGGAAACCTCGAAGTTCGTGGGTTATGCGTTCGATGGTACTCTCTACGGCTTTGATTGTGTCAACCTCGAGGACAAGGTGCATGCCGCCCTGAAGATCCAGTCCAAGATTTATCTTTTTGTGCGGCCACATGGATGGTTTTATTGAAGGGAGAATATATACGAGGGCTGCTAAAATAACCGCTGAAGCGACAACCGGCTTCCATGAAAGGTTCTTCAATATCTGTTCCTTCTGTGTCTGTAAATGGGTTTACTTTTTGAATACGGCGCGCTACTTTTTTGATGCCGGTGCCTGGGATTGAGACTTGGCCAATCCGGCCACATTCCCTTTAGCCAGCTTTATCCGTACTTTGTCTGAAATTTCCACGGTCAGTGTGGTTTCACCCGCAGATGTAACCCGGCCGTGTATGCCGCCGCTTGTTATGATGCGGTCTCCTTTTTTGAGTTGGTTTATCATTTCCTGGTGTTGTTTTTTCTGTTTCTGCTGGGGACGAATCAGCAGGAAATAAAATATAACGAACACGAGGATAATCGGAAAGAAGGATGAAAATCCACCCGTTCCCTGTCCTGCTGAACCGAGCAATCCGCCCTGGCCCATTGCATACGCGATATCTATCAAAATAAAACCTCCTTTGTGTCATTTGCCATATGTACAGGTCCGGTGGCTCGCAGCACTTGGTGAGCGGCCGGTGGCAAATGAAAGTTTGTCAGGACATGATTAAAAATGGCGTTGATATACTTCAAATGACGGCATACGTCAAACAATTTACTGCTCTGCCGGAATCCAGATGGTTTCACCGTCGAAATGGATACGATTGACATGTTCGTAATCGATCGGGTCCAGAAGCGAAAAAACCTGATCCATATTGTAAATAACGATTTTTGTCAATGGAAGAATCAGGTTTAAATCGGTATCAATTTTACGCTCCTTCAAGTTGTAAATGTAAATCATGGTTTCTGAAAATTTCAAAAGCTTCCCCACCCCCGAGCTGTATCCGGATCTGTCCGGTTCATCCGCTGAAGGTGAGAGGGTAGGACCTCTCCGCAAAAAGTAGTCTTTCAAAAACTGAAAATGTATGTTCCAGATATTATCTCCCGGTTGAACCACATATATGCCGAACACGCCGACCTGTTTGTTCGGATCTGGTCGATCTGATTCGATATATCTTTCAACGATCTCACCACTTTCGAGGCGCATTTTATCCATAATCTCCTGCATGGGAACCGTTGTGTCACCGATTTTAAGGGATTCGTCAGATTTAACAATAATATCAATTCCTTTTTCAACCCCGTATTCCGCTTTGCGTTTTTGCATCAGCGCTTTCAGGTCTTTGTCCTTTTCCAGTTTGCCATAATCTATAACCGGTTGGGGTTTAACAGGTACACGGGTTTTTTCAGGCGACTTATCGGCGACGGGCTTCACCGCCCGTTGTTGCCACAACATGAAACCTGCCACACCCAATGCGAAAATAATTGCGAATGTTACGACAATTCCTAAAAGTTTATATGGTCTGCCGGTGTTTTCTCTGAGCATCATCCCCTCCTTAATAAGGGATTGGAGAAGAGGGTTCGAGGATTCAAGGGTTCAAGGGTTCAAGCGGTTGTTCTCCAACGATTTAGCGCTTTGAGCATCCTTTCAAAATCATCAACTCTTTTGGAGATGATTCTTATTCATAAACGATTTTGCTTTCACCCCGGATCATCGAGTGATTCCCCTCGATCGTGATGCTAATATCACGCCTCAGTTCCAGGTCATGAATTTCCCTTCGTTTCTTGTTTAAAAGGTAGTCCGCAACATCAACCGGAACAATTCCTTTCAGGCTGGATATTTCGGCTTTTAAGGTTTCAAGACTCAGTTTCCGGAGAAAGCCGATGCCCAGCATCTCGGCAGATGGTGTCAGGCCTTTTCCCTGACAATACTTACAGGGTTCAAAACTGCCGAATTCAATAGACGGCCGGATCCGCTGTCTTGACATTTCCATCAGGCCCAGTTTGGAGATCCTGCTGATTTTGATTTTAGCCTTGTCTGTTTTTACATGGGCTCTCATGGCTTTTTCGATCTTTGCTTTATGTTTTGGATCCCTCATATCGATAAAGTCCAACACGACAAGACCGCCCAAGTCCCTTAACCTGAGCTGGCGTGCAATCTCCTCGGCAGCTTCAAGATTGGTCTGAAACGCGGTTTCTTCAATCGATTTTTTCTGGGTTGCCCTGCCGGAATTGACATCTATGGCGACCAGCGCTTCGGTCTGCTCTATTACAATGGTTCCACCCGACTTCAATCTGACC
>Ga0114925_10001886_pt1 | contig 10536 bp, 9 predicted proteins | sample SumtaG_2_FD_87287 | JGI IMG/M metagenome (GOLD analysis project Ga0114925, IMG submission 87287) | Deep subsurface microbial communities from Indian Ocean to uncover new lineages of life (NeLLi) - Sumatra_00607 metaG | ecosystem: Environmental > Aquatic > Marine > Oceanic > Sediment | place...
GCTCGCGTTCGCTCAGCCGGTTACTACATGTGCTGGTCTATGTTGGACTTGTCGATGACAAATCCGTCGATGAGCAGTTTCTTCACGGACTCCTGGCCGTTGATCTGGGAAACCAGGCTGCGAATGGTTACGCGAGCCATCTCCTTGTTATCCTGCTTGATCGTCGCGGTGAGCTCGCCGTCTTTAATAGACATGAGGGCATCGGGAAGTCCGTCGAAGCCGTAAACTTTCACCTTGTCCATCAGGCCTCTCTGCTTGACAGCGGCCAGGCCGGCCAGGGCGCCGGGATCCCAGCAGCCGAATACGGCGACCGTGCCCGGGTTGGCGGCCAGCTCGTTGGTGGCTGTCTCCAGGGCCGTTGGAACGTCCCAATTGCAGGCGCGGAACACGACCTTGTAACCATTGGCCTCCAGAACCTGCTTGACGCCGTCTCTGCGGGCGTCCCCGGTCTGGTGCCCCAAAGTTCCACCCAGGATGATGACCGTGCCCGTTTCCGTGGTATCCACGATGTACTGTCCCAGGACGCGGGCCGAGGCCAGGTTGTCTGTCTGGGCCAGGGCGCTGATGTGGGGATGGTCGATCGCCGTGTCTACGGCGACAACGGGGATCCCTTTCTCCGCCGCCCTGTCCAGCGATTCGCCGAAGGCTCGATTGTCGACGGCCCCGATGATGATCCCGTCGACGCCCCGGTTGATTGCGTTGTCCACCGAGTCCTTCTGCACGGCTGCATCTGCGGTGGTGGGGCTCATGTCGAGGAGCTCCACGCCCATGGCCTCCGCTTCCTCTTTCATATACTGGGCCATCTGGGCCCAGAAGGCCGTCAGCCCCCCTGGGTATCCCGTGTAGGCGATGGTGATCTTCCCCTCCGCGGCTTCGCCGGACTCCTTGCCGGCGCCCGCGAACAGCAATCCGGAGACGCATAGCAGTGCCAGGACGACCAGAACGATTCGTGTGTGAATCCTCATCATAGTTCACTCCTTTTGGTTTTTTTTATCCCGTTCGACGAACGGTGTTTATGCCTTTGCTTCTCTTCTGCGCTGGATGACATCCAGCCAAACCGCCAATATGATAACCACACCAATACTGATCTGCTGCCAGGATGAGCTTACACCCAGATGGCTCAATCCCGCATTAAGGGTGGTAATGATCAACACACCGATCACCGTGCGCCCGATGCCGCCAACACCTCCGGACAGGCTGGTGCCGCCGATGATCGTCGCGGCAATGGCGTTGAGCTCCATACCCACACCGAAGGCGGAATTCGTGAAATTCAACCTGGCCACGATGATGATCGCTGAAATCGCTGCAACCAAGCCACCGATCGTGTAGTAGATGATATAGTATTTCTTCACAGGTACGCCGGCTAGTCGGGAAACCTCGTTGCTGCCACCAATGGCGTAGCAGTTGAAACCGATCTTGGTACGAGAGAGGAAGATGTATACCAACAGAAAGGTCACCGCCATGATGCTGATGGGAATCAAGTATCCCTTCCCGATCATCTGGAAGGATTCGGGGAAGCGGGACATATCCTGATTCATGCCCAGAATCTCGGCCAGACCGCGAAAAGTCTTCATCATGCCCAACGTACCGATAAAAGCAGGGATCCCCGTTCCAACAATGATTGCACCGTTGAAAGCTCCACAGGCCGCTCCAACAACCAGGCTGATCAGCACTACCAGGCCTACGGGTATGCCGGCTATAAGCATTCTTCCGGTACAGACGGCCACCAAACAAAACAGGGAACCGATCGACAGATCCAGCCCCCCGGAGATGAGCACGATCGTAGGTCCTGCAGCCAGCGTCCCCAAGATCACCGCCTGGGTGAGAATGGTCTTGGCAGTGTCGAAGGTTCTGAAAGTCGATGACAACACCACAAAGATCAAATAAATGATTACCAGGCCTAATAGCGGCTGAATACTCTGCATCACCCGGGATCTTGTTCCTCTGGTTGCTTCCATACTCTATATCTCCATCACTGTTTTGCGCACTGCGATTGTTTTTCCTTCTCGGCCCCGATCGCCGTTCTCAGGATATCCTCTTCGGTGGCCTCCCCCCGCTGGAACTCTTTGGCGATCCTGCCGTGATACAGAACGATGGTTCTGTGCCCCATCTCCACCGCCTCCTGATAATCCGAGGTGAGCATGAGAATCCCGATCCCCTGCTCAAGCAGCTCGTTCATCAGGGAGTACACCTCCGCCTTACCACGGATATCGATTCCACGAGTCGGTTCATCAAACACGAGTACCTTGCTCTGGGTACCGAGCCATTTGGCCACCACCGCCTTTTGCTGGTTCCCGCCGGAGAGCTGATTCGCTTTGGTCTCCATGCTCGGTGCTTTTATATCCAATTTCTTCATGAACTGGTCACATTCGCTAGTAATGGTTCTATGATCGATGAACCCCAACTTGGACAACCGCGCGGAACTGGGAAGACCGAAGTTATCGCGTATGCTGTGCACCAGGATCAGACCTAGAGCCTTTCTGTCTTCAGCGAGATAAGCCAAGCCCGCTTCGATCGTTCGTTTCGGCGTTGAGAAGTTGATCCTTTTCCCCTCGATATAAACCTCCCCCGCGTCGCAGGGATCGATACCGCAGATCGCCCTCCCCAGTTCCGTTTTTCCGGCTCCCATCAGACCGGTGACACTGACGATCTCACCCTTTCTGAGGTTCAGGGATATCCCGTTCAACTTGTTTCCCTGACGTATATCCTCGATCCGAAGCGCCTCTTGGGCTTGAGGAGCCCCTATCTGGGGATACTGATTTTCAATCTTGCGTCCAATCATTCTTTCGATGATCTGATCCAGGGTTATCTCGGCCACCCGATAGGTACCCTCATTCTCCCCGTCCCGCAGTATGGTTACCCGATCACCCAACTCGTGGACTTCTGCGTAGCGATGGGAGATATAGATGAATCCCACACTGTGACTCCTTTTCAATTCGTTGATCACTGAAAAAAGGTTCTGCCGGGAACGGTCCTCCAGCACATCTGTAGGCTCATCAAGCACGAGCACTTGAGCATCCTTTATTAGAGCCCTGGCAATTTCCACCAGTTTCTGCTGGGTTACGCTCAGCGTACCGACAATGGCATAGGGATCGAGATCCATGTGGAACTTGTTCAAATAGAAGGCGGCCTTGTCGTACAGCTCTTTGATCTTGACAAAGCCCAGAGCGCGCGGCTCCATCCCGAGAAACATATTCCGGGCAATGTCCAGCTGAGGAACCAGGTTGAGCTCCTGGTAGATGAAACTCAGGCCCAGCTGCAGGGAATCCACAGGGCTGTGGATGGCTACCGATTCCCCGCGAACGAAGATCTCCCCCTTATCCTTGGTATAGGCGCCGCTTAAGATCTTGATCAGGGTACTCTTGCCCGCGCCGTTTTCACCGAGGAGCATGTGCACTTCTCCCGGAAGAAGAGAAAAATCCACCTGGTCCAGGGCGAGCACTCCTGGAAATCGCTTTATGATCCCTTTCATCTCGACGAGGGGTACATTGGAAGGCTCGGTTCGCATAACTCAAAGACTCTCAGGTAAAGATGTATACCACAGCTGGAGAAGATTTGTCAATAGTACTTGCTGAAAAAAGAGTATAACGATATACTATTTTTCATGTGGCGGAGACCGACTCTGAAACAAGTCGCAGAAAAAGCCGGCGTGTCTTTGGGCATGGCCGGAAGGGTGCTCGGCAATTATGGTTATTACAGCAAATCCACAAAAAAGAAAGTTCTGGATGCGTCAAAGGCAATAAACTATACCCCAAACGTCATTGCCCGGTCGCTCAGAACCCGACTCACAAGGACAATCGGGGTGCTCATCTCCGATATCACCACGTTCTTCTGGACGACCCTGGTGAGGGGAATACAGGACAAGGCAGGAAAGGCGGGATTCAGCGTCATCCTCTGCAACAGCGACGAGGAGTCGGAAAACGAGCGGCTCTATCTCTCCACACTATTTGAAAGAAATGTCGACGGGCTGATCGTGTCCCCAACTCTGCACAATCATTCCTACCTTAAGAAACTCGCCCGGGGGATGGTGCCCATCGTTCTGGTAGACAGAAGGGTGAAAGGCCTGCGGGTACCGACAATAAAGACAGACAATCAGGCGGGAGCGTATGAGGCTGTGAACCACCTGATCGCTCTCGGACATGATCGGATCGCCATCATTACCGGCATTGCGGGTGTTGAGACCAGCGACGAGCGCTTCGCCGGATACCGAAAGGCCCTGGAAGAGAAGGGTATACCCTTTCGCAAAACCCTGATCAAGGAAGGAAACTTCCAGAAGGACCAGGCCCTTGCCGCCACCAAGGAGCTTCTGCGGATGAAGAGAACTCCAAGCGCAATATTCGTCTGCAACGAGCCCATGGTCAGCGGCTGTATCCTGGCCCTCAAGGAGAGCGGCCTGCGCATCCCGGAAGACATAGCCGTTATCGGATTCGACGATCCGGTCTGGGCTTCCTATACGAACCCGCCCCTTACTACTGTCAGTCAGCCGAGCTATACCATCGGAATTCTGGCCTTCGATTATGTCCTGGCTCAGATTTCAAATATAAAGAAAGACAGGAAATACCTGGAAGATGTCATCCTCAAGCCGACTCTGGTCATCCGGGAATCCTGCGGAATCAGACTGAAGGACCATGAAGTTCACCCTGCACAGAAGAACCCGTAAGCTAGTTTTCGATACCCATGGACGACGGACCTGGAAACCATCAGAAGACATATTGGAGGTTTCGGCCGAGTCGCTAGCCATCATCATCTGTGACATGTGGGATCGACACTGGTGCCGCAGCGCCTCCGAACGGGTTCAGGGCATGGCGGAGACAATGAACGAGGTCTTGAAGGCGGCCAGGAGAAGCGGTGCGCTGATCATTCATGCTCCATCGGAGACTATGGAGTACTACGAAGGTACACCGGCTCGCCTCAGAGCGATCCAGGCCCCGCCTGCCGCTTCACCTACAGAGTTGCCCCATGACGATCCTGCCCTGCCCATAGATGATAGCGAAGGCGGTTGCGACAGCGACAACAATCCGGGTGAGGTGAACGAGCGTCTATGGACTCGCCAGCATTCCGCGATCGCCATAAATCAAGATCTGGATGTAATCAGCGATGAGGGTATGCAGATCTACAATGTACTGCAGGAACAGGGAATCCAACGGGTAGTGCTCATGGGCGTACACACCAACATGTGCATCCTCAACCGATCCTTCGGTATAAAGCAGTTGATCAGCTGGGGTGTGGACGTAATGCTCTGCCGGCACCTTACCGACAGCATGTACAATCCCGAGAAGCCTCCCTACGTCGATCATGATAAGGGCACTGATCTGGTGGTTGGGTACATCGAGTCCCACTGGTGCCCCACGATCCCCAGCAACGATCTCATGTAGTCGGCTCGGATGCGCGGAAGGCTCGGATCAGCTCTTCAACCCCCTGGGCTACTCCGATACCGCCCTCATAGCCTGCGCAGCTCAGTGCTGGATCGGCGCATCAGTCCATCCTTGGGCGTACGCTTCAAAACCAGGTACTCCAGATCATGCTGCCGACAGAATGCCCGCTTCTCCGGTTTGTCCCCGTCCTCGTTCACCACGTACAGGTCCGGTTGGAGAGCGAGTATCTCCGGCTCCGCATCCATCCAGCCGCTGCCTGTGGAAACCATCGCCCGCGTGACATGGCGGACGGATCCCACCAGATAGCGCCGCTCGGCTTGGGGGAACAGGGGATGTCCCTCTCCTTTGAGCAGACGAACATTCTCATCACTCCCGACGATAACATAAAGATCTCCGTACTCGGAGGCTTCCTCGAAGAAACGAACGTGCCCCGAGTGAAACCAGTCGTAGCAGCCGGTGACCACCACTTTCTTTCCCGCCCTATTTCCCAGCCCTTCTGCTGCGGCTCTATGTTCAGGGAAACCAGCCAGGACACCCGCATCGAGAACACGGTACTCGAATCCGTGGCACGTGCAGAAATCGACTCTGGCCTGGTTCTCTTCAGTGTCCAACCAAAGGTCGGGATCGACCCTCCGGATCAGAGATTCAGATAAGATGTACGCGCTGTGGAATTGATCATCGATATCATCCGCCAAAACTACATCCGCCACATAACGATTTGTCCGGACCAGATAGTGACGCTCAGCCGCCGGGAATTTGGGAGGCCGGCCCGTAACAGCGGCCACCATCCTGTCGGACCAGACGGAGACATACACCTCGCCGAGGCGATGAGCCTCGTGCAGCAGACGAACGTGATGGGAGCGGAAGTCATCGAAGCTTCCGGAAATCAGTATCCGCTTCAATCACCGGCCCCCTTGGGCAATGCGTACCGAAACAGAAATGGAGCCGGGCACCGGCTCTTCGGAGACCACGTACAGATATCCGCCCCCGCAACCGGAGTACATCGTTCCGATGTATCGTCTCTGGTAGAAATGCAGAAGTTCCAACAGATCGACCGCCGGATGCTCCACCACATTGGGCAGAAGATTTTCCCAGCAGAGCATACACTCATTCATCGAAGCCCCAAGTGCTTCGGCGTTCCTGTCAACGATAGCCTGGTAGCAGTCCTTTCCGCTCTGTCCAAGCCTGCCGATCCACCGTGGGTCCAGGTTCTTGATCCCAAGAGGATCATACCCGTCCGGACGCTGGACAATCGGTACTACCTTGATGACCTGCTCGAGCCAGTGAGCCACTTCAGGATCGTTGTTGGACTCAATATGAACGGGGAAGATCCCCCCTTCGTGGTTGTAGTCATAATCGAGCCGATTGACTCCCGGGTAGATCAAACCGATCATATCCTGGGACCCCGAAGCTTGCGCTTTGCCCCTGTTCTCCTCATCATACAGCTCCCGAACCAGCTCAGCGGGATCTCGGTCCGGCAGCCTGCCATTCCACAGCTGGACCGCAACTTTGCGGGTGCTCGTGGCCATTCCGCTGCGATCGAGAACACGAAAGGTCGGTTCCAGGGACACCACAACCATCGATCCCGGCCGACTGGGATTGTGCCTGGAAACAAAGGGCTGGTCGATCCATCCCCCGGCAAAAGCCATTCGATTGGGAATAGTTCCGATGATTTCCGAAATGTCTGTCTTCACTGCTCTTTCACTCATAGTAATCCTGAATTGTTTCCATAGTGAGGGTCTCCCACTCCCACAGTCTCTCGGGTTTGTAGCTTACCGTGGAAATGTCTTTCATAATGAACTCGATATGACAGGCCCTCCCGGACAACTCCAGTACCCTATGGATCTCCTGTTTGGCTCTTTCGGGATTCCAGCGCTCCTCGGCAAATATGGCCGGACTGGGTTTCACACTCAGCACGTAATCCGAGCCTGCCTCCTTAACCACCCGCGCCATATCGTTCCATGGACTGACGGATATCTTCCGCAGATTGGGTATCTTTTTCAGCAGAGACATCTTTTTGTCCAGAGGCTCGCAGCAGCCGTAGTAGGTCAGCCCCCACCGGGCCAGCCATTTCAGATCGTGTTCGATGGCAAACTCCCAATGCATCTCGGGGGACACATCCGAGAAGATCTGAGCGTTGGAGCAACCCCACATGTTCTTGGGTCGCACCCGGTCCGGGTCGTAGCCACCGCCGGGAAGCTCGCCGGTATAACCGTACCCCCCCGACCCGATGCGGATATTCCTACAATCCAATGAGAGAAGATTCTGCTCTTCGAACTGATCGAGCTCGGTCATCCAGGCCTGGACCATGCGCTCGACCGCATCGTGGACCAGCTGAGGTCGGGTGATCAGATCGATCATCGCTTCCTGGATTCCCCACCAGCGGATCAGATAGTCCCAGGGACTGAACCAGATATGGGTCTGACCGACCTTCTGCACAGGAATGATGTCCGCGAACAGATCGGTCATGGCCTCAAAGGCCAATTCGGTCATCTCCGCGTAGTGGGTGAGGACGGGCATCTTGATCTTTTCCAGATCCTCGGGCTCCTTGATCTGGACGTTGAAGTGGCGGGACACGATGTCACTCGCCTCATCCGTTCTGGCAATATCCACGTCTTCATGGACTCCGAAATCCGTACTGTGGATTGCCAGGAGGCATTCGATGAAGTCGCTCACCACCATGTCTGCGGGCATATGCTTCCACTGGTAGATCTCTTTGCGCAGCCGATCCTCCAACTCACGAGCCCAGGGGTCTTTGCAGCGAAGAGTAAGCTCTTCATTGACATTCATCTCGTGCCAGGGAATCTCGTTGATCCACACCATGGGACGCTCTGATTCCAGGTCATTCAGCTTGCGCCAGAGGGCAGCCTTATCTCGGTGCGCCGGGAGGGCGGCGATCCCGGCAAGCTCCTGCCCAAGGTTTTTGAGAGTATCCATTTCTTCGGCCGCAAGATCGATAGTTTCAATCAGAGGGGGTGCTGTATAGCTGCCCGGGTCGTGCAACATGGCCTACTCCTTCAACTGATCGTTCGTTTGCCCGCTTTGCGATCTGCGTACTGCTGATCAATCCAGTGATACGTTTTCTCCATCCCCTCCCGCAGGGGAGTGTTCGGCTCCCAACCCAGAATCTTCTTTATGAATGTATTGTCGCTGTTCCGTCCAGCTACTCCCCGAGGCGCGTCCAACTTGTAGCTCCGCTTCAACTTCACATCGGCGATCTGTTCAATAATGTCTACCAGCTCATTGATGGATACCAGCTGACTCGAACCCAGGTTGATTGGAGTGGCGATAAGATCATCGCAGTGCATGATCCTATCGATTCCCTGGGAGCAGTCATCGATATACATAAAACTGCGGGTCTGCTTTCCGTCACCCCAGAGTTCGATCTCACCGCTCCCGGTGGCCTTGGCCTGGATGACCTTGCGGCAGAGGGCGGCCGGGGCTTTCTCCCGCCCGCCGTCCCAAGTGCCGAACGGGCCGTAGACGTTGTGGAAACGGGGCATGAAGGTCTTCAATCCGCGCTCTGCCCAGTATTCCTGACAGAAAATCTCCGACATCAGCTTCTCCCAGCCGTAGCCCCTTTCAGCCATGGCCGGGTAGGCATCGCTTTCCTTCAGGGCTCGAACGTTCGGGTCCTCCTGGAGTTCGGTGTTGTAGGCGCAGGCGGAGGAGGAGAAGAAGTAGCGATCCACCCCCGCCCAATAGCAGGCTTCGATCAGATGGGTATTGATCAGAATGCTGCGCAGACACTCCACACGGAACTTCTCGATGAAGCCCATGCCGCCCATGTCCGCGGCTAGATTGTAGACCTCAGCGGCGCCCTCCACCACCCGCCAGCAGTTTTCTTTTTCGCTGAGATCCAGGGACAGAGACTCAACTCCCGGATGCCTCTGGTACCACTCGGGAAGGGGTTTCTTGTCCACGGCGCGAATATTGGAAAAGCCCTTTTCCTGGAAGTACTTCACCAATGCTCCGGCGATGAATCCGCCCGCCCCGGTTATTACGATTAAATCGTCTTTGTTCATATTTCGCTCCTTTACCGGCGATTTCGTCGGTACGATCTTATCGACTACATGATAGCAGAAACAACCTGGACCGCAATACTCAAAATGCGTATAATTACTAATATTTTGCGCAGTCCACCGCATTCACCGGCTGGAGATATCCGGGTAGGGACAATGAAAAAGGTTGAAAAACATACCCCAGAGATGAAGATTGCCCTGTTCATGGGGTTGAACGACACCTATGAACACGGAATAACCCGGGGAGTAACCAGATACGCAAAGAGCCATCCGAACTGGCGGCTGTACGGATACGGTTGGATGTTTCGTCCCTTGGAGGCCGTTGAGTATTGGCAGGGTGAGGGAATTATCGCCCGCATCGAGTCTCCCGAGGATGCAGAGCGCCTGGCGGCTCTGCGGATTCCTGTGGTTGACGTGGCCGGAGCGTATCTTCACCCTGGATTTCATCAGGTGAACAACGACGACGAGCTGACGGGGCGAATGGCCGGGGAGCACCTGCTGTCCTGCGGATTTAGACATTTCGCCTTCTGCGGTGTGAAACAGGTGGGGTGGTCGGAGAAACGAAGATCCGGTTTTCTTACCGCTTTGGGTAGAGCTGCCGCAGATGTGCCGGTTTTTGAAGAATCCCTTCCCTGGTGGGAGCAACTGGAGAACTCCGAACATCTCAACGACTGGCTGTCACAGCTGGAATACCCCGTCGGTGTTTTTGCCTGCAACGATACCGCCGGATTGAAGCTCACAGATTTGTGCGGAAAACTCGGGGTGGAAGTGCCGCAAGCGGTGGCTATCCTCGGAGTGGACAACGAAGACGTGCTGTGTGAAATGGCCGCCCCTACCGTGTCCAGCATCGCCCTGGACTGCGAAACCATTGGATATCGGGCTGCATCTGTGCTGGATCGATTGCTGAATACAGCAGATGCACCTTCCCGATCTGTTACGCTATTACAGGTTCCACCACTGCAGATCGTTGTCCGCGAATCAACGCAAATATTTACCTGCGAAGACCCGCTCGTCGAACAGGCGGTGCGCTACATCCGCACCCACGCCTTAGAACCTATCAAGGTACCCGATATTCTCTCCCAGGTAGCAGCCTCCAGGCGGAATTTGGAAAAACGATTCCGTTTTCACATAGGACATAC
>Ga0114925_10001887_pt1 | contig 10534 bp, 12 predicted proteins | sample SumtaG_2_FD_87287 | JGI IMG/M metagenome (GOLD analysis project Ga0114925, IMG submission 87287) | Deep subsurface microbial communities from Indian Ocean to uncover new lineages of life (NeLLi) - Sumatra_00607 metaG | ecosystem: Environmental > Aquatic > Marine > Oceanic > Sediment | place...
CTTAGGTTTCTTTTCAGCGCTGACAGTAGAAACAGAAAACGTAATAATCGATTTAAACGGATTTACTATTAGTCAAAGTATTCCCCATTATCTTCAGCAAAGATTCTTTAGCATTATAGAATTGGCTTCGACACCTTTCATTCCTCCTCAAGGACCGAGTGCTTTTGGTCCAATAAAATTTTGTAAAAACGTTAAAGTGAAAAATGGTGCATTTGGTTTGACAAGCCATTCCGCAATTCATGGGAACAATATGACTAACGTAATTCTGGAAAATTTGACTATATTTAACTTTGAACAAGCTGGTATCGCACTAAACGGAGGTGAAACGGTTATATTAGAAGACATAAACGTAGATAACAGTTCTCACAACGTATTTGTTAACGCTCTTTACTCACAATCTAGGTTTGTGAAATCATTTCTTCAGACAGCAATCGAAAATGGCGATCCAAGCATAGTTATACAGGGTCAGACCAAAACTGCTACCAATTTACTTGAAGAACTAAACACGGAAATGGATTCAGTATATAACGACGTTGTAAACAACAAAACTGAAGTAACTTCTCAATTGTATCGCAACCCAAAAGGGATAATTGACGGTAATATCTATGGTATAATACTAAACGTCAGCGGAGTCGCGGTGAATGGATTCGTAACAGAAACGAGTCCTTCTAAGAGAAACAATAACGTGTTGGTGCAGAATGTCTCTATTTGCGAACTCAATAGCAACGCAAAAGAGATAGTAGGACTGTTCAACTATGACAATGGAGAGGAACTGCAGACATATGGAGGTCTAGACGTTCAATTAGGACCTGTAGGAGATGTGTTTAGAATTTTAGAAGTTACAGATGAAAACAACTTTTATAGTGGTAACGTTTTGTCTAATGCCCAGTGTTATATATCCAAGTATAAGAGTCAATCTGGTTCAACAAGAGCAAATATAGAGGAGTATATATACAATACCTGGATAGCTTCATCTATAGCCTTCAATCCGCCAGAGCTCAAATACGTATTAGGTGGTGACTCAATGGCTCACGTAATGAAGGGTACTATAGGTCTATTTCTATCTGGGAGTCAGAACACGCAATTGTACAATATAGTAGTCCAGGGTATTGGAAATGTGGGTCCTTTGGGTAACGTAAGTAAATCTGACGGTACTACCTCGCCTTACATTGGTAATTTCACAAGGGGAGTAGCCATAGTATCATCAAAGTCTGTAAAGGTACTTGGTATTGACGTTGTAAATGTTTATTCAGAAACTGGAACAGCACACGGTATAGAATTTATAAACGACTGTGACGACATTAACATAAGCAACTATCACGTAGAAAACATTAAAAGTTGTGACTATTATAAAAGCGGTGCGTACCCAAATTCTAAAGGTTTGTCTAAGCCTATAGCTGGGGTAAAAAATGTAACTAATTTATCGTTGAATTCATTATAATACCATAAAAAAATATATTATATAATAAATGCTCTCTACAAAAGTGAAAAGCAAAGATAACAAGTACAGCTTTCTCAAAAGTAAATATATGGATAAAACTCCGGTTATTGTTACGTCTTCGTTCCTGAAAGAGAAGAAGTATCTAGTTCCAGACAATTTCACTTTTGGTCAGTTATTGTACTATCTTAGAAAAAGATCTAAGGATTCAATAAAGCCTAGTGAAGCCATCTATATATATGTCCATTCCGGGCCAATCAAACACATACCTATGACACATGAACTCATAACTAAATACGAAAATGGAGATTACGTTTACGTAACCGTAAAGAAAGAACCCACATTTGGATAATTAAAGGAGAATTCTCTCTTTAATTATTCTATACATACCTGTTAAAATACCTTTTAGTTGACTTCTTCTTGGTCTTTTCTCGTACTATCTTTACCTGCTTTGAAATGGGTTTCTCAATTGGCTTCACTGGTTTTTGGGTGGCATGCTTAATCCTGGTTTCCAGTTTTTCCATAACTTCTGTGTAACCCTTAATTTTTTCTCTATAAATGCTACACTCCTCCTCTTGTTTAATCCTCTCCCTCCTTTCAATAAGTAGCTTAACTCTCAACTGTTTCTCCACTGCTCTATGCTTTTCTTGTTGCTTTTGAAAAACTTCGCAAATTTTTTTTCCTGTGAATACGATTCCAGTTACTGCAACACCTATAGTTCCAATTACAAACAGTTCTGCCATTACACTGTAAGCAAAATTTTGTCAGATATTATCATTTTTCAAATAATTTTTTTTGAAAATCGTGTAGTTAATAAATGAGTTGTTTTACTGCTACTACCGATAATAATAAGTACATACTCCCTTGTAATAAGGTGTACTGTAAAAGTCAAACAGATATAGATCTATTTCCTGGTTACGATGCTAAGTGCTGTTGTGGACCAGATAGAGATCTGTTCTTTTGTAAATCAAGCCCTGTTGCTGTCATTGTAGGTGACAAGGAAGAAGAAGTTGTCGAAGAAAAATTTGGGTTTAAAAGTAAATGTTGTAAAAGAAACAAATGATCAAAATAGGTAAGAATCTCAAGATAGAGGATAAGTCTATTTACGACCCATTCATCTTATATACAAAAACTAAAAAAGTGGCAATTGTTGGCTCTGCAAAAAACATACAGAGCTACGTAAAGAGAAGCATTAAGAAAATTTTAAAAATAGGAAGTTTCTTCGATGATTATAGAATCGTAATCCACGAAAACGACTCGAGGGACAACACAGTAAGCCTGCTGAAGCAACAAGCTAAACTCAATGATAAGATAACTATAATAACAGAAAAAGGAATTAAAGGCAACAGAACGCAAATGCTGGCTCACTCAAGAAATACTTTGCTAAAAACTGTTAACTCGATGGAGTTCACACCGGATTACTACATTGTTATGGATTTAGATGACAAATCGATCTTATCTCCTCATAGCGTACTTACTTGTTTCGACCATAAATTTATAAAGCAAGACTGGGTGATGTGCGGCGGAAACAACTCAGGTGCTTACTATGACGTTTGGGCTCTTAGATGCTCTGGTTGGCTAACAACTGATTATACGAGACTACGAAATAAGTCAGGAATATGGAAAACAATAACACAAGATTCTAAACCAATAAAGGTTACTTCTTGCTTTAATGGAATAGGAGTTTATAAATATGATTTAATACGTGACTGCAAATACAACGGTGATGTCACTTGTGAACATGTTAGCTTCCATAAAAGCATCCTTGCCAAAAACAGAAAGCACACTATGTACATTAATCCAAAAATGTTAGTTGCTAAAGTGTCCAAGGGAAGCTTCATAAAATCAGTTATTTGACCTAATATATAACGTCAAATAATAATATAGGTTTGTGAAATTGATTTCTGGTTATAAAAACTGGTTCAGCAGTGTATGACCAGAAGGAAAAAGACAAGAAGCTGTATTAGTATGCAGCTGAGACATGAATGTAATAGAGGTGTCAAATGCAAATATGCTCACAATCCGGAAGAGCTAATCATTAAACAGTGCAGAGAAGGGGACTCGTGCCCTTTTATTAGAATCAAAGACAAACCCACAGGTCTCTGGAAAGTGCTCAACAAAGAAAAGGTCTGTCACTACAAGCATCCAGCTGAAACGCTGGAAAACTATTTTCTCAGATTAGGCTGGGAATTAAGAGCAGAGCAAATACGGGCCACGTACATAGAGGAGGCAGCGTATAAAGAAGTAAAACCAGTCAAAGAAGATGAAGCGGTTAAAAACCCTTTACTACCGAAACCAAAGGAGGATGGAAGACAACACACGGTGCCGAAAGGCAAGGAAGCAAACACAGAAACAAAAGTGAAAAGGTGCAAGGCTATAATAAAGAAAAGTGGAAAAGTGTGTAACAACAAAATCAAGGCAGAGGATATGAAATATGACTTTTGTGGCAAACACAAGAGATGGAGAACAATATAATTTAGATTTTGTATAATATCATATTAATACAAAATTAGAAACAGTTATCATTCAAATATTTTGTCCAAATATTGTGAAGTCTCTTTGATGATTTTATTATTTGCAAGTAAGGACAAGGGACCTTTTTCTCCAAACGAAGCTCCATCAACAAGAATATCATTAATTACTGTGTCTGGTCCGTATTTTGACAAAGCTTGCACTACATCATCATACTTTTTGTTTTTTGGTGCAAGCTCGATCAAGTCGTCCCATTGAAATCCCATAATTCCGTCTGGAAGAAGTTTCGGTCTGTTCTTGTCATATATAAACAAATAGCGTCTCTGGTTCTTGTTCCTCGGTGCACCAGTGAATACTAAGTCTCCTTTTCTCGCGTTAAATTCACGCAAAAAGTAGGGTGCGGTGTCATTAATGTAGTTGTCAAAAGAAGTCCATAGTCTAGATTGCTTAGACCATTCCTCCAAAAGAGCTTTAGAAACATCAATCAATTTAGCTTGATTCTTTCCTTTCTTGCTTTTCTTTGTAGGTAATTTCCTCTTCGGTGACTTTCTTTTCGGTGATTTCCTCTTAGGTGACTTTCTCTTTGGTGATTTCCTCTTAGGTGACTTTCTCTTTGGCGTTTTTAGCTTTGCTTTTCTGCATCTTCCTGTTTCCTTACTTCTCACTTGTCCTGATTTGCAAACATTTACACATCTACCGCTTTTCGGGCTAACTTCTTTACCTGATGGACATGACTTTGAATAATTTTTTTTAACTCTTGGATTTTTCTTCCTTTTCACTTTTGGTACGCAAGTCAATAAATAAGCTTCCAATTCAGCTTTTCTCATTCCGCTGTATCCAGAACATCCTTTTTGTTTGAGAGATTGTTTTATTTCTTTAACAGTTGGCATTTATTATATATAAAAAAAAATCATACACCCAGAGGTATATCATCATAGTCGTTATTCATATAGGACAAAAAATGAAGACCCAACGATAATGGCGCAATAACCTGAGAAGCAACTGCGATACTTCCCAAAACTGGATATTGGGTGCATATCATAGTTACAGAGGTTTGTGTATTGTTTATGAGATAGTAATCGAAAGATAATACTACAATATTAGTAGCTTGTAATGCTAAATATATAACAAGTGACTTATTGGTTGTCGATGTGTACTCAAGACTCATTTATATAAATCTTTTTTTTTATTTAGACATTAACTATGTTATCAAATTCTCCTTTAACAACTTGATGACCTATCGCCAGTATACACTTTGCATTCGAATGATTTTTTACGCATTGGAATACTTCATTGGTAAGACTCTCGTTTAGATTTGCAGTACACTCATCTAGAAGAAGAAAGGAGTTGTTAAATATGTCACCAAGAGCTAAGGTAAAGGCTAGTATCACTCGAGACATTTCCCCTCCAGACAACATATTTATTTGACACTCCATTCCCTTGTAGTAGAGCACTATATCTATTTGCGGTTTTTTTACTTTTCTTACAATTTTGAACGGACTAATATTTATAGTCATTGGAGTTTCCTTAAAGAATATATCTAAGTAAAACTGTGTATGCTTGTTTAAACTCTTCACAATTTCTAATACTACAACACTTTCTGCTTCAGCTACGTTCTTTTTTAAAAGCAAACACAGAACGTGTTCAGAACTATAATGACTCTCCTCCGCAACCAACTTTAACAGTTTTTCATTCCACTTTTTGTATTTGTTCTCTTCGGTTTTGTATGAAATTTGCTTATCTAATTTTTCAGTCAAATGACGTTTTTGTTGTAGAATAGCTTCTATACGGTCCACTTCATCTTCCTTTGATTCAATATGTCTATCTATTTCATTAACACAGGATACTTTCTCCTGGTCCAAAAGGTCTTCTACATCACTAAGCTGCTGCTTATTTCCAACTAACCAGTTGGTAAGCTTATGAATACGACGGGTGTACAATGCAGATTCTTTTTGAAACTGTACTTGTTTAATGAGCTCCTTTTTCAAGTCTTCTTCTTCTTCTTTTGGCAAATCAACTACTGTGTACGAATTCACTTTCGCCTCTATGTCGCATATTTCTTCAGTTAGTGTTTTACAAGATTCGGAAAACCATTTATGCTTTATTTTTTCTTTTAATACACTTATCCGAATCCTGTTTTCTTCATCTTCTGCAAGAGTGGTCTTGTATACGGTAAGATCTTCAGCAAGGTCTTCTAGAAGAGTAGTCTCATCTATCTCATAATCTTCTAGTACTTTTTCCTGTTCAATAATTTTAGCTTCAATATAACAGTTTCTATCTATCTTATCTGTATCAGTGAAAACTTGATATTCTAAGTCATCTAATTCAGAGTTTAGATTTTGTATTTCTTTCTCCAATTTGTTTAAGTCTCTATCCCCCTTTGTACAGAGTAACTTATCCGTACATATGTATAGATCGTTATCCTCGAATCGTAACTCAATTTCGCACGAAGGACATTTGTACCTCCTCTTCTGTATTTCAAGCAAATTATAGAGCTCTACTTTAGACTTTATTTCTTCCTTTTTCTTCTGTACCCGTTCTTTGAGTGACTCTAATCTATCCAAGTCAACAGTATGCAACTGTACTTTTAAATCCTCCACTTTTCTCATACAGTCAACAATAACACGTAATGTCTCGACTTGTTCCAGTATTTCTTTCTTCTCTTCTTGTGTAATGATATTACCTTCAAGAACCTCTATTTCTTTCTTCAAATTCTTTTCTTCTTTTTCTCTAATTTTTTGCAATGTAACCTGTTTGTCATCAAGCTTGGTTCTCAGTTGTAAATATTTCTGGTTATCACTAATAATTCGCAATTTTTTTTTGACCTCAGTAAGGAACTCATCACCTTTGTACGACACACTCGTTAATGTTTCTTTTACCTCAGCAAGTTCTGCCTCCTTTTCTAACCTACTGGTTCCTAGGAATTCTTTCTGTGTCTTGTACGATTTCACTCGTCCTCTAGCTTCAGTGAAGGTTTTTATTGTTCGTTTAGTACTATCAATCTGACTTAATAAGTCCTGTATAGACTTTTTATTCTCTTCTTGTCTAGTCTGTAATTCAACGATACTGACGTCAGAAATGTCTTCATAATCTGCTTTTGAATCCAACTCGATTTCGTTTAAGACTTGCTTAGTAACTTCTATTTTAGACTTCGCCTCAAGCATTAAAGTTTCCGTCTTTTTCGTGTGGGATTTTAGTGATTCTTTGATTTTAGTAAGGTTTACGTTTTTAAAGGCAAACTGTTCTAGGAACTGCAGCTTCTGAGTAGGAGTTAGGAGAATAAAGGAATTAGTAGGAAACTGAGGAAGGTAACTAACAGATTCGAAGGTTTGATTTCCGAACTTCGCATCGATGATACTTTGAGCTACGTCTCCTTCGTACTTATCATTCACGCATAATTTATTTGGAGATTTACTCCTGATTATTGTAATATCGCCGAACACAAGCTTCACCGAGCAGGATTTCTTCCCAAACGTCACTACTTTTGTTCCTTTGTTGTACAAAGCGAAAAGTATTGCCATAAATAATGTAGTCTTACCTTTTCCGCTTTCTCCGCTGATCAATGTAAATCCGTTATTAAAACGGAAACTTGCTTTCTCATAACATCTGAAGTTTTTCAATACTAGTTCCATTTGTACTGTAATATAATTTAGTTTCTTAAATTCAATTTCATAAATATTAACTTAAAAATCTCTCCTAGTGTATTAAAATGTCTTTGTACCTTAATAAATACGACAGTCAACATCTTCTTATTAGACACAGAGGAGAAGCAAACATGTCTGGTAGAGCTAAGAAAGGTTTATTGAAGAGGCTAAAACCAGTAAATGGTGTAATGAAGATGGATTTTGTAGATGTCAGCGCTGGAAAAAGTGGTTGGATAGTAAAGTTCGACGATGCATCTAAGCTAATGCCTATTTTGAACAGCTACAACAGGCAGTACCCAATGGAACCGCACAAAAAAACATACAAGTTGAAAGATATTTATTCTTTGAGAGAAGAAATAGATGATAAGAACGAAGAAGAACTCGACAATGGTTTTCAAGCACAAAGTGTGGCAAGTATAAACGCGGAAGAAGTTGTAGAAGTTGTAGAAGATGTAGAGAATCCCAGTAGCATAGCAGATGAAACAGAAAGCGTAGCAGAGAGCATTTCTTCGGATAAATCAGTTGATAACGAAGAAGATGCTGAAACAGGCGTTTCAGATGAGAACATTACCAACAAAGATGGCGAAAAAGCTGTACACATAAATGAAATGGCATACCAAGAAAAAATGCAACAAATAGAGTCAAAATATATCAACAAGCTTGAGTTACTACAACAGCGTCATACCCTACAATTGGATGAATGCAGAGATAAAGAAACCACCTTGAAAAACTTATTACGAGAGAAGGATAGTGAGATCGATAAACTCCTCCAGAATCAAGAGGTAATTGAAAACAGAGAATCTGATTACATCAAAGAGCTTGAAAAGAAAGAAAGAGAGAAAAACGATATGTTGCAGAAACAGAGGGAGAAGTACGAACAAATTATCCAAAAAACAAGAGAAGCTAAGTATTCAACTGACTTGGATGAAACATTCAAGGGATTGTACGAAGAAAGAGCTCAGAACTTGGACAATATGATGAAAGAAAAAGAAGAGGAGTACAAAAGAGATTTGATAGAAAAATTAACGAGAGGCAAAGAAAAAGTAGAGGCAAAGCTAAAAGAAATTGAAGAGCAAGGATTGAAAAAAATAGAAGAAAAACTAGCGAGCACAGAAAAGAAACAATCTATGACAGAAGATGATCTTATACGCTCAAAAATAAAAAAATTCAAGAAGAATTTAGACTTTTACAAGTCTTACAGCCTGATACCAAGCCAATTCGATGAACGAAATCAGAAGGAACAAAAAAGCTTACCTTCATCTGTAGATAGCTATTACTCTGACGACAGCTTGGAGTTCGATACCTCTCCAAAATCAAACAACATAAACGAGTTGGTGAGTAAACTGAAAAATCTAGAGAAAAAAATCATAAATATAGAGTTGGAAAATAAAAGAAATAACTAATTTGTTGCTTATAATAAAAAAATGTTCGCAAGCAATAATGAATTCAAATTTCCCAATTGTCGTCAATCTTTGAACCCAATGTTTGACGTATGTCCAAAAGTAAGACGTTCACTAAATAGACGTCGAAGGCGTTGTGCAGTCAAAAGAGCCGCGCGTAAACTTAGATGTGAAGAACCTCTGCTTATTGAAGGTATGATTCACTCTGTTATGAAATCTGCAAACTCTAAGCCTCTAAGCAGAAAAGTCAGATCGCGTGTGCGTTCTCGCGTCAGGTCCAGGCGTAGATGTCGATCCCGCTGCAAACCTAGATGTGGATCTCCAGCACGTAGAGCAATGGAACTAATGGCTGTCAAGAAGATGCGTTCTAAAATCAAAAAACGCAGATCAAAGAAGAAGCGTTCGAAGAGTCCCAAGAGACGCCGTTCCATGAAGAAGAAACGTTCCAAGAGCCCAAAGAGACGCCGTTCTATGAAGAAGAAGCGTTCAAGAAGTCCTAAGAAGTGTAAATACGGTGTTAGGAAAGACAAGAAGTGCAAGAAGAAACCAGGAATGAAGAAAGGTTCCAAATGCACTTAATATATTTAAAAAAAAATAATATTAATAAAATGATTCGAAGATTTATGTCAACTCGAAGGACAAAATTCATTACCTTAGTCAAAAAAGTTGACTCAAACGGCAATGATTGTAAAAAATGCAAGCAAGTCGTTACTTTGTTGAATAAGGAAGGTATAATGGATGATATAGACAAAGTTGAAACCATAGTAGAAGGTGATTCTAATTCAATGGGTAACCTTCTGGCTCAAAAATACAAAATAAAAAACGCCCCTTTCTTTGTGGTCAAAGAAAATGAGGAAACAAGAGTGTATCCTTATTATACTCAGTTCAAAAAGAATGAGGTCAAGGTTGAAGTAAGCGATAAGGAACAAGTTACCGACATGTTCGATAAGAACTTCTCTAACGATTACTTATGATTATCCGATTTTAATATTACTGATATTAAAATATAAATAACAGATTACTTTGTCTTGCTTATGGATTCCTTGAAAGAGGAGTAATATTCATCTGCTGTATAAAATTCTTGCTCTACATCAATGCTACCTAATGTGTTTTCTTCAATATGTCTTTTGATATAACTAATTCTTGACTGAAGAATATTGCATAGATACAGAGAGAAGTTTTTGTCGATTGCTTCTGTGCTCGCACATACTGTGTCTTCGTAATCCTCGAACTCACTAGACATTTTGTTTAAAGCAATATTCTTTAAATTGTATAATAATTCAAGTTGTAACTCACATTTTTTTCTTTTACTGTCAAGTACTTGAAAGGGTTGTCGTTTTCCTCAGCATCCTCTATATTCGTGGAAAAGTAGTCTGGTTTGTACACAATTCCTTGTTTTTGTTTTATTAGTGTTGATGGATTTTTCCATGCGTTTTCGAGCATTATTCCTATGTAGTCCTTACCGTAGACCACGTCATCTCTCAGTCGAATGATATAATTTGTGCTTTCGTACTTCTTAACTGAATCATATACGTCGACGTTGTCGTTGTATAACGACTTCGGTTTTTCTTTCACTATTA
>Ga0114925_10001888_pt1 | contig 10532 bp, 11 predicted proteins | sample SumtaG_2_FD_87287 | JGI IMG/M metagenome (GOLD analysis project Ga0114925, IMG submission 87287) | Deep subsurface microbial communities from Indian Ocean to uncover new lineages of life (NeLLi) - Sumatra_00607 metaG | ecosystem: Environmental > Aquatic > Marine > Oceanic > Sediment | place...
ATAGTTTCAGGCGATATTATTTCTATTCATATCCATTGAAGCGAAATGAATCATATGTAGTTACTTGGTAACTCAGGTGAATTTATAAGAAATATTAAAATTATATAAAAATCTTTTTTTTTTTTAATTTACTTTTATTAAATCCATAATTTCGCTAAGAATTAATTCATATAATCAAACCTAGCTTTCTCAAAATCCAGTTATCAATTATAAATTCTTGTAAAATATTTTTATCTTTTAAGAAATTTGATTGGATTGTTGTTTTAGGTACACAAACTATCTTATCATCAGGTAATTTGATAAAAACGGTCTTTTGGTTATCTTTTGCAAAATAACATTTAACCACACTAACAGGCTCATATGAATCCTGATCTTTAATTATAAAATTGGAAGTCATTAAAATTAATAAAAAATCATGAGATTTAAGAGAAAACGGTGTATATATTTATTGAAAAGGTATCTTTTATGTATTATTATTTTCTTCTTTTCCAAATAATACATTAAAAAACTTCAAAATCATTCCAAAGGGTTTTATAATGTCATAAGGATGTTTTAATCTTAAGTTAAAAAAATTATAAAATTAAAATAAATAAATGTGATATGAATGAGTTTTGATGAGTTTGATGAGGATTTAGAATTAGTTGGGGAAGAAACAGTAAGATCTAAAACTCCCGCTTCTAAAACCCCTTCAGCAGGAAAGAAAGTAACATTATATTTTATGTCAACTATTGGACCTGGTGAAAAGAAAGAAAAATTAACTGTAAACGATAATAATCGAATAAAAGACATTAAACGAACTTTAGGTAATTTATACGGACTTAATCCTAATGATTTTCATCTGTCATCTGGTGGAGTTACAATGGATGAAAGTAACCAATTAAACGATTATAGTGTAAATGATGGTGACGACATTCTTTTAATGCCTGCGAGTACAGCAGGGTAAATTAATTTCAATTTTTTTTTCCTTTTTATTTTTTAAAAAAATTATATTAAAGAGGAATTATCTTTCTTGAATAATCTTAAAGACGCTGTTCTTAAAGCATTTTCCAAAGGTAAAGAATAAAAAGAAGTATATGTACCAAAATCACCTTATGAACCAGCAGAAGATTGGCAAACTCCACGAGCATTAGAATTTTTACACAAATACTATTCTAACTACAAGAACTAATATACTTTCTACCAAAAAAAGAATGAATTAAATTTTTTATTGAAAGTTTATATGAATTGAAATATTCGACATAATTCTGAAAAAGCTTTAACGACTTCTCAGGAAGTCTTATATATCAATTTTTCACATTTCTAAAATTTGAATAATGCAAACAATAATAAGTACTATGTTACCATATGACTTCATAGGAATAAGAATACATTTTTTTTAGGGTCATATTGTATGGATTTTGAGAAATTATATTTAGTTTTAAATAAACGTGGGTTTTTTAATACTCTTCAGGTTCTTTCACAGTATAAAGATTATAGAGCAGAAAAAGGAAATTTTTATAAGAAACTTAATGAGTTTAGCAATTATAATTCCTTTTTACGTTTAAAAGATAAACTTCTGGAGTTAAATTTAATTCAAGTTGAATCTAATAATGGAGAAGAATACATCGGACTTACGAAAAAAGGAAAAATAGTTTTTGACAACCTACAGCAACTTAATGATTTATTTAAGGAAGAGAATTAAAATCTAGGGGAATCTCTTCCAATTATCTTTTAATTCTACTATAGTAATTGAAATATCCCCTTTTTAGTTTAAATGGTCTTTCAGGACGGTTGAAATAACACTCAGGACAATATATCAAAAATAATGAATCTTCCCAAAACTTTTCTGCTCTTTGTGATGATATTGAAGGATTAACGCTGCAAAAATCTTTAAAAGTAATTAATCGATTACAATCTGCACATTTTTTTTCTTGATTACTGTTCAATGGCATCTATAGAGAATACCTATTTAGAGTTTAAAAATACTAGACCGTATAAAATTTTAAAAAACCCCCTATTAAAGAAGTTAAAAACATAATTTAACTTTAGTTATCAGTTAAATCTTAATAAAGTTAAAAGAATTTTAAATTTACCAAACCAATATTTAGATTATATTTTCTCTGTACCTCCAATATTTTTAGTTCTTACTTAAAAATTTTTTTAATTTTATATTCTACCCTTTTCTAATAGATATGTCTTATAAGTAAGTAAAGAGTAGTTATTTTTAAAGGAAAAAATTGTACTTATAAGTGAAAGATAATAAATAATGATTGATCCAATAATACTATCAGCACAAATAGAAAAAGAAGTGAGTAAAAATTATTGCAATTAAATATTAAGTTATTCCAGTTTATATAGATTTTATAAGTTCTATGCCAAGTATGTGATGAGGGTTTAAAAAAACAACCATAAATATTTTTATAGAATTGACTTCTTAATATAATATGCAAATCCTTGAATATCAATTGTATTCAATATAACGCTTATATATAAAAAAATTATAATTCGAAAAAAGAAATTACAGGAGGAAAAGCAATGAAAAAAATCAAACCTATTTTAATATTACTAATCGTTTCTCTAATACCTTTATTATTTACAGCGACAATTCCCTATGCATTACCTACAAGATTACATCTTGATACGCGTAAATCAACAGAACATGGTTCGAATTGGGAAGTGCAACTATACACAATAAATTTAAGAGAAGGATCTCAGTACACAATTGATGTAGATATTAGTGATTTTTGGGGTATGGATATATCATTAAGAATAGGAGAAACACCCTATATGATAAAAGGATTTTCAGTTGATAGTAGAGAATATACTGGGGCGACTATGCATTTTACAGCATCTACATCTGGAGATTACTATATTCAAGTTAAAGTGAATTCAGGTTCGGGTTTTTATGACATAATCGTAGAATCAGGAACAACAGATCCAGCTACAGGAACCACCACTGATTTTTTTGATATTTCATATTTATTGGTCCTCATATTGCCTAGTATATTTATTCTAGCAGTTGGATTAATAATCTTGAAAAAACGACCTGTATTAAGAAAAAAGAGAAAATTTATTAGTGTTTATAAGAAAGTAGAAGATAAAAAGAAAGATGTTTCAGTTAAAAAAGAAGAGTTGATGATTTGCTCATACTGTGGAAGCGAAATTAATAAAAATCTAAAAATATGTCCACAATGTAATGCCTCTCTAGAATAAAATAACCTTTAATTCTCTTTTTTTATTACAAAGAAATGTCATATTAATTATTATCATAATAAATTCATTAGTGAAATCTCTCACATCATTTCTTTACTAAATATATTAAGAGAATCCTCTAGATAAGGACTTTCTACTACGATAACCATTTTCCTTATACCCAAATTTTCAACTTCTTTTATTTTTTCTTGAATAACTTCAGGAGTACCCATAAATTGGTATTTCATATGGGAATTTAAGATTTTTCTTTCTCTTCTTATACTTTCAAGCCTTTCCTGACTGCCTATTATTGTTACATTAGTGAAAAGAGAGATCTCGAACACCGAAGGATCACGGTTATATTTCTTTAGTTTTTCATTAATTACAGAAATACTATTTTTCATTACTTTTTGGCTTGAAAGAGTTAAGTAAGGTAGGTTTATTCCATCTGCTTCTCTACAAGCAATATCGATCATTCTCTTACCATTTGTTCCTATAACGATCTGTGGATAAGGTTTCTGAATAGATTTAGGAAAATTCCGATGTTTCTCTAGTTTCCAAAACTTTCCTTCAAAGTTACTTTCATCTTCAGTAAATATCTTCTTATAGATAGTCAGTGATTCCTCTAACTCATCAACCCTTCTTTTTGGTGTATGAAATGGGTAACCATATGCTTTATACTCTTCTTCATACCACCCTGCTCCTAACCACATTAGAACACGACCATTAGAAATATGATCCAAACTTAGGATCGCTTTAGCTAAATAAGCTGGATTACGAAATGAATTACATAAAACTATATGACCTAATTTTATTTCATGTGTTTCTGTTGCTAAAGCAGCTAATAGTGTAATAGACTCTAAAAAGGATTCCTTTTTTTCTTGAGTGTCATCAAAACCTAATAAATGGTCAGTAACATGGACAGATTCAAACCCTAACCTTTCAATTTTTACTGTTAAATCTCTAATCTCAGGATATGTACGAGTTGAAGGATTTCGCACACAATAACCAAATCTCATAGCCTTCATAAAAAGCTAGCTATAATAAGTTTTATTTTTTTATTGGAAAAAGAAAGTGTGTGTATTCATTTTTAGAAATTCTTATAATACACACTATAATAAAATATCATAAAATGTAATTAAACAACTTCTTCTCACAATATTCGTTATTTTTTATTATTTTATACACACTTTTGATCCACAACATTTAAATATGATAATACACACTTTATGATCAGAGAAAAAAAAATATACACAACAATACACAACAAAAAAAAATAAAAAAATGGTGGAAAAAAAAATGGAAAATAATTATGAATATTATAAGGAATTTAAAACCCAATTTGACGCTCGAACAGCGTATAATAGCAATATATATTATTAACTAAATTTTTTTTTATTTTTTTATCACGATCATCAAAATAATAAAAAATTATAAACACTCAAAAAAAAAAAATTAGAAAAAAATGGTGGAAAAAAAAATGGAAAATAGTTATGAATATTATCGGGTAGTAAAGAACCAATTTGACAATCGAAAAGGTTATAGTGCCAATATCTATTATTAACTACTTTTTTTTTATTTTTTTATCACGATCATCAAAATTATTTAATTATTATGAAGAAAAGAATTGGAAAAAAATTGGAGGTTAAGAAAAATGGACAAAACAGAAAGAAAAGGAAAAGGATATAAAAGTTATAAAGAACTTAAAACCAAATTAGATACCAATAGGGAGTATTTTAGTTTGATTTTGTAATTAAATGGGAGGTTAAAAAATGAGAATATCTGGGTCAGGAAAGCTAGTAGGGGGTAGAATTGATGATGAATTACATGTTTCGGGTTCAGTGAGAATAGCGGGAGATTTTGAATGTAATGCTTTTGGTTCTTCAGGCTCAACGAGAGTTGAAGGCAATTTAACTGTTAATGGTGATGTTAAGAATTCTGGGTCTTTTAGACTTATGGGGTCTCTACATGCAGATGGAGATGTTAGATTTTCTGGGTCTACATCAATAGGAGGGGAGATTTCAGTCAAAAGGAATTTAGTAAATTCCGGTTCACTTAGGGCGGGAAATAAAATTGAAGTTCTTCAGGATATTAAATTTTCAGGCTCCTCAAGGGTTCAAGGAAACATTATCTCGCAAAAAGATATAGTAATTTCAGGCTCAGCTACTATTCATGGTAGCATTACTGGAGCCGATATTTCAATTGGTCGCGAACGTTTATTCAGTAGAAGCATATATAAACACCCAAATAAAGTGTATGGCGAGATTATTGCTAGGAAGGATGTTAATCTTATCGGAACATTTGTTGATGGGGATGTCAGAGGACACGATGTGAGAATTGGGCGTGGTACAGAGGTTGTAGGAACCGTGTATTATGTTGGTGATATTCAAGTTCACGAAAAAGCAATTTTAGCTCATGAACCTGTGAAAGTTAACATAGAAAATTTAGAAAAGAATAAGGAGAAATTTAAAAAATACCAATAAAAAAAGAAAAAGAGGTAAAAATCAAATGTCAAATGAAGAAGAAAGGGATGATAGGATTCAGAAAGAAGAGAGAGAAAAAGATTTTGGTAAAGTAAGATTGGAATTGAATACAATTCGGGATGATCTTATGTATGAATTAGATGATCTACATGATGATTTAAAGGACGTGATTGAAGATTTAAAAGATGAAGCTGAAGATATAAAAGATGATTTAAAGGATGAATTGGAGGATCTTGTGGACGAACGAGAATCTCTACTTGAAGAAGTTGGAGATATAAAGGAAGAATTAGAGCAACATGGAGAAGATGGAAAAGATCAAATCGAAAATGCTAAGAAGAATCTTGAAAAGCTAAAAGAGAAAATTGAAAGACATGAAACTAAATTTAATGAAAAAGTTAGAAAAAAAGTTGAAAAAGCGAAAAAGAAAGCAGCTAGAATTAATATATCCGTTGAACCTGAGATGAGTGAAGAATGGCGAGACTGGGCGGAGGGTTTGGGAGCTTCAGTTTCAGAGTTGGTTAGGAAATCAATGAAATTTGTAAAAAACAATATTGGAGATTTAAAACAATTAGAAAAATGGGGACATAAGATGGAGAAAATGGGAGAGGGTATAGAACAAGCAGTAAAAGATTCTGGTATAGAGGAGTTAGGTGAAAGGCTTGAGAAAGAATTTGGAGGTAAGAAAGGAAAAGGCAAATCAAAAATTCATATAGCTGTCGTCCAGGATACCAATAAAGAAAGGATAAAAAAGAGAGTAATTGGTTTGATTAAACTCCACAAGAGCTTACCGATTGAAAAATTTGCCCAAGCATTAGGCAAATCAAATGAAGATGCTGAAAATTTGGTATATGAATTGGTGGCAGATGGTATTGAGGGCACACTTGAAGAAGGTGTGTTTAAATTCACGAGTACTTCAGAAGAAGTAATTTCAAAACTTGATGATTTAATTGATAAAATGTAATAAAAAGGAGTGTTTTAAAAAATGATTAATAGAGTTTATGAGAAACTTGCCAAAATTGTTGTTGAATATTCACTTGAGATAAAGAAGGGACATACTGTATTTATATTAGGTCCGGCATTTGCAAAGGATCTATTTCAAGCTTTAAATAAAGAAATAATTCAAGTTGGTGCTCATCCAATGATTGTTCCTGGTATAGAAGGAATAAAAGAAACCTTTTTTAAATTAGCATCAGAGGAGCAATTGGTTTATGTCACAAAAATTGAAGAATTATTGTTTAAAGAATTTGATCGTTTAATTGAAATCCGAGCAGACTATAATACACATAAGTTTAGCAATGTTGATCCTAAGAAGTTTGCATTGTTTGCGGGTACCCCCAAAAGGAAAGAATTAAGAGAAATACAGGAGAAGAGAACTATAAGTGGAGAATTAAAATGGTTAGTTATCCCTTATCCTTGCAATGCTCTTGCTCAAGATGCTAATATGGATCTATTTTCTTATTCAGAGTTTGTAAATAAGAGTTTATTTTTAGATAAAGAAAATCCTATTGCTGAATGGCGTAAAATGCAAAAAGAACAAGATTTGCTTATTGAATATTTAAATAAGGTTGAGGAGATTCAAGTTATTGGTACGGATACAGATTTATCAATATCTGTAAAAGGACTAAAATGGATTAATTGTTGCGGACTGGAAAATTTACCTGATGGTGAAGTATTTACAGGTCCAATTGAAGATTCTACTAATGGGCATATTAGGTTTTCCTTTCCAGGAATATATTCAAGGCAGGAGATTCAGGATATCTATTTAGAGTTTAAAGATGGAAAAGTGGTTAAGGCAACTGCAGAAAAAGGTGAAGAGCTTCTCCAGGAAATATTGAAGATAGAAAATGCTGACTTCATTGGAGAATTTGCTATTGGTACAAATTATGGGATTACCAAATTTACTAAAAATATGCTTTTTGATGAAAAACTTGGGGGAACATTACATTGTGCTTTAGGGCATGGTTTCGAAAAATCAGGTTCAAAAAGTAGATCTTCAATTCATTGGGACATATTAAAAGACATGAAAGAGCCAGGTTCAAAAATTATAGCTGATGGAAATGTAATTTATGAAGAAGGAAAATGGAGAATTACATATTAGTAAATCAAAATTAAGAGATAAAATATAATCAAAAAACTAAATTGATAGTAACTATTTAAAAAATAATTAGAAAATTAGGGGATTAAAAATGGAAGAAACCGCAAATAAGGAAACTTTTAAGAGTTATTTGTTTTTTTGGTCCGGACAATTATTTTCTTTGCTTGGATCGATGGTAGTGTTTTTTGTAATAATCTTTTGGATTGCACAGGTCTATAACGATCCGATGATAAGTGCTTTTGCTTCGTTTTTATATATACTAATGATGACAATTTGTATGCCTTTTGCCGGTGTTATTGCTGATCGAATTAATCGAAAGACTTTGATTTTAATAGTGGATTCAATGCAGGCGTTTACTACGTTTGGGTTGATATTATTATTTCAATTGGGGGTAGCAAATCTTTGGATCGTTTATATATTCATTAGTTTGCGTAGTGTATTTCAAGCGTTTCATGTACCTACAGTTAATGCGATTATTCCAACAATGGTTCCTAAAGACAAATTGTCTCGAATTAACGGAATTAACTTTTTATTTTCCGGTGTAGTTCAACTTTTCGCACCTTTTATAGGAGCAACACTATATGTTTTTCTATCAATGTATATGATACTTTGGGTAGATATTATCACCTTCTTTATTGCTTTGATACCTTTACTACTAATAACGATACCTTCAGTTAAACAGGTTAATCTAGTTGAAGAAAAAGTTGAAAAAAGTTCATTCCTAAAAGAATTTAGATTAGGACTTAAAACATTAAAACTGATTCCGGGGGTAATTATTATGATAGTCTTATCGATGTTTCTAAATTTTATAATAAGACCAGTTGATTCACTTATGGCTTTATTTATCTTAGACTTTCATGGAGGAGGCGTAGGATATTTGGCATTTACACAAATGGTCTTCACAGGAGGGATGATTGCTGGAGCCTTAGTTACATCAATCAAAAAGAATTGGAATAATAAAATCCGAGTAATTTTCATTAGTCTTGTAATTGCATTGATAGGATATTTTATATTTGCTATAGCTCCCCCTGGATCATTTTTTATCTTAGGATTAGGAGGGATTATTCTGGGATTCAATTTACCAATAATTAACTCTCTCTATCAAACATTTATACAAACCGCAGTTCCAGCTGATAAACTCGGACGAGTGACTTCAATTGATCATACTTTATCTTCAGCAATATCACCTATCGGCTCACTACTCTCAGGACCATTAGCAGTCCTATTTGGGATTCAATCTTTGTTTATCTACTGTAGTTTAATTGGTATCTTGTGTACACTTGGAACTTGGAGTTTCACTGGAATTCGGAAAGTGGATCTTGATAGTAAGGAGGCACTCGAAGCGATTAACGGAAAAATACAGAATATTTCAATCTAATTTTTTTTTTATTACATTTATATTATGGTGGATAACTCACCTACGAATAAAAAATAATGGAAAGAAAGAATTTGAAATCAATGATTTTAATGGTGATTCTGCTCAGACTGAATTATAAAATAAATAATACATATTTCAATTTCTTTTTATATACTTTTTCTTAAAATTTATCTTGTTTACTAAGCCAATTCAATATGTTTTCACTTTTTTTCGGAAAATTATAAGCGATTATTTTTGCTGCGGTTTTTTTTACATCAGAATCTTCGTCTGAAAGTAGGCAACTTTCTAAAATATCAAATACTTTATCACTTTTCAATTCTAATACCTTAAAGGCAAGGATGCTAATCTTTCTTATTTCACTATTATCACTATTTTCTATAAAATATTTTAATAATTCGATTGCTTCTGATTTAGCCATCAATTTAGTGGTGACGTAATTATATATTTTAGCTACTGTCAACTCTCCACTCATAAATTCTAGTGCATCTTGGTAAAGTAAATGAGTTTCCTCTAAAGAATTAATATACATTTCCTTTTTTCTTAAATCAAAAGGACATTTATGATTCTCAGGTAATCTATGCTTATTACAAAAGACCATACCACAAAATTTACATCGGTATGGGATATCTCCTATCTTACTTTTACAATAATAACAGTTTGACAAATTATTTCATTTACAATGATAAAAAATGGACTATATTAATCATATAAATATAGTAAAATCAAATATAAATAATCAACAAAAAAATTCTAATGTTAAAAATGAACAATAAAAAAGAAATAATTAAGATTTGGCTAATTTACAGCATTTTATTGATGATATTGCTTAATTTCTCTATTTTTTTCTGGGATTTTTATTCTGGTACTAATACTCAAGGATTTGGTGTTTTGGAACCTAATTATGGCATGGGTATGTTCTATGTATACATGATTTCTTACTTTAGTAGTTTAATCGTTGTCTATGCGATTTTAAAAAGTAAAACATTTGGTATCGGATTTCTTCTATGGACACCTTATGCAATAATAGGATTTTTTGTAGAATCATATTTTGAGTTAGAAGTTTTAATTAGTATTTGGGGTGTGGTTGGATATTGTGTTTTTGGATTATTAACAGGGCTTTCTGCTGATATTTCATATAAGTTATTTAAAGAAAAAACATCTATTAACGAAAAAATAGTCGCAGGAATTACAGGAGTTGTTATGAGTCTTACTTATTTTGTAACCACGATAATTGCAATTGGTTTCTTTTATAAAGTAGGGTGGGGTGCTGGATCATTTACTGATCCAGGGTCATTCCTTGGAGTAGCTTATTTTTGCTTACCCTGGATGATAATTAATGCTTTTTTCGGAGGATATTGTGCTTATGCTATTCACTATTTTTCAAGTCGTGGAAAAGATGGTGCAA
>Ga0114925_10001889_pt1 | contig 10531 bp, 8 predicted proteins | sample SumtaG_2_FD_87287 | JGI IMG/M metagenome (GOLD analysis project Ga0114925, IMG submission 87287) | Deep subsurface microbial communities from Indian Ocean to uncover new lineages of life (NeLLi) - Sumatra_00607 metaG | ecosystem: Environmental > Aquatic > Marine > Oceanic > Sediment | place...
ATCTATGAAAATTCTTTCCAAACTAATGGTAATTATTCTGCTTTCAAGTACGGGTATGGCTCAGGCTTCCCCTTCTTTCTTTTCGATAGCCAATGCATTTTTTAAAGGTAATCGCATTGGGACGGCATTCATGGGACCAGCAATAAGTGCAGCACGTTGGATACAGTACCACAGAAAAATTCAACATTCCCCGATACCTGCCGAAATTGTTACTCATTTTTGTCATAAAAAGCTTATAGAGCATGACCTTAATCCCGAACAGATTCAGATTAAGGTTAAGAAAGATTGTGGTTTTCTTGAGACTTTTGGTAATCGCTACATTGTGTTTGGTCCTGTAGCCGCCAATGAATTTAAAAATGCTTTAGAAAATCCTTCTGATGAAACATCGATCAATGTCGTGAAAATATATTCAACGTTTCTCGATCATGAAATAGCTCATGCAAAAAATAATGACACTTTTAAACGACATGGAGTTTTGCTGGGAGTAAGTGCACTCATCTATGGAACAGGAACGTATCTTATCAATTTGCCTCATATTAATTTCTTGTTTCAAAAGCCTACGAACAAAAAAGAACTCTTGAGAACTACAGTTGCTTATACTCTCGTGAATGTCGGAAGCGGCCATCTTATAAAAAATCTCTATGGTTGGTACGCACGGTATCAAGAAAATAGAGCTGATGCCTATGCGATATCACATGCAAAAGACCCTCAAGCGTTACGTTATTCAGCAAACATGTTAGTTGGGCTAGACAATAGTATAATAGACTTTCTCTGTGGCACTGATTTGCATCCAAGTATTCCCCTTATTAATAAAGCTCAATTGATTTACATGCGACATGCTATTGTTACACAATATAAAAAATTACAACCCAAGGAAGATTTCCGCACATGGGTAAAACAACAAACAAAAACGCTATCTCTTATAAAATATGTACTTGATATAGAACATCCGAGTGGATTTTATCGCGCTGAGATAATGCGTTCTGCTGCTGGTACATTAGAAGCAGAACAGAAAATAACAGCGAATACAACATTGCCAGAAGCTGTACCGGCAGCATAATGCAGCCCCATTTTGCGGTCTACTTTTAGAGTGATCCTAAAATAAAAAAGTTCTAAAATAGACCTCTACCGTGCCCTGCGACTGTGTGCGGCGCTGTGCCCGGCATAGCCTTTGGCGCCTGTCCGCCATAGCTCCCTTGGAGCGACGGCTGGGACGCCTGGGTAGCTGTAAGCGAAGACATAAGCATGGGTGGAATGCCTGGCAACCCTGTCTATTGAAGCTCCTAGGGCCATTTTTGTGGGGGCTATTGCTCAATTTCTAATATGCTCTATCCTTATATATATAATATAAGCCGTATTAGGGGGCTAAATCTCGAAAAAAGCATGTCTACGGACCATTTGCAAAATCTAAGTTTTTTCACATCTTATTACCGATGAAAAGCCACTATAGATTGTCATGAGCCTTCTCTTATTTCTTTTAGTAATCAGTATTTCGAAAATAGCGCCATGGAACAAAACAGTGGCGAGTAAAAAGTTTAAAATATATATGGAGTGTAATGTCACATTATTCTAATTCACAAAAAAAATCGGACAAAACTAAACGCTATACATCGAGAGATGGGCACGACAGTAAAAAAAGAGGTACCTATTCACCCCTACGAAAAAGTAGTTCGCATTCTCGCGGTACAAGTCAACGCAAAGGCAAGAGGCCTGTTGTAACTTTCGATCCCTCTTTGTTTATGAAAAAAGTAGAAGAGCAAACAGTAGCGCAGGCGTATGTACCTCAAAATGCTTTTTCAGATTTTGCACTTGAAAACCAGTTACAAGAGAATATTGAAAAAAAGGGATACTCAACGCCAACGCCCATTCAAGATCAAGCAATTTCTCATATTTTAAAAGGTCGTGATATTGTAGGAACAGCAAACACGGGTACCGGAAAAACGGCAGCCTTTTTGATTCCTCTTATCAACAATGTTTTAACGAAAAAAACTTCTCGTGTATTGATTATTGCGCCAACTCGAGAACTGGCAATTCAAATTAGAAGTGAATTTAAAATCTTTACTGAGCAAACCAATCTAACCTCAACGCTGTGTATTGGCGGTGTAAATATTAATTTCCAAATAAAAACACTGAAAAAAAATCCTACTTTTGTAATTGGAACGCCGGGAAGATTAATTGATTTAGAAGGCAATGGCATGATACATTTCGGCAACTATAGCTCTATTGTTTTAGATGAAGTTGATAGAATGCTCGATATGGGATTTATTAAAGATATTAAATATATCATTAATAAACTGCCACAAAAGCGCCATTCGCTCTTTTTCTCTGCCACATTGCCTAAAGATATGCAAAATATTATGGGCAGCTTCTTACGAAATCCAATTTCAATAAGCGTAAGAACTCGCCAGTCAGCTGAAAATGTGAACCAGGACGTTATAAGGATTGGCCAAAAAAATAAAGTAGAGCTCTTACATGATCTGCTTATTAAGCCCGAACTTAAAAAAGTTTTGATCTTTTTGCGTACAAAGCGCGTAGTCGATAAATTAACCAAGGAATTAACTTCCCGTGGATTTGTCGTTGGATTAATTCATGGTAATAGATCGCAAGCGCAAAGAAGCAAGGCATTGCAGGCATTCCAAAGCGGTAAATCTACCATTCTTTTAGCAACGGACGTCGTTTCCAGAGGAATTGACATTGATGACATATCTCATGTGATCAATTTTGATTTACCACAAACATATGAAGATTACATTCACCGAATTGGCCGAACTGGCCGTGCTAATAAAATTGGGCAGGCAATCACCTTAGTCTAATTAAGCGACAAGTGTGGTAAGGCTATGGCAGACAGGCAGGCTTTACCCCTGGACTAGGAATTATTGCTTTTAAACGCATCACACACTCCTTTAGAGCTTCGCTCCCGCTATCGATTAACAATTATAACCCCTTCCCCTACATAAAATTAATAATCACCGTTCCCCAGATGGTTAGAATGAAGTTACCAATCGCGTAGGGCACCGTGTAGCCAAGAGCGGGTGCTGAACTATCACACTCATTCTTCAACACATTGAGCGATGGGGTTGCCGTGCCAGCACCGGTTAATGCACCGAAAAGCAATACTGGATTGAGACGCAGCACGAACTTACCAAAAACAAGCCCTAAGATCTGCGGCGTAAGCGTTACGATGACTCCAGCAAGAAAGAGGGTGGCCCCTTGAGTTTGAAGCGCATGTATCGCTCTTGGGCCAGCCGTGAGGCCCACGCAGGCGATAAATAAATTAAGCCCTAAGTCTGAAAGCAACCATTGAGCCGCAGCAGGAATTCCTCCAAAAGTGGGATGCACAGATCGCAACCACCCAAAGAATAAACCGGCAAGCAGTATTCCGCCTCCTGTGCCAAGTGTTAATGAAACATATCCTATTTTGATCATAGCGATTCCGAGCAACGTTCCTAAAAAGCATCCGAGGCCAACCATCGCCAGATCGGTTGTTTTTGTTTCCCGTTCAGGATAGCCAACGGCCTGAGCAAACGCGTCTACTTCATCGGTTAATCCCATTACCGCAAGCGTATCTCCTTTCTCAATAACCGTACGCTGTTTGAGCGGCAGTTCATGATCCTGCCTGGTGATACTATGGATCATACAATGGGCCCCATACTTTTTCAGTACCGTCTCAACTGTTTTGCCCACCGCTTTTGCGCTTGTAACGTATACATCTAGCATTTCACCCGGCAGCGCTGCGAGTATTGCATCATCAACTTCCGGGCCAATGGTATCTACGATCGCAATAATCTGATCACGCGTACCCAACAGTAAAAGAAGATCGTCTGCTTGGATCGTGGTAGTAGGGGTGGGCTCAAGCAATGTATCGCCCCGTTTGATTTTCTCTATCTTGGCTCCCGCCAACAGATCTTTCAATGCGCTCACCGATTTGCCTACAACGTTTTTACTCGCTACTCGATAGATACGCATACTCGGACGTGCGTTCCAGCTAGAGACCTGCTGCGCTGCCGATCCAGAAAGTTGTGCTTCTAATTTTTGTGCTTCAGCTTTGAGATCTATTTTTAATAGACGCGGCACGATCTTATAAAAAAGAATCAGCCCCGCAACACCAAATAGGTAGGTTATTGCGTAGGCTACGGCAATATCAGAACTTAATAGTTTCTGCTGCACAGCATCAATAGGTAATGCTCGCACCGCATCCTCCGCCGTGCCAATCACCGAGGATTGCGTCATCGCGCCACTTAAAAGCCCCGCAACCGTTCCATTATTAAACCCAAACAGTTTGCCCAATAAAACTGCCGTCACCAGGCCAACTATGGCTACAAAAAGGGCAAGGATAATATAACTAAACCCTTCTTTTTTGAGACCACCAAAAAATTGAGGGCCTACTTTGTAACCTATGGTGAAAATAAACAACGCAAAGGCAATCGCCTTGATCAATGGGGTTATTTCCACCCCTATCTGCCCAAGGGCTAATGCTGCAAGCAACACACTTGCCGTAGATCCAAGACTAAATCCCACAACCCTTATTTTGCCCACCGCATACCCAATTGCTAAAGAAAGGAAGATTAACAGCTGGGGGTAAAGGCGACAAATGGAAACAATATCTGTCCAGATATCCTGTACTATCATTGCAACACCTTACTTTTTCTTGGATTTCCAATGTTTGTAATACTGCTCCAAAAGCCAACTGATGGATTTGCCAATATTTTCATACGCAGCATCAGGAAGGTTGGCCAGTGAAATACGAATCGACATATTTGGCGCATCAAAGCCACCACCATCAAGCAACACCACCGCTCTCTCTTGCGCAAGCCTGACCACAAAATCAATCGGCTCAAACGTTTTGACCAAATAGGTTGCAAACGATTTGCTATATCGTTTTTGCGCAAGCTTAGGGATATCAATAATCGTGTAGTAGTGCGCACCGTAGGGATCTTTAGGGCACGAAATGCCAATCCCTTTGTATAACGTTTTAAATCGTTTACCCACAATGTCCTGCGCACGTTTTTTGTACACGCCCTTTTTATCCAGCAAGCAGAATATAGAAAAAAGCGTCATCACCACCTGTTGCGGTGTGGAAACCCCAGACGTGTGATGCAAAGCAACTGCGCGACTATCGGCAACCATCCGTTCAATAAATTTCAGTTTTTCAGGATAGAGGGCCACGGTGCTATAGCGTTTATTCAGGATCGCTTTATCACGAGCTGAAAGCTTGGCGATCTTTTGATCAAGAATATTTTTTTCATGAATAGCAATCACTCCTAATCGCCACCCAGTAGCCCCGAAATATTTTGAGAACGAGTACACTAATATCGTGTTGTGAGGAGCTGCGGCCGCCAAAGATTTAAATCCATTTACAAAGGTGCCATACACATCATCAGTCAGGATGATCAAATCTTTTCGTTTGTTTTTTACGAGGTTGGCGATCTTTTTAAAGCTTTCCGGCTGTATGCTCACCGACGTTGGGTTGGAAGGGTGCACTAAAAAGAACGCTTTGATCTTAGGGTTCTCAAGTTTTTTGAGCTCTTTATCGGGATATTGCCATCCCTTCTTTTCGTCCTGCTCCACTTTAATCGTGACAAACTTGTAATCATTCAAATGCGGAATCTCAATGTAGGGGGTAAAAATCGGGGTACCCAACGCAATCGTATCTCCCTTACGCAAGATTTTGTTTTCCATCAAGCTGTTGAAAATGTAGGCCATGGCAGCAGTGCCACCCTCAGTAGCAAACAGATCAAATTTTCCATACCGCTTGCCACCCAGAATTTCTTTCATCAGATAGGGATGAACCGCTTTTTCATTAAACTCTAAAATGCGATCGGGCGTTGGATAATGATCTCCTAACATCGCATCAACTATTTCGCTGATAAATTCAGCCGGCTCCATTTTGAGCTCTTTGCGCGCATACGCGACCGCTTTTTTCAGAAAGGCCACCCCAGGTTTTTTTGCATTCTTTTTTACAAACGCATTGAATCGAGTCACCAGTCCTCTTTTTTCTGCAGGGGAGCCAAATCCTGGCCGCAGCTCATGCCGTTTCGATTCGTCCATTGCAAACAAACCAAGTTGAAAAAACGCCTCTCGTGGTTCGACGGCTATCCAGTTTGGATTGCCTCGGCCGGCATTGAGCATCATCCGTTCAGAATTTGATTGCGCCATAGAGATAAGCTTGTTTTTCAGCTCAAAGGGGCTCAGCTTCTCATACCTTTTCTCTTCGGAAATTTTCACGATTTTCTCCTCTCTTTTTCATATATCGTATACCAAACGACCCTAGTTTTTTTATATGACAAGTTCAAGCATTGATTCCGATTGCCTGGCAGTATCAATACTAATCTGCGGCCGCCAACACCGGGCTGCACCCCTGATTTGGCCTATTTTGGCTCGTTTAAACCTGCTGCACCCTCTAGACAAACAGCCCTCATTGTGGTAATTTTATACTATCATTTCGATTAGAAGTAGGGTTGATATAACAAATTTTTTCACCATTATAGAAGAAGAATCATCATGAACTATAGCAAGAATATATATGCCATTTTAAGCCTCAGCATTTTGGCAACAGGATCCATGGCAGCAAGCAACGCATATCGTCAAGAACTTAAGGATTGTAAAAAAACTCCTATTTATAAAACTATATTGGATCGACGTTCAAATGGCTCACTACGAAAAATTCTTGCCAAAATCGAAATCGCAAAAGAACACGGCGTATTTCACCGGTTGCTTCGAGCCAAGCTATTAATGGTGCCCAATACCGTTGTCATAACCGCAGAGAGCATGCCGAAACTATACGGCTATGTGAACGACGTATGTAAACAACAAAACATGCGAACTCCCACAATTTTGATTACCAGAGATAAGTCGTTTCAGGTTGTAGATCCTGGAAAATTTATCCAGAGCGATTCTACTAAGCAATTCACAAGCTCTGGAGCAATTCTTATAAGCCAAGATCTGTTGCTTGAAACATCCGAAAAAGCGCTCGAGGCTGCTATCGCCTATGAAATTGCTCACATTAAATATAATCATAATAATAAAACTGAGCTTGGCAGCTATGTCTTTCCACCTCTTGCAGGTTTAATGCTTACTATGGTTTCACCACGTGCTGCTCAATATTCAGTTGTCACATCTACTGCAGCTTTCCTCCTACCCCGCATCCTTATTGCAAAAAATTTTGAAAAACAAGCGGATAGGTTTGTGTATGACACAATGAACAACGCTGAAGGGTTGATAGAACTTTGCACCTATTTACAAGAAAAAGACGGAAGAAATGAGGCCGACTATGCTGATACACGCGCTTCATTAAAAACAGCAAATATTGCATTTTTTGCTCACCTTCGCTATGCAATGAACTACCGTCTAGTCAATTTTGGGCACAAACTAAACAATGCATACAAATGGCTCTCCCACAATACAATCTTAACGCAATATCAAAGTAATAAAGCGCGCATCAAAGCAGCACAGCAGTATCTTGAAGAACAGAAAGATATGACAGCGTAGCGGCTACATATCATTAGTGGGGGAATCGATGAATAGGGCATGGAAACAACGGTATGCAATTGTGATAAGCACATTGATGCTTGTCACTCCTTGTACGATGCCATTGGAAACAGAGGCAACCGCCCCTCAAAAATCATCTCTTTCCAAGAATGGTTTACAAAATAAAGTAAGGCATGTGGGCTCTACCATTAAACGGCGCGTTAGAAAAGTATATAAAAGTGCACGCGGAGATAACGACTGCTCTCCAGAAGAAATTATGTTGACCCGCTTGCTCCTGCTCATCACATTTGCCAAAATATATCACAAGCTATACTTCTCTCCATACTGGATGCGCATAAAGCGTAATCGAACATTACAAGCTATGAAAAAACGGCATGCGACGTCAGCAGATGTGGTTGGTTCAGAAACAGATAAAGCCAGCCAATGTTGCATATGCCTCGAAGAAGGTCTTTCAGATCTAGGCGACGTTCCCTGCTCAAGCAAAATCGCCCATACGGATAAAATTTGCATAGTGTGCTTAACTGATCTACATACACGAGGAATGGACTGCCCGCTCTGCCGTGGCGCTCTGTAATTCTTTGAACGGCACGAAGTGGTCACAGACTGGTTTTTGCTTCGATACTATTCCAAAATTAAAGCCGTTCGATAACAAACAACGATAGCCAGGATCCCAGCACAAAGAAGCTGTAAATACCCACCACCATGCCGTTCTGCAATCGTTCGCTCCAGTTGAACTGACGGGCCATAATACAACCGAGCACCGCAACCATGACCGAAATTAATGCTAAGATAAACATATAATCGACGAGCATAAAATAGCCAACATCCTTGGGAGATAGGGCAGCAATAACAAAGCGAAATGCTACAATTCCCCCGATAGCTCCCGAAATCAGATCACCGCTGTACTCTTCCATAGAGAACGGTATCATCGACACCAATAAGATAAGCATTAAGGAAACCAGGATGGTAATGAGAAATACCGGATCGGTTCGTTTACATTCAAGAATGAAAAAAATGCCTGCCTGCTCGGTGTGATGAAGTTTATCTTTACCGAAAAAACGATCGACAAAGCCGGTTTTTATTTTGCGAGAAAGTATACGCCACCCAGGAATATGCACCGATTCTTCTATATCAAAATCATTCGATGCAGATTGAAACATCGTCCCCTCCGGCAGGGCGTAGTTCACCACCCCAATATTCACGTAATGATCACCCAATGGAAACGCAGCATAATTTAACCTATTTTTAAACGTGGCGGTAATTTCAAACTGCGCCACCTCCTGATCCCCTATGCTTTTAACTTTGGGGGCAGACACTGAACTGATCTCACCATGCACCAGCTGAAATTTTTTAATATCTTTCAGTGATATTTTCTTGGGATCATATTGAAACCATATTGAACCGGCAAAGGAAAATTCCCCCTTTGACACTTTAAACTCACTAAAAGAGCTGATCTGCAATCCCATATGCACAATAGGGGCATCAGCCTTTGCTGGTTGCGTAAATTCTTTAACTGCCGGTGACCGATCAAATCCATAAAAATTAATCGTTTTCGTGTAAAAAATAACCGCAATTAATGCACTTGCAATCAAAAAGGCCACTACTTGAAAATGCGCCTTGACCGCAAGAACTCTTCTCTTATGATCCATCAATTTCCTTTTTTACGAGCGATACCGCCGCATCCAATCTACTCATCGTGATATTTTTTGCCTCGCATTTTTTTGAGCGCACCCCGTTGTTTTTTTGCCTGTACACGAGCCTCTTTTGCTTTTTTTGATATCCCCATCTTCCTTCGTTTTTTGGGAACATGAAGCGCTTTGCGTACCTTATCTGCAAGACGGGCAAGAGCTTCCTTTTTATTCTGTTGTTGGCTCCGTGATGCGCTGCTATGCAAGAGAATATCGCCATCCGCGGTCAGTTCTGTTTTTAAATTTTTGAGCACCCGCTCTTTTTGTTTGTCATCCAATGCGGTTGTTTCTTTCACGTTCCAACGGACCGTAATACGAGTACTTGTTTTATTAACATGCTGGCCACCAGGCCCTCCAGCTCTGCTTGCAGTTATTTCAAGCTCATGGCCCGGAATGGTAATCCCATTTTTAATAGGTAGATCATCTTTCATGGCAATCGTATACCCCGATAAAAACAGCCCAAACATTCTGATCTCTCATCCTATGCATCTTTGTATTAAACTGCAAAATTTTAAAAAAACAATACGCAATCTTCCCTTCCACTGCAGTTACTGCTACAATACAGTTCTCATGTTCGGTAAAAATGATGATCCTCTTATAAATGGAGACTTCTATGACTCAAAAACAACGCCTACTTTCCAACGTTTTACTTCTTGCTATCCTCACGCCATTCAACACATTTTGTATGCGGAAGGAAGCAGATTATGGGCGATCAGCACTCCATAAAGCTGCATGGAATGGCGAACTACAACAAGCAATGCAGCTTTTACACAAAGATCCTGATCCAGACAAAATGGATGGAGATAAAAATACGCCGCTCCACTTGGCTATAAATGGGGGACACACTGCTATGGTTAATCTTCTTCTTCATCATAATGCCAATCCACGGGCTAAAAACGTTGAACGGAATACGCCACTCCATTCGGCAGCCCGCTGGAATGAGTATCATATTGCAGAACTCCTTTTGAAAAGAGGTGCCAATCCTCGTGTAGAAAATCATTCTAGAAAAATACCCTCAGAGATCGCCAGCAATTTTGGGTACGAAAAAGTCGCAAGACTATTATATAATGAGGCACAACGTATCAATCAACCTATCTTACCTCACCACTCAAGGGAGGCTGCAGCTATTAGGATGATGCTTGAGCGTACAGCGAGGGAAAAAGCTATAGCAACTCAGTCTTAATTAGGTGTATATTCTCTCTTAATTGGCATCAAACAAAGAGAGAATAATGAATGCAAAAAATAGTATCATAATCATAACGGTTCTACTCTGCTTTCAACTGAAAGCGGTTACTCTTGTGTATAACATGAAAGTGCGCAGAGTATTTAATATCGAACCGGTTTTGGAACGGATG
>Ga0114925_10001890_pt1 | contig 10528 bp, 8 predicted proteins | sample SumtaG_2_FD_87287 | JGI IMG/M metagenome (GOLD analysis project Ga0114925, IMG submission 87287) | Deep subsurface microbial communities from Indian Ocean to uncover new lineages of life (NeLLi) - Sumatra_00607 metaG | ecosystem: Environmental > Aquatic > Marine > Oceanic > Sediment | place...
GGACCATCTATGTTCATATCTTTATACTTTTCTTTGGCGAAATTTTGTATTGTTTCGAACCATGATTCTTTTTGTGTACTAACTCCATCCGAAAAAGCTTCTTTTGTTCTCCACAAAACATTATATGGTAATAGATTTGTGCCATCAAAAGCTTTTCTCAATAAATATTTTTCTATTTTTGTTCCCTTCATTTCTAGAAAACGAATTTCAGGAGAAATTGATAAATACATTTGAACGAAATTTTTATCTAAAAATGGAGTTCTGGCTTCTAATCCATGTGAACTAATTGACCTATCTGAACGCAAAACATCAAAATAACAAATATCTTTCAATAATCTCTTACATTCATGGTCAAATTCTAAAGCATTTTTCGCAAGATGAAAATACATATATCCTCCTGTAACCTCATCGCTACCATCTCCGTTAAAAACTACCTTAGCATCTGAATTCTCACGAATATATTTAGATATTAACCAATTTCCTACGCTAGCCCTTACAGTAGTTGTGTCATAACTTTCAATCGTATAAATGACCTCAGGTATAGCATCTAGGAACTCTTGTTTGCTTAAAATAATACTATGATGGTCACTGCCAATATGATCAGCAACCATTTTAGCATAACGCACATCTTCTGAACCTTCCATTCCAATACTAAATGTTTTAAGATTTGCAGCATTTGGTAATACCCTTGCTACTAATGCTGTAATTAGACTACTATCTAATCCTCCAGATAATAAACAAGCTACTTCTCTGTCAGTATTATTAACACGTTTATTTACTGCCGATGTTAAAGCGTTTCTAATACATTCGTGGTAATATTCGTGTGTATGATGAGAGGTAATTTCAGAACAAACAGAATTAAAATATTGTTTTGTAATTTGTTTGCCACTATTCATATTAATTTCCATGTATGAACCTGGTCTAAATTGTTCCGCCTTATACAGTGTATCAGTAATCATATGTGTCATCATTTTCAACTCAGAAGAAAATATATAATGAAAATGAGACTCATTTGCTTTAGTATAAGAACAAAATAAAGGACGAACACCATAAGGGTCACGCGAGACAAATACTTTATTGGTATTTTTATCTAGTAAAAGAAATGCAAATACCCCATCTAGGATATTTACTGTATATTCAATTCCAAATTTTTTGTATAAATGAATAATAATTTCACAATCAGAACCGGTTTTTGTAGGAATCTTAAGTGAACGATGTAAATATTTCCAATTGTAAATCTCTCCATTGCAAATCAAAACACAATCCTCTAACTCTATAGGTTGTTCGGATTCAGGGTTAGAATATCCATTAATAGCTAGACGATGAAATCCAAAAAGTGTTTTGTCATTTACTTTTTTAAAAACAGAATTTTCAGGTCCTCGATTTTTACCTTTGTGGAAGTTTTGTTTTTCAAACTCACCGTTGTCTTTAATATTACTAGAGAGTACAGCAAAGATTCCACACATTGTATTATACTTCTCCCAGATTATCTTTAGGTATTTTGAAATAATTATTCTATCCTATTAATATAATGAGTAATGCTGTTCAAGGAGTATATTATTGTAATCAATATAGAACATTACAATTAAGTAATAGAATGTATGAGCGCAATGTTCCTGGAGTACCACTACAGATGAATTATGAGACAAGACCTGTGGATACAAGATTTAAAGTCTTTCCAATTTTAGACTGTCGAATGCCTTCCTACACAAAATGCGAACGAAGACCTATTTATAATACTAGACATATGTTCGCAGGAAGTAGTCAGGCTTTACCATTTAATGGATACCAAGCAAAAGTAGACACAGAATCCGCTTTAAAGAATATTATTTTTCCATTACAGGAATGTCCACAATCTAAATTTATTCCCGGAACGCGAAGTGACATGTATAATACTACATATCTTACACCTCCAATTGAAACAACCAAAATGACAAATAATTTGTTATTTAAGCAAGAAAAATTCGCACCTTTTAATCCTAATATGTGTAATTTAGGTAAAGATAGATTTAATAATTTCACACGTATTCAAGTTAAAAATCTTGGAATGAAAGATTCAGAAGATGCGCGCTATGCTAAAATGGTTGCTGAGCATACTAATAACTAATTTGTTTTTTCTTCTACTGAAATAACAATATTTTCAGTAGTAGCTGGTGTTTCTGTTATTCTAAAATCTTCGTCTATCGTATTATATGTTTTAGCGGTCTTCATATAAGCACTAAGAGCACGCTCTTTTTTAACCGATTCAGTACCAGTAACATATGCGCTATATAATTTACTAGAAATCAATAAAAAGAAACTCAACATCGTTGTTATTGTATTTGTACCAACATAATCAAAACCAATAGCTGTTCCAGATACTCCAAAATTAATAACTAATAAACTTGATGAAACATACATTGATTTTAAATAACTTTTGTTAAGTTGATTCATTTGTTTTTTGTATTTTGGATATCTTTCTATTTCATCATCTAAATAATTATTCGGTTTAGCAAGGTCAATATCTAAATATTTGATACACCAATTTTCTCGCTTCATTTCAATATAGTAGAAATATAACACGGAAACAAATGTTGTAAAATTACTTATCAATGCCGCTAAGTGTACCGGATCTCTCTTAAAAAAGTTTTCTGTAATAGTACAAACCTCCTCCTCGCATTTTTGAGGAACGAACAATACCAAAAATGTAGCCATTAGAATCTTGTAAAATTCTAAAAACATAAGACATGTTGTAGTAACTCTTTGTTTACTATCTACGGAAAGTTTCATTATGCTATATTATTTTATTTTTAATTAAACGCGTTAAAAATAAATTAAATTTTGCTAAAATTTATATAATGGATGTTTCTCTGAATTTAATTGATTTACAATATTTAACAAATCCGTTTGAAATGAATAAAATTATGAAACAAAAAGAAGGTTCTTTTTTATCTAAGAAAGATTTAGAGTTTTATAAAAAACGCATCTTTAAACTAACTAAAGACATGCTTCGTGGAGAGAAAGTTAATACAAAAGTTAATAAAGCGTTTGAGCACTATGCTCAAGTGTGTATAGACCATTTTAAATTTATGGATAAAATGGAATTAATACAGGGTGAACTAAAAGATGTCAAACAAGAAAAAACCTCTTCCAAACAAGCATTTAATATTAAAGAAACCAATAGTTTAATGTGTCGTCAAAAAAAACCTCATCGACCAAAAATAACTGACCATATTAAAATTAAAACAAATAGAACTACCAAACCACCAATTATACCTAAACAAAAAAAATTTAATTTAAAAGACCCAAAATTCCGTGAAAAAGGTTTGAAAAAGAAAAATATCAATAATATTTAATATGACACGTAGAACAAAAAAACGTCATAAACACCATAAACACCATCATCATAAAAAACATAAAACACATAAGAAACACCATCGTAAAATCAAATTTAAAACTGAAAAATGCTCACCTAAAACAGAAGAAGACTCTCTGTCTTTTACTTGTTATAGTAAAAGGTCTTTACACAATTTAAAAACAATTTGGAATGCCAGACATCCAGACGTTCCTATTAATAGCAATGACCCAAAAGATATTTGGTTACACCTAAAGAAAAATATGAGTAAAACTTGTCATAAAGAATCTTGTTGGTTACGCGATAAAATGATTAAAAATGATTTACCATCCAACTTTTATTTACAAAATTTCTCCCCAAAACAACCCAAAGAATGGAAGAAAAAACCTAATACTTGGTTAACTTCTATTGAAATAGAACAGCTTATGAAACAATACGAAAACAAATATCGACATTTTAGATTTTTAGGTCCATCGCCTATAGATTATGATACTCGTAAACTACATAACGAATGCGTTTGGGAAGAAATTTGTAATTTTTCATTGATTGATTTGAAAAGTAAAGGTATAACAAAAGTTGGATTAATTTTTAACTTAGACCCGCACTATAAAGAAGGTTCGCATTGGGTAGCTATGTTTATTAATCTAAGAAAAAAACAAATTTATTATTTCGATAGTTATGGTGATAAGATACCTACCCGATTAATGAAATTTGTTAGAATGGTCAGAAAACAAGGACGACATTTAGGAGAGAAATACAAATTTCATCAAACAACCAGGCGTCATCAATATTTATCTACTGAATGCGGAATGTATTCATTATTTTTTATTATTTCATTATTGGAGGGTAAACCTATAGAATACTTTAACAAAAGAGTAACTGATAAATATATGCGCAAGTTAAGAAGTATTTATTTTAATAAACGATAAAATATTAAAGTTTTTGAATTTTAATATTATATATGTCAGTCAATTCAAATGATAATAAAGGTTTATTGTGGAATTTATTATCTAAACATCCTAATCAAAAAAAAGACCCAAAGAAATTTCAAGCAGTATTAGAATATCGCGTAAATGAAATACATAGAAATCGCTTTAAATTTAACAATAATTTAATGACAATGAATAAAGAAATTATTAAACAATTTGCAGCTGAAATACCACCACCTTCTACCAATAAACAACAACCAAAAAAACCAACATTGTCCAAGGCAAAGATATTTGAAAGTCGATTAAAAAGTCAACAAGATAACTTTAATAAACTGATAAATGGAGAGAAGCCAAAAGAAATCGATTTTTCTGATAAAACAGAAGAAGCACCTATTGATGCTAGAATGGTAGATGATACGTTACAACAAAGAGAATTAGAATTAAAAAAAATAATGGCACAACAAGCTCAAAATAGTAACAATGCTACACAGTGGTTAAAAGCAGAAGAAACTTCTTCGTCAAAACATTTAAAAATCGATAAAACATCCAATGTTAAAATAGAATCTGATATTGTAAATGTACAAGCAAAAGAAAGACGAGTACGTTTTGAAGTTGAAGAAAAGCCTAAGAAAATTAATTCATTCTTAGATAAGTTGAAAAAAAAAGATGTAAATGACGAAATTATACAGTATTTAAATAGAATTGAAGAAAAACAAGATAAAATAATTGCGCTACTATCTAAATCTGTTTAAATGCCAATCGTTTTGTCTTTGGATCTTTAATTAATCGTCCTACTAATATTGCTTGTCCGCCTCGTTCGAAAGCGCGATGATAACTTTCTAAATCATATACCTCACCCGTTTTTGACTTCTTTCTATCAGGTTTAAACGCATATTTTTTACCTGATATCGTAATTTCAATAGCACTCCAAGTAATTTTCTTCAAATTTCTCTTTTGTTCCTTATCATAATCTCTTTCTATTGTTAAGGCCGGTGTTGTAGTAAATGTAGATGGTGCTGGATTTCCAAAAGACATACATATTAAAGGTTCTTTATCTCCTGGTTTAGCATGAAGAGCACAATCAAAAGCAGACTCCTTAACAGCTCTTAGTAACTGCTTATTAATTTCTTCTTTGATATTTGAAATTTCATACAAAGCTTGGTCACTTGTCAATGGCGTCGTTTTATCTAATTTACTAACATCTTTCTCTAATAATCCTTTTGATGCCATTCCACCCTGCGCAACAGCTGGTACTAATTGCTCATCGGTAAAACGCATCAAATATAAATGAACCTTCACATTTCTTTCTTCTTCTGGTAGTCCTTCGTGACTACAAATACGACGCGCACGTCCTATGACTTGTTCCATTCTTACTGGATGCCAATAAGGTTCCATAATATGAACGTATCTTACATTTTTCAGAGATATACCTTCTGCCCCACTACTTGTAATCATAAATATTTTAATAATCTCTCCACGATTATTGTTTGGTGCTGCCATATTTAAAGATTCTTTCAATGAATTAGGTAATTTTTCCCAATCACCATTGAATATTAATCTCATCATTTCTTTTATTTCAGCACTTTCTGTTCCTGTATATAAAGCATACTTTGGTTTATCTTCATCTCCTGGTTTTACAATAATACGCCATACAAGTTTTTTATTTCCTTGTTCGTCTGTCTCGTCAACTTGTTTTATTTGAAATGGTGCGTATCCATTCTGGTCTAAAACCATACTAAAAATCCCGATTCCCTCTAATGTACGAAACTGTGAGTAAATTAAGTGTGAACCCGAATTATTATTAATATTTTCTAACAAAGCAAGAAACTTTCTACTATAAATATCTAATCCCGTTGGTGATAAATATTCACCAGCATTCGCCTTTAAAGAATCTATTGCCTGGTTTATGCGTTTTTCATAGTTACCATCTCTATTTGTTTTTCTTTCATCTTCTAAGGCAGCAATATCATCCTGTTCATATTTCCCATCTACATTCGCAACCTCTTCTTGAAGACTAACGATATCTAATATATCTTCATTGGCATCTCGTTTTATAACAGCGGATATCTCTTCTCCTTCTTTTGGCTTTGGTCGTCCAATCTCTGGAGGAAAAACAAAATTACAAAAAGCACGTGAAAAAATACGGTAGGTAGATACACTATCTTCATATTTACCATCTGCTCCCTTTCTTCTTCTAGCATTTCTCAATTCCATTTTACGTTCTTCTGAGCGAGCTGTTTCATATAATCCAAACTGATAATTGCTCATTGGAATTAACTCTACGATTAAATCATTTTCAATATCAAAAGCTGGCATTAATTCTTCAGCAGCACTTCTAAAATAAGAGGTGAGTCCAAGAATTCTTCGCTTAAACAAATTACTATTTTTAAAACTATTGTCTTTTGGATTAATAAACATGGCCTTAAATCCATCTAATGTATCAGGTAATGCTTTATATGGCGGATCTTCTGTTACTTTAATAACACCAATATCAGCATCTTCTAATTTATTAGTAATTATTCCAATAAATTTTTTAGTTGCCATATTTCCTTGTCTGTCTAATCGAATTCCTTCATATAACCCGTCTCTATTTCGCGTATTCACAAAACCAAAAGGATTTCTTGTAACAATCAATTCATCACTTGAAGGATTATATTCAACGTAATCTTGTACATTAAATCTACCTAATGCTTCTTCTATTGTTTTTTGATTTACCTTACCTTTTTGTCTTATTGATAATTTAAATCTATATGTTCTAATATATCCACGAAGAATATTAAATAAAATACCCAGTTCATTTGGATAATTAATAATAGGTGTACCAGTTAATAAAACAATTCTACAATTTTCCGCAGATAATAAGTAATCGTATAGTTTCATAGATAAACTATTTGGCTTATTCAGTTTATTTACGATTCTACTAACGAAATTATGTGCCTCGTCAATAATAACAACACGGTTATCAAATGGGTTTATTTTTCCACTATTAGTTAAACTAGCTAAATGTTGTTTTTGTAATCCATTATAATTTATAAATTGATATTTTGCTCGTATCATTTCGTCGATTTGGTCATTTAATACCATTTTTTCCTGCGTTCCCAAATCTTCATAATTTGGTTCTTTCGCAACATTAACAAACCAAGCTCCACCATGTTTCCTTACAAATGCTTCTGTAATTGAAAGCATCTTAGCTAATACACGAGTTTTTTGAGCATTACCATCATTAGATACAAATTCCCAATATTGATTTATTCTGTACATCGCGTTACCACATTTTTTTATTTCATTTTGATAATTTTGTCTAAGTGAAGCCGGTGTCATAACGATTACATGCATTGGATTTTGGAAACCTTCCGCAATAGCTATTGAAGCACAGGTCTTTCCAGCACCCAAACCATGATATAATAATAATCCTCTATAAGGCGTGTAAAGATTTATATAATCCCTAACTATAGACTGGTGTGTTAGTAAAGAAAATTCACCTGTTTTTGCTTCACGAAGAGTATCGCATGTCACATTAGCTCCTTCGGCATTAAGTTCATCTTTGTATGGAGCAAATAAGGAATTGATAAAGTTGACAAAAATTTCTCTATTATTTCTATAATAAGCACCCGACCTAATATTAACCGATGGTTGAGCAACTGGTAATCTTTCATTTAATCCTCTTTCGAATGAAATAATAGCTGGAGGAACCTCAGAACGTCGTACAGAAACTCTTTTGGGTAATCTAACTCTAACAGCTGGCTTAACTGCTGTTGTGTCTGGTTGCGCAATAGCTGTAATAGTACCCTTTTTAATTTTCTTACTTGTTTTAAGTTTGATTTTTCCTAGTTTTTTAATTTTAATTTTACCTTTAAGCTTAACTACTGGTTTCTTTACTTCTTCAACAGCTGTAACTTCTTCTACTTCTTTTGTAGATGGACCTGAATCATCTATCAATGCTTCTGTTAAAACACGGATTTTATCTTTTTGTTTCATTTTGGGAACAGACAATCCACGTTCTTTTAATCTTGCCATTATAGCAGTTCTATCAAAGTCTCCTTTACTTCTATCAATGATTTTGGTTTTAATCTGTACTTTGGCTTCCTTTGGTATAACAATCTTTACTCGTTCTCTTGATTTTGGAACAGGTTTTGCTTCAAGTTGTTCTAAAATACTACTCATATATATATTACTTGTTTATAAAAACTTTATTAGATTGACTTTATTTGTTCAATAGCCAACTTACAAGCAGTCTGTTCTGCTTTCTTTTTAATTTTATGCTTTGATTCCCCTAGAAAAACAAATGCTTTACTATCATTTTCAACTAAACTTTCCTGTATTTTCGCAAAAGAACCATAATGATTATACGGAATCGAATCCGTAAATGAAAGATTTACTACATTTTGTCCCATACAAATAAATACTCCCATATGATAACCTTCTTCTTCATCATATTCAGAAATTTCCATATAGGAAGGAGTAATTTTAAATTCCTTTTGAATCATAACTTGGAGAATATTTTTGTAATTATCGTCTTTTTGTAACAAATCGGTCCAATTAACATGTTTTTCAAAAATACTTTCAACGAAAATTTGAGCAATTTGAAAACCTGGACCTGTAACAAAAACATTTTTAAACCAATCGCCTTCATCATCTATAGAAATTTTATTAAAATCTAAAAACAAAGCTCCTAAAAAAGCCTCAAACAAACAACCCAATTTCTTAAGATTTGTTCTTGTTTTCTTCTCTTCAGCATTTTTTGACATAATATACCATTTGTTTAGTCCCATTTCATAAGCCATTCTACCAATTGATTCATTTTTAACTAAAGCGATTTTCTTATCTGTCATAAACCCTTCATTTTCCTTAGGAAATCGACGATATAAATAATACTTTGTAATACATTCCAAAACACCATCTCCTAGAAATTCAAGTCGTTCATTAGATTTTGTCTTAAGCTTTAAACAATCATCCGGCTTATCAACAATAATAATGTTATTTTCTACATTTTCTAGATGTGGTCTTTTAACATATGAACGGTGGATAAATGCTCGAGCATATAGCTTAAAATTATGAACCTTATCAGGTACTCCATATTTCTTTAATATTTCGGAAACTTGTGCAGATTTTATCTCAACATTATTTGGATTATAAGGATCAAAAACTAGTTCTTCTTGATCTTTATTGATATCTCCATCTTGGAGTAGGGTTTTCTTACTTAGTGCCATTATATGTATTATAAGTCCAGACCTTTTTAAATCCATTTACATAAATTTAAAGGAAAAATCCATCATCTACTACCATATCTATATTTGTTATCTTATCGACTATCATATCTGCTTCCAAAAAGTCCCTCGTCGAACCTGCCCCTGTTTGAACAGCAATTGTTATACCACAACCAGCATTTTTACCTTCTAACACATCGTTTCTTGTATCTCCTACTTTCGCAACATGTTTTACACTAATAATATTATTTCGTTCCATTATTCGATGGATCATATAAGGATAAGGTCTGCCCATTCGAACATCCCCACTTGAAATAAAATCATCAACATAGTCATTCATATTAAAATGATTAATTATTTTTCTTTGAAAATTTCTTTCATATCCAGTGTTAAGAGCAATTTTAACACCGTTAAATTGTAATCTTTGGAAAAAATTAGGTAATTCTGGGTCAATTAATGATATATTAGAGTGTGCTCCAAAATAAGCATCACTTAAACATACATGAAACTCATCATAACAATAATTTTTAACATCATCTTTATACATTTCATGAGGTAAATATTTATCAATCATATCACTTATTACTTGCTGTTTTTGTTGTCCATGCCAATCATTTATATCTGATTTCTTTACCGGAATATTATTATTTTTTAATGTTTCATACAGTGTTTTATAAACCAACCCACCTTCATTGATAACAGTTCCTGCCATATCACAAACCATTAAAGTAATTCCTCTGCATGCTAGAATATTCATTTATTATATAAGAAGCAGTCGATTTAAATCTATTTTATGAAATCATTTAAACAGTCAATTACTTATTAAAACAAATGCAAATCAAAGTTGATATACGAGAACACACGCTTATTAAATTACTTAAAGCATTAAATAATGATTACAAATTTAATTTCGATATTTCTGTGGAAAGAATGGACCTTGGCGATATAGCTATCTGGAATGGAGAGGAAGAGTTGTTGTTATTGGAGAGAAAGAAATTAAGTGATTTAGCTTCCTCTATCAAAGATGGACGTTATGCTGAACAATCTTATCGATTAAA
>Ga0114925_10001891_pt1 | contig 10527 bp, 6 predicted proteins | sample SumtaG_2_FD_87287 | JGI IMG/M metagenome (GOLD analysis project Ga0114925, IMG submission 87287) | Deep subsurface microbial communities from Indian Ocean to uncover new lineages of life (NeLLi) - Sumatra_00607 metaG | ecosystem: Environmental > Aquatic > Marine > Oceanic > Sediment | place...
AGCTACCAGCATTGTCTGAGCAAGGTGGATATGTAAACCGTGTCGGTCACAAGCGTATTGAGATTGAAGGAACTATTGCTAAGTTTGGTTTCTATGATTCATATACTAAAGAGTCTCGTGACTTCGATACTGATGAAGAATTGGATATGCATGTCAATCGTGAGATGGTTGTTGCTGCCAATGAGATGACTGAAGATGCTATTCAGATTGATCTATTGAATGGTGCTGGTGTTATCCGCTTCGGTGGTGATGCTACAAGCACAGGAACTCTCACAGGTGAGAATGGTGCAACTCCTTCATTGATCACGTATGAAGATCTGATGCGTCTTGAAATTGATCTGGATAATAACCGTTGTCCTAAGAACACTACTCTTATTACTGGTACTCGAAGAGTCGATACCCGTACTATTGAGGGTGCTCGATATATGTACATTGGTTCTGAATTGATTCCAATGGTCAAGAAGATGGTTGACAATTTCAGCAATCAAGCATTCATCTCTATCGAGAAGTACGCAGCAGCAACTACTATAGCGCTCGGTGAGATTGGTTCTATCGGTGGTTTCCGTCTGATCAATGTACCTGAAATGATGAGCTGGGAAGGTGTTGGTGCTACGGTTTCTACCAATGACGGTTACCGTGAGTCTGGTGGTAAGTACAACGTATATCCAATGTTGGTTGTTGGTTCTGGTTCATTCACTACTATTGGTTTCCAAACTGATGGTAAGACAGTGAAGTTCAAGATCAAGCACAGCAAGCCAGAATCACCTGAGTCATATGCTAACGATCCTTACGGGGAGACTGGCTTTATGTCAATTAAGTGGTATTATGGATCGATGATCCTGCGCCCAGAGCGTATCGCGCTTTGTAAAACTGTGGCGGAATGGTAGCCAGCCCAGTGATACCAAGGGATTGCGAGGCATAGGTTATTAGTCCTTTCCTATAATTTGCAATTCTGAGGTGTTTACTTTATAGTCCTTTTGTACATCCGTACAATGTTTTTACAAAAGGACTATTAAATGCGCTTAATTAATGTACTACCTAGTAAAGAAATAACCACCAAATCAGGTAATATACGAAAAAGGAAATGGGGACTCTTTCTTTGTCCCAAATGTAATAATGAAGTTGAGCGGGATTTTAGTAACGGTATGAAGTCTGAGGGGTGTGGTGCCAAGGCATGTAAGGATACCCATCCCGATAGTATAGGGTTAATGAAAAACCCCTTATATCATACCTGGAACAATATGAAGGCAATCTGTGTTAGGGAAAATAGTAACTATCCTGAAGAATGGGATAACTTTGGAATATTTGAAAAAGAAGTAGGTCATCCTGAATTTGAAGGATCACGTTTTATGCGTGAGGATAGAAAACTGCCCTACTCAAAAGATAACTGTTATTGGATGCGGATACATAAATCAGATAACCTATATACACCTGCCCTACTTAGTAATGGTAGATATATTGAATCACATGGAATGCATCAAACGAGAGAATATAGTATTTGGAGAAATATGAAAACCAGATGCTATAATCCAAAACATAGATCGTTTAAGAATTATGGTGAAAAAGGAATTCAGGTATGTCCCAGATGGAAAGATTCATTTGTTAATTTCTGGGAAGATATGAAAGAGGGATATGTTGATGGACTAACTATAGATCGTAGGGACTCAACAAAGGATTACTGTTTAGAGAATTGTCGTTGGTTAACTCTAGAAGATAACTCCGGTAGATCCAGAGCAATGAAAACATCACAGATAGATAAGGTTTCAGGTGGAGTTATTAAACTCTGGGATAATGCACGACAGGCAGGATTGGCATTGGATATTGATCCAAGTTCTATATCCAAAGTATGTAAAGGTAAAAAGAAATCTGCTGGTGGTTTCTGCTGGAGCAACTAGAATACAAGTAATTCCTCAGACCCTGCCTAGTGCAGGGTTTTTGGGTGAAAGTATATTATTTTTAAATCCGTGGTATCACCCACACTAAAAAGAAGAGTAAAACACTATGACTAATTTAGTAAAAGAAGATGAACTATCCTCATTGAAGGAGCGAGCTACTAAGATGGGAATTACCTTCCATCCTAAAATTGGTTTAGAGAAGCTCCGTGGTAAAGTAACTCAGGTTATTAATTCAGAGGCTGCTAAGGCTAAAGCCAAAGTTACCCCTATCAAGGAAGAAACCAAAGGACAGCGTATTAACCGTCTTCGTAAAGAAGCTTCTGCATTAGTCAGGATTCGTGTCACATGTATGAATCCAAATAAAAAGAACCATGAAGGTGAAGTGTTCACTGTCTCAAATAGCGTTGTAGGGACTCACAGGAAGTATGTACCCTTCAATGCAGAGAATGGTTGGCATGTACCCAAGATGCTCTTAGGAGTGATACAGGAGCGTCAGTGTCAGATCTTTGTAAAAGCTAAAGATTTCCGTGGTAGAGATGTAGCCAAGGGTAAACTAATTAAGGAATTTGCTGTAGAGATTCTTGATCCACTTACAATGGATGAATTGGAAGATCTGAAAACACAGCAAGCACTTGCCAACAATCTAGGTTAATAACACAGGAATAATCTGAGATGACTGAAATAGTATTAGCCGATCTAACAACTAAATCTTTAGACGGTACGGGTGTATTTGATGAACTCATGAGTACGGTTCAGCTACGCCTAGTTGATGAGTTCAAGAAGAACCGTATAAAGTTACCAGATTATTCCAAAGTCTTCCTAGGAGCCTTAGATACGACTATGCAACAGTCTTTGGCTTACCTTATGGGTAGACAAACCGCTGATGCACAAGCAGAACTCCTCAAAGCACAAAAAGACTTAGCTGTTCAGGAATTAGCCAACTCAGTATTACAGGCTGATTTACTAACCAAGCAGTCAACTAAACTGGATTCTGAGATAGCATTATTGGGCCAACAGTTAACCAATATAACCAATGACAATCTGAAGACCATTGAGGAAACTACCTTAATAACTCAGAATATTCAGAATGCTATTACCACCAATACAACAATGGTGAAGCAGCAAGACAAACTTGATTCAGAGAAAACTTTATTGGATCAGAAGGTATTTACCGAGCAGGCTCAAATATTGGATATGGTGGATGGTAATGCTGTAGCTGGAACCATCGGTAAACAGAGTGCTCTCTACACCCAACAGAAGGAAGGGTTTGTACGAGACGCAGAACAGAAAGCAGCTAAGATATTTGCAGATACATGGAATGTACGGAAATCTGCTGATGTGGCTACTCTTGAATCACCTGCTGGATTGAGCGATGGTAATATACAATTAGTATTAGATACATTACGCACAGGTGTAGGTGCTGTTTAAAAGGTGAGACATGTCCTCTAAGACCACGGTAGCTCTGATCACGATTCCTCTTATAGAGGAGTCTCCGAATCCCACCAGAGATGCCGCTATGAGGGCTGTACTACAAGATGGGGATATCTCTGAAACCATCCTTCAAAGTAGTCTTAATGGTGTCTCTAAGGCTGCTGAACACTACTTCAATTATGGCCAATCCACATTTACTAATGGACTCCCTGAAGGCGCTATATCCTATGGTGTGGCCAGTTACCCGAATGTATCACAGGTACTTACCACATTACTGGGACATGCTGTAGGGATCGTCCATGCAAGTATTGAATTACCTGAAGTGGATTTCGTTGCATATGAGTATCTGCAAGCAAACCAGAATTTAGATATAGCCACTTTATTAATCGGTTCTCCTGATTTTGCAGCATCGTATGATGTGTATTTTGAGTCCTCTAATTTCAATGGTTTGAACCAAATAGATATAGTATTCAAGGAAGATGCTCCGACTCCCGTATATGTAACTAAAACCTATTCCATTCCCAATTTGGATATCACAGGAATATATTATCAGACTGTATATTATGCAGTAGGTGATCCTACTTTTGCTCTTAGGTATTGGACATATAATACTGCCTTGGGTACATACCCTACTTTGCAGTTAAATGTATTTGAAACACCAGAGAGTACTTACTTTCCTATCGTTCCTATACGTACCAATAAGGTCAATCTGAGAGACGTACCCGGGGATTTAAGAAACACCTCTGAACGAATGCTCAAGTTCATGACGATCAGCTTAGAGGACACCACAGACAGTCTCATAGAGAATCCTGATATTGCTGATATAGATGATGTGTATCTAATGTATGCAGTGAATATTCAATCAGATGTTCCTGAGACAATGCTCTACTTATGGGAATATTTTTTTGATCTCTCCTTTAAATCTAAAACATCTAAGGGAGAATTCAATAACTATGTAGCTATGATCAATACAGCTAATCCTCTACCTCAAGTAGCGAATAGATTAGAGGTTTCAGATGGTGAAGCTAGATTCCGGTATTTATATAACTACATAGATGTAACTTTGGTTACTGGCTCTATAGGAGATGTTGGAACCATTACCAGAACCAATATATTCAGAGCGGATATTACGGACTTTGATGATACTAAAGTAGAGGCATACTGGTATCTGTTATTTACTGAAAAGGTACTTAGCAATAGTTCAATGGTTCTACGTAAACAGATATCTGCAACTCAATATGTGGAAATGGATATCAATGGATTAATTAGCATCTCTTGGGTATATGGAGACTACGTTGTAATTCGTAAATTGGAGGATAGTATCCTTGAAGATAATGAATTATTTCTACCAATGGATCGTGCCACTTTACACCGTATGTCTTCACAGAGTCATATTAGAGATGCTGTAATTTATGACTCATTAAAACTAGTATTACACGCAGTACAGGTAACCAAACTTAAATGGTATCAGACGGGTATATTCAAAGTAGTGCTTGTAGCAGCAATAATTATATATGCTGCCTTCACTTTTAACCCAGCAGCATTAACGTTAATAGGTTTATTGGAAGCAGTAACTATAAGCTTATTAATAGATTTTCTGGTTCCATATATAATAGAAATAACCAGTGAAGAAGTGGCAATAGCTATTGGTATTATTGGTTCTGTTATCTCCTTGGCTTCAGGTAATTTAGGCTTTCCATCATTACCTTGGGCAGAGTCCCTACTTACAATATCTTCAGCTATAATAAGAGAAGTGGGTGAGTACTTAGATGAGGCATTGCAGGAATTAATCCAAGAGACTGCTGACTACTTAAAAAGTGTTGAGGATCAGCGAGAAGAATTAGAGGAAGCCAGTGAACTCTTAGATGATACGCATGTAGACCCGTTATGGATTACAGCAAAACCACCTAAAATATTAACTAATGAGACACCTACTGATTTCTTTAGGAGGACTATTCATAGTACCAACCCCGGAGTACTATCATTAGATGCAATTGAGAATTATGTAACAGGCGCATTACAGTTACCTGATACATTAGATTTAACTAACAATTATGTGTGAGGAATTATAATGGTCGATTATGCTGGTTCTATGAACTACGGTTCAACTCCTACATTACCTAATAAGAATTTAGGTTTAGAGGATTTTAATTTAGATCTACCTGCCCTATCTCAAGGTACTGCTGGCTATGGTTTAGAGGGAATATCTCCTTATCAAGCAGGCAGAGATTTTGACAGTCTAGGTAAATTTGGAGTTGCTCCGGGTGCTGATTCTGGTGCAGGTATGTTTGATAATTTCAACCTGAAAGATACGGGAACTGCCCTACAGGGAGTCAGTTCATTGGGACAGACTATTCTTGGATTCAAGCAATATGGTCAAGCCAAGAAACAAGCTGCATTCCAGAAAGCTATGGCTCAAACCAATTTGGCTAACCAAGCCAGACTGACTAATGCTGAGTTAGCAGACAGACAGAGAATGCGTACTTCTGGTAGCAGTGGAGATCAGTATCAATCGGTTGCTGATTACATGTCCCAATATGGCGTATCTGGTTCAGTAGCATAAGGAGAATATCATGGCTCAAATAACATGGCGTAATATCAATGCTCCTTCCTTTGCTGGTTCTGCTGCTGCAACAGAAGCTGCCTCTGAGAGCATTGCTAGAGGTATTTCTGGTTTAGGTAGTCTAGCCACAAAAGAAGGTGAACGTCGTAAAGAGAGCAATACAGAAGCTCTCCTTAGACAGATACAGGGATTGGATACTGCTGGATTAGCAGAGGCTAGAGCTTCAGGTCAATTCGGTGCAGAAGCACTTGCTGGTCAGAACGTAGATGAGCAGGCTCTATTCTCTGCTCTGAAGGGTCAGGACGCTGCTATTGCAAAGCAGGCTACCGATGTATTCAATCGTGAAGCTACTGCCCGTACACAGGCTGACGCTCCCATATTGGCAGACTACCAAGCACAGCTTGCTGGCATATCTGATCCAACTAAAATAGGAGCATTCACAGAGAGTCTTGCAGGATCTGGATTAAGCTCTCAGGCACAGACTCAGATGCTCAATGCAGCCAAATCTGCTGAGACTTCTTTGGTTGGTAAGGGTAGGAGTGAAGCAGCGTATAAACGTACCCAGATGTTGCAGGGTAGAGAGGATGAAAATCGTAGACAACAGGATGCTGCTGATGCCGCTATTAATGCTGCAATTACAACTACCTCTTCAGTAAATAAACAAAATAATGCCATCGTTAGTAGTACTGCTGAGAAACATGGTTTGAAAGTACAGGATGGACAGTTAGTATTTCCTCAACCAGATCTAACAGGGATTACTGATCCATTACAAAAAGCTGCTATACAGAAGTCTACTCAAGATTTTCAGAATCAAGTAGAAGACGAAATGATAGCTGCTGGATTAAGTGCGACTAAGACTTTTGGACAAAAGTTAAGTGGACTAGATGCTGCCTTTACTCAAGCGGGACTTTCCCCTACAGAGAAAGCAGCGAACATGAAAACGTATCGTGAGTTGCAGGGGAGTACACGAGACTTATCTCAAGAGGATCAGCAAAAATCTAGTGCCGATATCACACGAGCTAATACTACAATTGCTGGAAATCTCGTATTACAACGGGAGGCACATGAACAAGTAGTTGCACAGAATCCAGTAAGCCCTGAAGAGACCCGTAGACAGAATGCGTTATCTGTAAATGATGTATTAATCATGGCAACTGATAAAGCTCCACAAGGTAGTTGGGTGCCTACAATTGGACGTGAAGGTATAGGTGGTGCAGAACTACGGACACTTATTCAATCTACATCGCGTAAGGGAGTCAACGTTGGTGGGGAACACTATGATGTTGAGCCGTGGATGTTGGAACAGGCGTTGATTACTACAGCACAAACCCCAGAGGAATCTTGGGGAAATCCTGAAGTTATGAAGGGGAAATTTAAAAAAATTATTGAGTTAATTGCCACTGATCCAAGTAGAAATATAAGGAACAGCAAAGTTGCAGCATCCAAAGCTAAATTAGATGCAGCCATTAAAGCTGCACCTCTAGCAAAATTCAATGAAGCCGTCAGAATAACCAAAGAATATAAAGATAAATCAGGTCTCACTGACTATGATTATTCTGGAGTTATACAACAAGCAGCAGAACGAGCAGCACGAAATAAATAGGAGTTAAAATGGCAGATCAAGATTTGGGTTTTGTATTTGATATACCCACCACCACGACAGCGTATGATGATTTAGTTAGTGCAACAGATACAAAGCGTGAATCTTTACTCAACACCTCTGCTGCCAAGATTGCTCAATTAGAAGCTGAACAGATAGAACATCGAAAGAAGGTTGAACTTGAATCCCGTAACTATGCTCGTAGTGCGGGAGATATACTCAAAGATAGCATTATTGGTATTGGTGGTAAGGGTGTTGTTAATGTAAACCAAACTCTCTATGGCATAGGCGAAGCACTTACATATCCCGGTAGGAAGATCACTGAAGCACAGAATTTACTTACTGGTAGTCAGCTTAAACCAGTAACTATGGAAGATATTACAGGAGTTGCTCCTTCTGCCTTTCATGGGGCTAAGGAAGAATTTTCTGAGATGCAGTCAGATCCTCTTAAATATGATATAGAAAAGACACAAGGGTCTATTCAAGAGAGAGCCAAAGGCAAAGGTGCTCGTATTGCTCAAGCAATGAGGGAAGGTAGATCAGAAAATGTGGCCACTATCCTTGATGAACTTGGCTCTATCGGTACAGCCGTTGGTGCCTATGTAGATAATCCTGCTGCTGCCGTTGATGCAGCTATGGAACAAGTACCTCAATTACTCATGAGTGGCGGTGTAGGCTCATTGGCTCGTGCTTCTGCATTGAAAGGTAAAACTCCTCAAGAGATCACCAATTACCTCGCCTCTAAGCAGGGTAAGCGAGCTTTAGAGAAAGCCAGTACCAAAGCTGCTATAGGTTATACCGCAGTCTCTGAGGGTGCCTCAAATGCCGTAGATGCTAAAGCATCTGTACTGGCTATGAGTCATGAACAACTCTTTGATGAATCACCTATGTACATTGCTTTGATAAGTGATGGAGAATCCCATGATGCAGCCAAGAACCAAGTAGCTGATAAAGTATTCAGTGCTACATTTGGTTTAGCTGCTGCTGCCGGTGGTATTACATCCAAGTTAACCGGTGCTGCTAAGTTTGAAGGTAACCTCTTTAATGCAAGGAGTGGTCTTAAGGGAATCGTTAATAAAGCCGTAGCAACAGGAAAGGATGCATTACGTGAAACTGTTGAAGAAGCCGTACAAGGTGGTACAGGCACACTTGCAGCTAACCTTGCTACCGCAGCCTATGCAGATAGAACTCAAGAAATATCTGAAGGTGTAGGTGAAGCAATAGGTACTGGTGCTGTCATTGGTGGTTTATCCGGTGGAGGAGTATCTGCTGTATCCCAAGTAGCTAAAGGTGCAGGTGAAGCCAAAGAAGCTGGTAAGAAAGCCATTGTTAAAAAGGCAGTCAAAGAAGCCAAAGTACAAGCTGTAGCTAAGACAGGTGACTTCTCAAATATTAGTGATGTAAATGCTCCTGGTTTTGATGTAGAGACTTCTGTTAAAGCCATTGCTAGAAGGAACCAGAAAGAAGAAGTTACTGATGAACAATATAAAGCCAATGTAGATGAGGCCATACAAATTGTTGTCGATAATAATCAGCGTATTGCTGATATCCGTTCACAGCCTGAATCAGAAGAAAGGACTAAACTTCTTGATACAGAGCGAGATAAACAAACCAGAGCTACTAAATTACTAACCAAACTTCAGAAGAGAGTTGCTCTCAAGCCTGAAGAGATAGAGCAGGTAGTCAAAGATGACTCTGAGAGATCCTTTAACAGTGCTCTTAACTCTATTCGATTAAGTCCTGACTCTGTATCTGAAGAGACTGCACTGGAGTTGTCAGAGAGTCCTAACGCTACCCCAGAACAGAAGCAAGAATTCTTAGATCATGCTGCTACAGAGAAAGCCATTAAAACCATGTCTCAAGTAGGAGGTGAAGTCCTCAGAGGTGGTAAAGGTTTCTTGGGTATACGTGATTATCAGAATGCCATCACATTAGGAATCACTAGAGGAAATTTTGATGCTGCTCAAAAAGCTCAAACAATGTTGGAGACATTCTCATCTCGTCATACTGACAAAGCAAATATGGCTGCTCAAGCGCTTGCAGGAGACAGAGCAGCGATCACAAGATATCAAGAAGATTATGGAAACAAAATCCACCCAGTAAGGGAAGGTAAACTTGGCTCAACTAACTTGGTTCGAAGGGTAGAAGCAGAAGCTCAAGCATTACAGTTAGCAGTGGTTCAGGGACAGAATAGAATTGCCAATGCAGAGAAGGCATTCAATGTACCTAGACAGCCTGTAGCGACTCCCACAGAAGAGATAACAACTCCTCCTGAAACTACTACCCCTACGGCTGAAATACCTACTGAGGCTCCTACAGAACCAGTAACAGAAACACCTGTAGCTGAAGAAGCGGAGGCGAAGCCGGTAGCGACTGAAGCGGTTAAGGAAGAAACTAAACCAGAACCAACTGAGGTTACTCAGGAGCCTACAGAGACTGTTTCTGAGGAAGTGGTACAAGAAGAGGCTGCACCTGTAAAAGAAGCTGAGAAGGCTCCTACGTTAGATCTTACTTATAATATGAGTAAGAGTATCGTAGCTACTTCTGTGGAATCTACTGCCACCACTCAGGAAGAGAAAGTACACGAATTCTATAACACGAACCAATTACATCAGGACTTTGAAGCTGTACCTGATAAAGAGAGTACAGTAAGTGCAAATGCGTTAGTAGTTGAAAATGATCTGATGGAGAGATTGTCTGAGGATACTGGAATTGCTCTCAAATACTTGGATCAAAAGACTCTGAATGAGAGACAGGTAGCCAACCTGAATAGCATGGAGTCATTCCACCAGACGATGCTGAAAACATTCGATAAGGTATTCAAGAAAACTCCTGTTAACCGTAGGCATACCTCATATATTCAATATCTAGCAGATCCTGAGACAGGTGAGTTACCAATTAATATTCGTAGTGCCATTACTATGAATCTATATAACTGGGTTGCTACTGCTTCTACAGGAACCTTGTGGAATGATGATGCAAGTATTAATGCAATTCTAAACAGGAATTCTGATGCAGTTATAACTGAGGAGATGGAA
>Ga0114925_10001892_pt1 | contig 10521 bp, 13 predicted proteins | sample SumtaG_2_FD_87287 | JGI IMG/M metagenome (GOLD analysis project Ga0114925, IMG submission 87287) | Deep subsurface microbial communities from Indian Ocean to uncover new lineages of life (NeLLi) - Sumatra_00607 metaG | ecosystem: Environmental > Aquatic > Marine > Oceanic > Sediment | place...
CAAAGAATACCTGAAGAGGAGCTTCCTACTGTTACTATACCCAGTGATGAAGAGATGGCTATGCGCAGTTCTGCGACAGAGCAGATTCGAGTAGACAGGACAAGAACACATTCAATAAATGCATTACACAGTCTGCTGTGGAATAATGGTATTACTGAGTTTGGGAGAAATGATCTTAAATACAAAAAGAACAGAGATAAAGTGATAGACAATCTTCCTGAAGAATATAGAACTCAAGGGATAAGGCTTCTAAAACTCATTGATGTATACGAACAATGTTTAGGGGAAATAGAAGAAGAGCAAAAAGAGGTGTTGATTAAACATAGAGATGAGACCACTATATCCTTAAGCATGCCTGGTATTGGGCCTAAGACAGCTTTTGTTCTTCTATCTTATTTAGTACCTTAATAACAATTTCCTTGTTTTTTGGCAAGGAAATTCTAAAAATCAAGAATGCGGCTTACCCGCATTAGTACCTTAATAACAATTTCCTTGTTTTTTTTGCAAGGAAATTCTAAAAATCAAGAATGTGGTTTATCCACATTAGGGAACATGGAGAGGTTCAGCAACAGCAGGCAGGTTGGCTATTTTTCAGGATTTACATCCTCAGCAGCATTAGACTTGTAACCGTATTGTGTAAGACTTCCATCTTTATTCGCCTTCCCCTTCGTTCTGCTGGAATACAGACCGTAGTAACGGATTAAGTGCCCCAAGTTTTGATGTGTTCTTTATCGGCAAGTAATGAAAACAAAAATTCAGTATTAAAAAATAGTAATAAAAATTAATCCGATTTAAGCAAAGAACGCACCCATTCCCGCTTTATCCACAGCGCGCACCCGCCTTCGGTTTCGCTCAGCTCCCTGTGGTTCTGCCGGATCGTTTTCAAAAATTCGGACTGCAGCGCATCCTTGAGCGAGGAATCCCTCAGATTGATATCCGAGTAGGGCGCGAACGGGCAGGGCTCGATGTCACCTGTGGCATTTATGTGCACAAAACCCCTCCCAGCCGACAGACATCCCCCGATCTCTTCCTCGTCCCCGGGTATGGCTATGAACAGGCTCTTAAAGTCCTCACGAAATGTTTTGACCTTGCCCATGATGCTCCCGCGCTGCTTTTCGGTGATCACCCAGTCTTCTGTCCCTTCCTTTATCGGGCTGTACTCCACAAAGAAAAACAGTTTACAGCCCAAACCGGCAAGGTCGGCGATGAATGCCGGATCGGTCACTGTGTCGAAATTATATTTTGTGAGTGTAATCGATATGCTGTAAAAAATACTGTTTTTCTTCAGCTTCGAGATTATTTTCTGCAGGTGGCTGAACACCCCTTCGCCCCTTCGCCCCTTCGCCTGTCCGTGTCCTCTTCGTACCCCTCAAGGCTTACTACAGGGACTACGTTTTTCTGTTTCTTCAGTTTGCGGACCATCTCAGGGCCGATGAGAAGGCCGTTGGTGAAGATCAGGAAAATGATCTGGGGAAAACTATTTGTCATTTCGATAAACTCGGGACGTAGGAAAGGCTCGCCCCCGGCTACTACGAAAAACGATATACCGAGCTCTTTTGCTTCACCCAGAACATCGAATAATTTTTCATCGCTCATCTCCTCGTCGGACGAGCGCTGAAGGGCCCACGAGTAGCAACCTTTGCAGTGAAGATTGCACCTGTTTGTTATGCTGAAAATTACGATCGGGGGCACGTGGATACCCCTCTCTTTCCATTCCGCCCTCACGCGCGCTGCGCGTTTCTGATTGAGCACGGTTTTGAGGAACGAGAAAGCCTGTATAGGGTTTCTCAGGCTTATGCGGAGAGCGTCTTTAAAAAAGATTTTCAGAGAATTGTCAAGGAGTGTGCTGAAACTCCCGTCCCCGTCGTTTTTACCTTCGATCATTATATCCGGCGAACTATTTTTTGTCATTGCCGTTCTCCTTTTCAGAGATCATGATAAATCAGGATTGTTAATTTTTATAATCATGATGATTTTTCGATCATCGGCGGAATCTTCTGTTTTTTCCACACCGGCCCCTTCTGTTCTCTAAATCCATGGAGATTTCGTTATTAATGTCAATATCCTATCCTAATGTCGTGAAAAATTCAACAATCTTTTTTAAACATTGATGTTACAGTCTCCGGTCCAGCGGCCTTATACGGTTTGAACCCTGTTACCCCATTCCGCTTCAAAAAAAATAGTTACTTGCCTGTGCCTTGGCATCGTATTATTGTGCCCTACTTTCGGCTTACAGGCTGAGGATGAAAAGCCTGCTTTTCAAATAACAACCGACAGCAGTACTGAAAAGTACAACCGGTCGATCTACATGGACATCTAATACCGAAGCGGAACGCCTCCTGTGCTGAATTTCGTTTTAAAAGATCTGGAAGGGATAATTTCAGTTTTGCCAACGACGGCAAGTTCGAGAACACGGCCGATTTTGTTTCAAACACCGTGGTAGACTGGGCTGAAGACCGGTTTGGTGATCTCACACCGGACCAGGAAGTCCTTCTGCTTTATGTTATGTACAACATATACAAAGGCAGCATGGGACGATGTTACGGATTTTCAGGAGGGGAATCTTATTATCTTCAGCACCCTGAAAGAATTTCCTATCCCTATGTGAATACATATTCAATTGACGAGTGGGACCAGATGAGAATCAGGACAGATCCTTTGTCATAAATGTGAATGGGCTGCATTCCAGTAAGTAGGTGGTGAGCATTATATCGTTCAGGCTCCCTACAAGTGCGCCCCAGCGACACTCAGGTTAAATCCATAACAGCGCCCCTGATGGGGGTCGTTATCCGGCCTGCCGTAATGCGCACACCTCGTTGTCAGGCCCGTACAAATAAACCGCCCATACATCCGGGCGGAGTTCTACCGGTTCACTGAAAAACCTGATCCCGATCTCCGACAAACGGGTGTAATCTTTATGAATATCTGTAGAATAAAAGCTGATATGAATAAACCCGTTGTCTGCCTACCTGGCGTCATCCGGAACCGGTCTTCCTTTCGGGTTTTTATATTCAATAAGCTCGAGCATTTGCCCTCCCGAGGTTAAATGGGCAATCCTCGCGGTACAGCAGGGCATTCCTGCGATGTCTCCCAGTTTCGAATCCGGACCGTATTTGAAAACGCGGACCAGCTCCAGCCCGATAATATCGCGATAGAAAACAATCGATCTGTCCAGATCGGAAACACTCAAAGCCACATGCTCGAGACCCTTTATCATAATTCATGTTCCTTTCTTTACAGTAACTGCTCGAGGATTTCAACCGTGTACCGCGCAATAAAGAGCAAAGCGGTTTAAATGGAATTGTCCCCGGAATCGTTATCCTACCATTATAGATAATGTTTTACAAATTAAAAACTAATTTTGTGCTGGTTGAAATCAAATTATTCGTTATTGGTGAAACCTCTCAAACTTTGTTTGAGCTTAAGTCGGGCAAGTTGTGATTTTTATTAATAATCCACAAGTTTTTTACCTAAGTCAAAAGCCCTTTTCATAACATCCCGATTCTTTTTTATTTCACCCGGTTCCAGCGCACTTCCGTACACATTTCCTATAATTGTGGCACCTACATAGTTATACACGTCTTGAAATGTCCTAAGGGCATTAACAGCCCCTGAAACAAAGGGATCCGGGTCTTCATAGGTGAGTATTGTGCCGATTCGTTTCCCTTTCAGCGCGCTGTCCACCGGTCCCCCGAGAGCGTAACAGCGGTCCATAAAGAGCTTTGTCTGCGCGGAAACAGTTGCAAAGTAAACCGGGCCTGCAATAACCAGCACGTCGGCCTGACGCAATTTCGAATGGATGATCTGCATGTCATCATCGATAATACAGGGGTCTTCGGTGTTTTTCCGGCATGAATCACAGGCATCACATGGCTTGATGTCCATTTTGTGAAGGAAGAAACTTTCACATTCCGAACCGGCTGTCCTGATCTCTTCGGCTGTTTCCCGGGCCAGGGTGGAGCTGTTTCCATTTTTTCTCGGGCTTCCTAGAACTATTACCGCTTTTTTTGGGCGCATTATTTTATCCTTTTTTATAAGTTTTTCAAGTGATTACCTTTTGACGTGTTGTTTTTATATCCGCAATATGACAATGAATCTACTACCAGAACCGTATTATATCCACCGCCCTGCCTGCTCTCCCGCCTCTATAGCCTCAAGGATGCTTCCCGGGGAAGTACAATCCCCGATCAGATGGACCTCTTCCGCTTTCATGACAAGTTCTACGGCGAGCCCGCTTTTTACCGCTATACTTAAAACTTTACCCGGTTTGAAAGCCTTTTTCTGCTTATATCCCATAGCAACAACGACAAGGTCGGCCTCGATCCCCAAGAGTTTGCCTGCAGGCAGTATTACTTCGATGCCATCGTCTGTCACAGCTTTGACTTTTGTTTCCGTCATGATAGTAATTTTCTTTTCTTCCATCAGGCTGAACATCTGGACCTTTACGTTGGTATTAATATTTTTTTCCATCAGTTTTGGAAGGATCTCGACAATAGTTACTTCAAATCCGTTAACTGCCAGATAACATGCTGTTTCGCAGCCGACATCCCCGCCTCCTACGACTACCCCCTTTTAGCCGCTGTAACAGCACACCTGAAGCCGGCAGGGCCCGCGCCCACAGCCATGTCCCTTTTTTTTCGCGCAGGGGTCGGCAAGAACTGTACGGCCCAGTGCCACCATGTCGTATTTGCCCTTCGCGATAAAATCATCAGCCTCTTCGGGCGATGAAATAATAAATGACCTTGTCGTTTCAGTAAGAGTGAACGGTATCAGACAGCCGAGAGAACCTTCGGCCGGGGGTCTTGAAAATTGTGCCAAGAGAAAAAAGGGTATAGCCGGGTTACCGTATCCATCTGTCACATTGTCCGGAGCTGTGTTTGAAATGTCATTTACAAACGGGAACTGATCGGTGTATCCCAGCAATACTGCAGCCCGGGCACCGGTTTCCTGGATGAGAAATGATATGTCCTGATAACTTCTGCCCAGGTTGTCTTTCAGTACGGGTGAGCCCGGGACGCGGATATTATAAAATTGCGGGGATCATCCCCTGTGATAAAAAATTGTTTTTCCTGGACAAAACCCTGTAAAAACTGGCAAAACAAGGCAATTTTGTTTATCATTAATATATTAATAGAAAAGGTAATACAGAAAGGGGCAAGTGATGAGATTACCTGTATTTGTCGCGGTAATATTCACTCTTTTTATCGGCAATGTATATCCTGAAATCATCGACGGACCTGCTAATGTAAGGACCGGGCCTAAGGGAGATTTAATTTGTTCTCTAAATGATAGAGTGTTTGTTGATTATGATGATCATTTTAAAACAGATATATAATAGTAAAATCTATTAAAAATGTCGAACGCTCCTGAACAGGTACATAAAAAGGGATCCATTAAGGCCACGCTTGGCTTGATTCTTTCCATACTGGGGATAATGGGAGGAGTAGGCATCCTGATATATGCTCCTTCATGGAAGGAAATATTGTCTGATGGTATTGCTCTGTGCATCGTGATGACCGCCTATGGATGGATCCTTATTAAAGCAGACCGGGTACAGTATCATATAGGCTGGATGAGCATATCGGGCGGGATACTGGCAACTGTTGCCTTTCTCGTTTATGCAATGGAATTTGAGTACTCCATTTTTAACACCCAACAAGACACGATCTTATCACTGACACTTGCCAGTATTATTGCATTATTCGGTGCATTGCTCCTCTATCTGGGGCATTGCCGGCACCGACGGATAGTTAATGAGCAAAAAGAAATGGAACAGTATGAAGAACCAAAATAATACCCTGCTTGCATGGTTTTTAAGCCTGATTATTCTCACCGCAGGAATAAGCTACAGCGCAGATGACACAAAAGACCTGTCAGGCATATACTATGTGTATAACAACCTTGATACGGTGGATTTTCAAAAAGACCGCTTTGTGAAAGCAATCGTATTCAAAGATAAAAAGGGAGAAGTTTTTAAAGCGATCCCTATAGACTTGAAAATGAATTTAGAACAGAGTAAAACCAAAAAAGATGAGCACATTGAGGTGCACCTGCTGGTTAACGACACCAACACACACGCTATCGAAGCGGTACGGGTGGTTGAAGACTTGACCGGGGAAGAACGATACCGGACCGGCTTCAAATACAAAGAAAGTAATCAGATAACGTATTATAACAAGAAGGGCGAGACCCTGTTTGCACTGAGCGATGTTGCTATTATGCCCCTGATGATCTCAAGAAACGGCAAAAGGATAGCCTGTGAAAGGTATGGTGTTCATCAGCCGGACTATCCCATATCCGATACCGTCGACAGAAGCACCCTCCGTGACAAACTCGTTATACTCGATGACACCGGAAAGAGTATCTACGAACGCTCCCTGGAATACGAATTAATGCATATATCACCTTCCGGGAACTGGTTGGTAGTTGATGATATGACGGATTACTTTACTGTCGTAAACATCACCACAGAAAAGGAAACAATCGTTTACTTTACCGATATAAGCAAGCAGGAGATCTTTCCACTTAAAGGTATAACCGATACCGGCGATATCTTTGGCGCCACAGTAATATACAATCCCTGGAAGAAAAACCACAGAGCAATCAAATAGCCTTTATTCCTCATGCCCACTGCTATTTTTACAGCTGCCGAACTGTATATCCTTTGGATTTCAGCAACTCTATAATTCCCTTATAACCTATAATATGCGCTGCGCCCACTATCACGAAACACGTTATCCCCTTTTCAAGAAAACCGGCTGTTTTTTCAGCCATATTAGTGTTTCTTTTAAAAAGCAGCTTTTCATTTACTGAGCTGAGCTTAGGATTGAATTCAGACGACACAATAAGCGCTCCCATCTTCTTCACATCACCATTAAACCACGCTTGCATCAATTCTTGAAATGAATTCGCCAGAACATCCAGATATTTCAGCGCGTGCAGTAGAAACTGCTCCTGGTCATATCGAGAAAAGCTATCCAGGATGTTAAGCTGGTATTCTACCTATTCAAGCTCCACTATACTTTTTGTGCCCTGGGCCCTGTTGAGAAAGTAGGAGTCTAATTGATATGTTATAATCGGATTTATTGAGGTAATACCTAATGTGGACAAGCCACATTCAGGAATAAAAAGATATTTTCTTGCAAACTAAAGTTTGTGACTATTGTGGTAGAAAATCAGGATTAAGGTACTAAAGGTGACCCAGATGCAAAACTCAGCGTTATCATAACCTTTAAGAAAAACTCCGCCAAACAAGTTGAGTACTTCTGGGGATATCGAAATCACGTTATCTTGGACGCTATCTCTGAACTACCTGTCGCTGAAATTACCAAACCAGTAAACGTCTCCGAACAGGTATTATTTATCCCTTTATTCAAACAAATCCAGAAATCCTTCAACTTCACTGCCAAAAGGAAGCCACCTCCTTTGGAGGTGGTCTTTTCTATGCTCTTTAATCCACTTACCCACCCTCTCTTTGGCAACTTCGTATTCTGGCGCCACATCGATCTGATTTACTCCTCTTTCCAGTAATAACTCCATCACACGATCCGCCTCCCTCTGCGTTTTTTTAATAAATGCAGCCGCTCCGAAAGTAATCACAGTACTCATATGATTGGTCTTCCCAAGTCTCCTCTTTTCCATCGCATTCCACCCTTAATAAAAGTTTAACAGTAACAGGCAAGTTATACATGATTTACAGCTTAATATAGATTAACATCACAGGTAGAAACACTCTACCTGTGATAATTCTTGTTCTATTTATTTTTTATCATATCAGCCATAGCCTTTTGTAAAATTGCATCCAGAACCTTAGCCCACATCCAATATGTGGGGTTTGTCCAATCCGGGAAGCATCTGAAAAGCCTTTCTCGTGTATTCATTCCTTCCGGGACCTTCTCTTGGAAAGTCTTGATGTATCTTGAAGAATATGTCTGCGGTCATTGTTTGCCCAGCCAACGATTCAGATGCTCGTGATTGGTATATTCGGCTTAACGTCAAAGCTCATCGGCCAAAATCGCAGAAGAATCAATAATTAACTTAAGCGATTTAAGCATTTAGCACATATAAGTATGCTACCAACTTAATATTTCGTCAAGATAGGAGTAAGCTTCTCAAATTAGGACTGAGGCGAGATGCAAATGTTTAAGTAAGGAGACCAATTCGATAGGGTGTAATATCGGTAGCTTTCACTTTATTTTCTAGACCAGCATATCCTAACCCTTTTGAATAAATGACTTCATTATCGCTAAGAATTGCAATTGAAATTCCCGGTATTTTGTATTTATCCTGGAGTTTTTTACACTTTTTTCGTATTGCATTATTTTTTCTTTATTATTAAGTGCATTCTTATTCTGCCCTGAACATATCTGCTCTACTATATATTCATTTTCATAGTTTCTCCCTTACCTTCCGTTTCTATCTATCTGTTTTGTAAAGCTCCCTCAAATCATCGAACGTTATTTTTAGCAGATCCATTGTCCTGAAAAAATGGGGCAGCTCACGATTTATAAAATTCCTCTTCTTCAATTCCTGTGTTTTTTCATAGGAATGGTCAGCAACGAAATAGCCGATACCCCTCTTATTGAAGATAATTCCCATGTTCTGGAGATAGTTGTAAGTTCGCATTACTGTGTTCGGATTAACCTCAATGCTGATAGCCATTTCTCTTATCGAGGGGATTTTATCCCCTGCTTTCCATTGTTTTCTTAAAATATTTTCGCAGATGTGTTCACCAATCTGCAGATATATGGCCTGTTTCTCTCTGAATTCCATCTTTCAAACCTCGATCTTTCTGAATTTAAGGTAGCTGACAATCCAGCAGAGTGGAGCCAGAACAACCCAGAAGAGGATCCGTATAACTAGACGGATTGTTTTTCCAACCAGCAGCAACCTGGCCTCGGTCAGCCCTAACCATTCAGTCAGGTCGCGCATGGTGTTAAATTCCTGGTTTGTTGGATGAAGACCTTTAAAGCTTCCCGGTAAGATAAGCCTTGCGGCAAAGATGGCAATTATTAATAGAGCTATGGCTAACAGGGTAAGCATGAGTATGGTTTTAATAAATGAGTTTTTCTTGAAAAATACCGCACCTACCAGGAAGAGTCCCTGGATCACAAGGAAGGCTGCAACACTAATCAGAAAAGCTTTGCTTAAGGGGTTGAGAAGGGCATGGGTATACCCGAAGAGCATCTGATTAAGACTTTCGCTGATTGCCGCAATGACAAAATAGATTAAAAGGGTTCCCAGAGCGTAGCCAATTGAGGTCGATATCAACCTCTCTGTAAACTTTTCCAGCAGAGACCCCGGCAGTGTCATATAGATATAACTTTTCTGGCTGTTGTACATTTCTCTGAATGCCCTGCTCGTAACAATAAAACCACCTAAATACAGTAGCATGAAATAGAGTTTCAGATGGAAATCTCCTCCATTATGCTTGAGGGCGGATATAGCGGAGGAAAAGATCACAAATCCGGCTATTGCCGCAATGGCAATGAGAATCGTGCGGTAATGGATAAGGAAATCCCTCTTAAGCAGCAGGAAAAACCTCCCCGGGCTGAAATATTCATTTCTTTTTATGCTTTGTGCTTTCATGTTATACCTCCTTTGAAAAAAGCTCGTTTATTTTATCTCTGTTTGTAGTAACTGCATTAAACAGGGTCTCCAGGTCCATCCTGGACTCTTCACCAGATCTGTTCTTTTTTACTACCGCGTATCCTCCCAGCACCTTAGCTGAATAAAGGACATCCTCGGCCCCAGGCAGATCATGATCCATTTGAATGATGAGGTGTTTGGATATATCCTGGACGTACTGGTTGAAGATGATCTGCCCATCTTCCAGAATAATGATTGGATCAATGAGGTTTTCCATGTCCCGGACCTGATGGGTTGAGATAAGGATTATCCTGTCATCTGTCAATGCAGAAGCCAGGATTTTGCGAAATTGACTTTTCGATGGGATATCCAGGCCATTGGTAGGTTCATCCAGGAGGAAATGTAGGCAGTTTGTTGCTATACCGAAAGCTAGAAGGAATTTTTTCTTCTGCCCGTAGGAGAGTTCTGTCAACTTCTTTTTTGAATCCAGGTCGAACTCTTTCATGTATTCTGCCAATGCTTTCCGGTCAAACCGGGGGTAAAATGGCGCATAGATCTTCTCATAGGTCCTCATGGTTATGGGAGGTACGAAAAACTCTTCTGGAATGAAGTAAAGCTCTTCCAGCATTCCCGGTAACCTCTTTTGAGGGATATAGTGCAAAACCAGGCATTCTCCATCCTGGGGATAACGAAGACCGGATATCAGCTTCAGCAAGGTTGTTTTTCCTACTCCGTTCTTGCCCAGAAGACCATAGATATTGCCGGGTACAAGCTGGAAATCCAGGTTCGAGAAGAGTTTTTCCTTTCCATATCCAAAGGAAAGATTTTTGATTTTAACCATTTTTATCCTCCTTAATAGTGTACTATTTAATTAATACAGTAGTATACTATATTCTTTATATTAGAAAGTCAACCATTTTTTTTAATTTTAGA
>Ga0114925_10001893_pt1 | contig 10520 bp, 9 predicted proteins | sample SumtaG_2_FD_87287 | JGI IMG/M metagenome (GOLD analysis project Ga0114925, IMG submission 87287) | Deep subsurface microbial communities from Indian Ocean to uncover new lineages of life (NeLLi) - Sumatra_00607 metaG | ecosystem: Environmental > Aquatic > Marine > Oceanic > Sediment | place...
CGGTCTTAGAAAAGAGCAGGAGGCGAAGAATGAAGCTAACAGTTATCGGACTGGGACAATGTGGAAGCCGGATTGCCGACCATTTTGCCAGGCTGGATTTCAAGGCGCGTACCCAGCGCAAGGCAAGGATAGCCCCTACCGTCATTGCCGTGAATACGGACCAGGCGGACCTAACGGGGCTGAGATTTATCAAGAACGACTTCCAGCACCGGGTGCTCCTGGGCTTGCGCCAGACCCTGGGACACGGGGTAGGCAAGATAAACGAGCTGGGGGCTCAACTGGCCAAGGAGGACGGTGACAAGGTGCTGGAGGCCGTGAAAGTCAGTCCGCAGTTTTACGAGACCCACGCCTTTCTTGTCGTAGCTGGCACTGCCGGCGGCACGGGCTCGGGAGCCCTGCCCATAATATGCCGCGCCATTAAGGAGCGATACATCAGCAAGCCGGTCTATGCCCTGGCCGTTCTGCCCTTTGAGCATGAGCAGACTACAGAGTCCAGAAGCGTGTATAACACCGCTACCTGCCTGAAATCCATTTACGATACAGTGGATGCTGTCTTTCTCGCTGATAACCAGAGGTATGTGAAGAAAGATGCCAGCCTCATCAGTAACATCGACACAATAAACAGGATGATTGTCGAGCCCTTCTACGATTTGATGTGCGCCGGCGAAGTAACCAAAGCCAAACATGTCGGCGCGCGGACGATAGACGCCGGCGACATAATCGCCAGCCTGGAAGGATGGACCACTATCGGCCTGGGCAGACACGAGCTTCCTTCGTTCCGCTTCCCCTGGGAGATAAGAAAGAGGACCTTCCGCGAAAAAGCCCTGGAAAGCTTCCGCGGGACACAGGCCTTAGACGCCACCATCTCCGACCTTTCCCTCACTTGCAGCCCCAAAGACGCCGCCAAAGCCATCTATATCATATCTGGTCCGGAAAAAGAGATTAACATGGACATGGTCAAGAGCGTTGCCGATTACGTTAAGGAGTTGGCAGCCAACGCCTTGATTCGAGGTGGCGATTTCCCGGGAGAGAAGCATTTCGTCGACGTTACCCTGATACTATCACAGTTGTCCTTTGTGCCCAGGATAAAGGACTTCTACGAGCAAGCTACGCAGTATGCCCAGGAGCATCAGGGGCAGATAGAGGAAACTAAGAAGAGGATTGAATCCCTGGCTGAGATAGGCAAGGATTTGCCTACGTTGGAATGACGCGCAGGGTCCGAGACAAGAGCTGACCCTGCGATTGTGAAGGAAGGGATTCCTTCACAGCTCAATGACCTAACGTAGTGCCCCGATTCCATCGGGGTGCAGAAAGGGGCGGCACCCGCCTAGCTCTCTCTGAGCCGGCCTTTTGCCTCCCTGGGGCCGAGACCTTTCGCGGCCCGGACCACCAGAGCCAGGCTCACGAGGAAATCGTCGTGTCCCTCTTGAGGGTCAACATAGAAGTTCATCGTCTGGTTGGGGCGATATTGCGCCCTCGCTCTTTCCAACTCAAACATGGTTTCCCTATACTCGCCGGACCCGTCCTGCCTGTAGAGCTTGAGCCTGCCTGAGTTTATGAAGGACAATAGCTCAAACCCCAGGTCCGATTTCCCCTTTGAGGTGATGACAAAGGGGATAACCCGCCTTCCAAGTTCCTGCCTGAGAAAGCTGGCGACAGGCTGGCCGATGCCCGTAGCATCGACTACTATCCTGTGGCAGTTCCAGACATCGCGCAGGATGCCGGTCATCTGGCCATGGAGCTGACTATGGGGCGTTCCCGTCCAGCGGTATTGTTCCACGACCTTCAGCACCGGCTGTGAAGGACCGGCAGCGACGACCTCGGCGATGGTGATTACCGTCGAGTCGTGCCCCCGCCCCCGGCGGTTGCCGGTAGCCTCCTCTGCCGTCAGCTCCGGCTCGTGTTCGCCTGCCAAATCCACACCGGCAACGTATGTCCTCTTTCCCTCAGCGGCCTGTCCTGAGCCTCCCGAAGGATGCGACTGCCTCTGGTGTTCTCCGAGCACGAGGGCTATTTGCTGGCGTGACAGGAAACCTCCGCCGCGTGCGATAGGCAATAAGGCATATTGCGTCCGGAACAGGGGATGCTCTTCACCCAATCTTTGCCGCTCAGCCTCCACAAACCTGACATAATCAGGATTGTAGCGCCCTACCTCCTGCCAGTCATATCTGAAGTGGCGTTTTATGCCATCCTTCCCTTCCAGTTCCAGATTGGCCTGCTTCACCTCTTCCAGCAAGGTGCTACTGTCCCACGTAGTGCCGTAGAGAATCGTGGTCACGTTGGTAGCCGAACCCATGGGACGGAATTCCCTGCTGTACTTCTCTTTGCTGACATCTTGCGCTTCATCGATCTCAAGGACTATGTCGGCGGTATGTCCCACCACTGAAGAGGATCCATCGGCCGAGAGGAAGATGGCTCTGGCGTTGCCCAGCTGTAGAATATAGCTCCTCTGGAGACGGTAGATGCCGTCAAAACCAAAATCAGCGAGCCTCTCTTTCAGCCTTTCTATAGATATGAGGGTCTGAGGCCTAAAGGTCGGGGAGCATTTTACGAGACTGCCTCCCCCGGCCATATAGAGCGTTAGCAGCAGGACTTCCAGATGCGCCGAAAGCTCATTCTTACCTCCTTGGCGGGCAATCTCCACGGAAAAGGTCAGTCCCATTCCCTTCTGGATGGAGTTCATAGCGGCACGGGCGACCTGCAGCTGGTAAGGTCGTAGTTTCATAGCTCTCGTACTCCTCCTTGTCATTCTGAGCTCCGACTTGTCGGAGCGAAGAATCTCACCCGCTCGGGGCAAATGCCACGAAGGGCAAAAATGCCCTACTCTTCATACCATCTCTCGCTCAAGTCTTCCCATTCTGGATTTGCCGCTTCGATTAAGGCAATCTTCTTCTTTCGCAGCCATCCCTTGATTTGCTTTTCCCTCTGGATCGCAGCACGTACATCACCAGTAATCTCATAATAGACAAGCCTGGTTATATTGTATTTCTGAGTAAATCCCTCAATGAGCTTATTCCTGTGTTCATATGCACGCCGGACTAAGTCATCGGTTACACCTGTGTAAAGGGTTCTAGAGCTATTGGTCATGATATAAACGTAGTACTGCTTCATTACCTTAGCTTTTTCTTAGATTCTTCGGTCGCCCCGATTCATCGGGGCTCCCTCAGAATGACAAAGAAGTAAGGGGCTCACACACCTTATCTTGCCACAAAATAGAACACCTCTAATAGGACCTGTGTTCTTTTCATGGCTGGTTATGAGCTTATCGATGAAGGCCTATTTACTGGCTATCTTTATGCCCACCCCGACCCCCAGGGGCAGGGCAACCTCGGTCAGGACCTTCTGGACGGCTTCTTTCAGGGATTTCTTCTGCTCTCTCGTAATCTGGTATCGTGTTCTCACCAGTCGGGCTATGACATTGGCTGCCTCGAAGTGCAGGTCGATCCGCTCCGGCTGTTCTTCCAGGAGTTGCCTGAGCTTCAACCTGAGAAGGGCAATCTCCTCGTCAATTCCCTCGACATAAGAGGCCTCCTCCAGTTCAACCTGTTCCGCCTCATCCAGAGCCCGGCAATAGAACGTCCGGGGACTACTTCTTTGCTTGCTTTTTCCTTCTCGTGTCATAACGGTTCTTGGGTCGGCATGAATTCGCAGGGTTTCCGACATGTGGGCTATGGGCAGCCGGCAGGACGGCGGGACTTCTCTCGTACCGGTTTCTGCCGCATTGCACCCGCGCCTTGACCAGGCCGTAGACAAGGACATGGGCCGCCAGTTCGTAATCCTGCCTCCGAAGAGCGGCCGCCAGTAACTTCACGCCGCCATAGTAGCACAAGTGTTCTAAATAGACAAAGGGGTTTTGTCGCTTCAGAGGGCGGCATGCAGGAGCGATGCTATCACCCAACCAAGAGCACCGCAGACCGGGAAGGTCAGACCCCAGGCCAACACAATATTCTTGGTTACACCCCACCTCACTGCAGAGAGGCGCCTCGTGGCACCTACCCCCATTACAGCTGCCGTGGCACAATGAGTGCTGCTGACAGGAATCCCCAGGCGTGAGGATATCTCAATGATGGTAGCCGCTGAGAAATCAGTGGCAAAACCGTGGATCGGTTGCAGGGCCGTAATCCTGAATCCCACTGTTTTGATGACCCGCCAGCCACCGACAGCAGTGCCTAAACTAATAGACAATGAGGAGATGACTATGACCCACCACAAACTACCACCAATCGCAATCTCATCCCACACGGCGGCGGCCTGCCCAAGCTGGCCAGTCCGGTGATAAAAAAGCACCAGTGCCATGGCAATGATACCGATGGGCATCTGGCCGTTGTTCTTGCCCAGACTATAGGCCAGAAAAGCGGTAGTAAGCCACTGCAGACGGCTGAAGACGACCCTGAACTTCGCCGGAGCGCTTCGCCGAAACGCCCAGAGCAGGGCAACCACCAGGGCAAAGCCACCGACGAAACCAAGGGCAGGGGCGGCGATCACCGACGCCAGCACCGGCCGCATGATCTGCCACTGCACTGCATCTGTGCCCCCTGCCACCGCCATGCCGGCTCCTGCCAGCCCGGCGACAAGGCTATGAGTCGAGCTTACCGGCAGACCATAACGAGTAGCTATGGCAACCCAGACTATAACAGCAGCGAGACTGGCGAACAATGTCTGATAAAGAATTGCCTCAGGGAGCAGGATTCCCTGCCCGATAGTTTTGGCAACCTCCAGGCCGGTAGCGGCGCCAGCGAAGGTGAAGAAGGCAGCCAGTATTATGGCGCTTGCAGGCGAAAGAGCACGAGAGCCAATCGAAGCAGCAACACTATTGGCAGCATCATTGAAACCGTTGACCACCCCAAAGCCTATGGCTGCCGCAACTACCAGAACCAGCGGAGTGAGCTCAGGCATGCTTCAATACTATACCCTCAAGGACATCGGCGACGTCTTCGCCCCGGTCGGTGGCGCTTTCGAGGTGGTCATAGATTTCGCGCCATTTGATTACGTCACAGACATCCATGTCGCGTAAATCGAACAACTCCGCCTGGGCAGCGTGGTGTACGTCGTCAGCCTCGTTTTCCAGGCTGTTGATCTGCACACACTGTTTGAGAATCCACGCGTACTGATCACCGTGGCGCAGACGAGGCATTGCTTCGTTCAACTTGCGGGTTATCCTGGCTACGATTCGAGCTAGCTGCCGGGCTCGTTCCGTGGGCTGGTCAATACGGTAAAGGAAGGTTATTCTGCTCGCAGCCTCCATGAAGTCCATTACATCATCCAGGCTATGGGCCAGGAGAGTAATATCCTCTCTATCGATAGGAGTGACAAAGGTGCGATGCACCCTCTTTATTATCTCGTGGGTTATGTTATCGCCCTGGTGCTCCAAATCCTTGAGTTGCTTGGCTTTCGCTTCAACATCTTCGTAGTTTTCGAAGAGGTCAACCAGCTTTTCTGCGGCAGCAACCAGATTGCTCGTAGCCTGTTCAAACAGGTCGTAAAATCCCACGTCCCTGGGAGTCAGGCGGAATCTAGGCAACGCGCACCTCCGTCAATACACACTTCTGGTCCGGAAGCCCTCTTGGACTGCCCCAGCATTATAACACACCGCGAGGGATTCCCTCTCTATGCTGTGTTCGTTCTTGCGATTAGCGGCACCTCTTCCTTCCGTCACTTCTCTCCCTGCCACCACTTCTTCAACCTGGCGGCAATCTCCTTTTCATAGCCCTGGTCACTGGGAACATAGTAGCGTTTCCCCTGGAGGGAGGATGGCAGATTTTGCTGCCTGACGAAATGATCGGGATAATCGTGGGCGTATTTGTAGCCCTTCCCGTGTCCCATCTGGCGCATCAGGTCGGTTACCGGGTTGCGTAAATGGAGCGGCACGGGCTCGTTTCTGCCCTCCTGTATATCCCGTTGCACCTGGGAATAAGCCCGGTATAACGAGTTGCTTTTGGCGGCGGTGGCCAGATAGACCACCGCCTGCGCCAGAGCCAGGTTGCCTTCCGGTACGCCCACGAAGTGCACTGCTTGCTGAGCGGCTACTGCTATTACCAGTGCTTGAGGGTCAGCAACGCCAACATCTTCGGAAGCAAAGCGTATGAGGCGGCGGACGATGTAGAGAGGATCTTCACCGGCCTCAAGCATACGTCCCAGCCAGTACAAGGCGGCGTCCGGATCCGAGCCGCGTAGCGATTTATGTAATGCCGAGATCACATCATAATGCTGGTCACCGCTCTTATCATAAAGCAAGGCACGGTGCTGCAATGCCTGCTCAACGGCCGTCAAATCAACTGACCGCAAACCTTCACCGTCAGGCAAGGCAGCAAAAGCCGCCATCTCCAGAGCGTTCAATGCCACGCGAGCATCCCCGTTGGATGAGGTCACCAGATGTCTCAGAGCCTCCTCACTTACGCCAATCCGGAGCTTTCCCAGCCCTCTTTCTCCATCCTTAATGGCTCGCTCCACGATGAGCTTGATCTCTTCGTCGCTCAGTAGATTCAGCCGGAAGACCCGGGAGCGAGACAGAAGCGGAGCGATGACTTCGAAGGAGGGGTTTTCCGTAGTCGCTCCAATGAAAGTCACCGTACCGCCTTCCACGAAGGGCAATACAGCATCCTGTTGTGCCTTGTTGAAACGGTGGATCTCATCAACGAAAAGAATCGTTCTCTGCCCTGATAGTTTCAGTCTCTTCTTAGCTTCCTCAATAACCCGTCGCAAATCAGCCACTCCGGCACTCGCGGCACTCAAAGAACTGAACTGCGCCCTGGTGATATTGGCGATAATATGAGAGAGAGTCGTCTTGCCGCTGCCGGGCGGTCCCCAGAAAACCATAGAGGGTAGCTGGTCCGCCTCTATACATTTGCGGAACACCTGCCCCGTGGCAACTAAATGCTCTTGCCCCACAAACTCGTCAAAAGTCTGTGGTCGCATCCTTGCCGCCAGGGGCATACTGTGAGACAAGTCCTTTTCCTCCGGCTCGTCAAAAAGAGGCATCCTCTCCATTAGACTACACCGCAGAGTTTCACTGCAGGAGACAGTTTCACCAATCCCCGTATCATGGCAAGGCATCCCGAGCACAAGCGAGGGAACTCGCCGAAGCAATCTCCCCCCATTGCCACGCCCCGACAGACCGGGGCTCGCAACGGCGATTCGAGTTTCTAAGTAGTCTCGACCCCTTCACTTGAATCTTGCTACCTGAAAGCGATAGAGCCTAACCGACTCGCCGACTGATATTCCAGCTTTGAGCCGGCAGATGGTAATTTGCTCTTCAACGCTGTCGACCCCCTCCAGGTCGGGCAGCAGGAGTCCCCTTTTCAAACCGCTTTCCACGATGACGCCATATTTCCTATGATCAAGCTGGCTGATATCCGTGATCGGGGCAGGCTCAGTAAGAATATCGACGCCGTATTCCAGGTCCTCAAGCTCCGACACAGCTACCGGGGCAAAGCGGGGGTCTCTGGTAGATGAGCTGATTGCATTGGCGACTATCTCCTTGCCGACATTCTCCGTCATCGGTTCGAAGGTACCGATGCATCCTCTCAACTCGCCGTGCTTATGCAGGGAAACAAAAACCCCCGCCCGCTCTCTCATCTCCGGAGTCAACTCGCGCGGCTCGACGATTTCACCCTTCCGCACGTAGCTTTCCACAGCCTCTCTGGCCAGTTTCACAACAGGATGAAGTCCCTCTTCGGTCATGCACACCTCACACCCCTCACCCTTTTCCTTTCCCTGGACGGGATAGCATCGAGGCGAGGGTTGACACTTACACTGAAGTCTATCATGCCACTTCTAAGACTCTTGCTGCTTTTCGGAACCCCGGTGTTTCCCTATAACCTGTAGTTGCTGATTCATCGGGCCATTCATCGCATCCGGAAGTTAAGCCCCGCCCCGCAGAACTTGCACTGCGAGCCGTCCAGCCCCACAACACGGGTATCGTAGCCAACGCGACGGACGACCGTCTTCCCACAAGAATGGCACACAGTGTCCTCATACTCGTGCCCCGGCACGTTGCCCAGATAGACAAATCTCAGCCCTGCCTCTTTCCCGATTCCATACGCCCTTTCCAACGTGGACACCGGCGTAGCCGACAGATGAGTGAACTCATGCAGAGGATGGAAGCGAGTTACATGCCAGGGAGTTAACTCACCCAGTGCATCCCGAATCCAGCCGGCAATGCCCCGAAGCTGCTCCTCATCGTCATTCATCCCGGGAACGATGTTGGTAACCACCTCGACATGCATATCCCATTTCTCTTTTGCCCGCCTGGCTACCTCCAGAATGCCCTGCCACCGGGAGATTCCGGCCAACTCGCGGTAGAATCCGTCACTGAAGCCCTTGACATCAACCCTCCAGGCATCAAGCCAGGGCCCTATCGTATCGAGAGCTTCAGGCGTGGCATAGCCATTGGTCACATAGACAGTGTATAGATTGTTTTCCTTGGCCAGCCTGGCTGAATCCAGGGTGTATTCAAACCAGACGGCGGGCTCATTATAGGTCCAGGCAATGCCCTGACAATCGTATCTCCTGGCTAGCTCTATCTCTCTCTCCGGGAGCAATTGCTGAGAACGAGGCGGAATATCAGCACAAGAGATCTCCCAGTTCTGGCATCCTTTACAGTGGAAATTGCATCCCCAGCTGCCCAAAGAGAAGGCGAAAGTCCCGGGAAAGAAATGGAACAGAGGTTTCTTCTCAATGTGGTCTCCCGCCATCGAGGATACCTCGGCATAGTTCATAGCATACAGAGTGCCATCCCGATTGATGCGCATACGGCAGGCGCCAAGCTTACCGGGATTAACGAGGCACCTCCACTGGCAAACATGGCACCTCACCCTGCCCCCGGGGAGTGTCTCGTAGAGCAGCGCCTCCCTTTCCATCCCTTATCATTATACCACCACAGCCTGCCCCAACGTAACCACACCCCTGATTCTAGTCTCACACGATATCCGGTTGCTAGTGCGGAAGGAATGCGTAGACCCGTGTTTTGCGCGCCGCTCCCCTACGAGCCATCAACCTTCACCTGGCTCAGGTTGGGAATACCCAGCAGACCGAGCTCATAGCCTGTAACATAGGGCCTGACCAGGATGTAGTTTGCGCCGTGCCACAGGGGGAGGCAAGGAGCCTCATCTACCACCATTTGCTCAGCCTGCCGGTACATAGTCAGGCGGACGGTATCGTCCTGTTCTATGGCCGCCTGGTAAAGCAAAACATCCAGGTCGGGGTTGCTGTATTCGAAGGCATTGTTCTCGCTTCCGGTAAGAAAGAGGATATCCAGGAAATTGTGCGGGTCCGGGTAATCGGCTATCCAGCCCAGCACAAACATCTCATCCTTCTCTTGCTTCAGGTTGTAGACGAAATCCTCTGGTTCCAGTTGCCTGACCGAGACTTCGACGCCGAGGTTTTGCTGCCATTCCTCGATAATGGCACCCAGATAGTCGGGAATGTAATTGCCATAGCCGGTAACAGTCATGGTGATAGGAGGCAAGTTCGAGGCTTCACCATACCGTGAGGCAGCGATGAGTTCTTTCGCCTTGTCCACATCGTAGTCCAGTCCCTCGAGACCTTCGTCATAGCCAGGCATACCCGGCGGCAAGACCCCCCTTGCTTCATTCACCATGTCGATCAATATCAGTTTGGCGATGCGCTCTCTATCAACAGCATGAGAAAAGGCCCGCCGCACATTAACGTCGTCGAAAGGAGGTTCGGCAGTATTGAAGCCAACATAATAAAGGCTGAGCTCAGACGTTACGGCTAGCTCCGCGTAAAACGGGCTGGTCTCGTCACGCGCCCGGTGGATATAACCCCCGTATACTGGAACGACATCGATGTACCCCAGTTCATACATGGGCATAGGCGGACCGGCAAGATAATACACGACGTGCTTCACTTCGGCCGGATCGCCGTAGTAGGTTTCGTTACGCTCCAAAATCAACCACTCGCCTGCCTGCCATTCCTTTAGCTTAAACGGCCCCGTCCCGTCTGGTTCGCGCCACCAGTCTGTCCGGAACTCCACATTGGCTCTGTCAACGACAAAGGCAGTAGGATAAGCCAGCTTGCTCAGGAAATAAGCCCTGGGAGCATCAATGGTAACACGAAGAGTGTAATCGTCGATTACTTCGACCCCAGAGATCTCTCCCGTCTTTCCCGCTAGCATATCGCTGGCGCCGATGATATCTCCCAGATAGGTAGCCGCCGTGCCAGAGCCAGTATCCGGGTGGCAGGCTCGCTCCCAGGAGTATTTGAAGTCGGCGGCCTTCACTTCCCTGCCGCTATGGAATCTCACTCCCTGGCGCAGGTAGAAGGTATACGTTCTACCATCAGGGCTTTTCTCCCAGCTCTCAGCGATATCGGGGACTGTCCTCAGCTCATGGTCCAGGCGAACCAGACCGGAGAAGATATGCACGACATACGTATAAGAAGAGAAGTCGGCAGCAATCGCCGGGTCGAGCGTTATGGGGCCCGCGTCCCAGAGACGAAGGGCGCTGTCGCCGTTGCCCAAAGGACAACCGGCCAACGAAAGCAGAAAGAGGGCGAGAACA
>Ga0114925_10001894_pt1 | contig 10520 bp, 5 predicted proteins | sample SumtaG_2_FD_87287 | JGI IMG/M metagenome (GOLD analysis project Ga0114925, IMG submission 87287) | Deep subsurface microbial communities from Indian Ocean to uncover new lineages of life (NeLLi) - Sumatra_00607 metaG | ecosystem: Environmental > Aquatic > Marine > Oceanic > Sediment | place...
AATTTATCTATATTAACACCCATGGTTTTTAATTTCAAATAACCAACTTTATCGTCTATCTCAGGCGGAATATTAATCATGCCCGGCTTAAAAGAGTCTTTATTTTTCACAATGTACTCGGACATTAAAGATTGCAGAGCAAATGACATATCCATAACTTCGCTAGGATGCCCTTCAGACAAAACGAGATTTGCGAGCCTTCCCTTAGCTAGCAGATAAACTTTTTTTCCATTATGCTGCTTGTTAGATGTATAATCATTTAAGAATTTGAATTTAATGTATTTAGTTATAAATATATTCCATCATTTACATTAAATTTCTAATTTTATACTTAAATTTGTTGATTAAAAGTAGTATTTATGGTTTTAAGAGAGATTAATTTAGTTAGAGCGTAAAAAAAGCGGATCCCAATTTTCCGTTTTATGCCACAAACATCCTAATGAATTATTTGGTGTATTCCACTCCAAGACAACTAAATATTCTAAACCTTGTTCTTTATTTGGATCTTTCTTCCATCCATCCCAGTTTAAATTATCTTTAGTTTCTAGAAAGTTTTTTAATTTGACTAGATACTCCTTTTCTTCTTCATTCCATAATTTTTCGTAGAAAGCTTTGTCGCTTTTTCTGATAATTTTAACAAAAATTATTGATTTTTCATCAAAAATGGATTTACTGGAAATATATTCTATTGATTCTTTAGAAAGCACTCCAGCAATCAAGTAGAATTTTACATTTTTTCTGAGAATAGTTTCTCCTCCAATTTTAATTATTCTATTCTCAAAATCTTTTTTGTAAAATTTAATGAATTGCCTTCCAGTGCCAATGACATCATCTAAAAAAAGGACATATATCTTTTTATTAGAATTTTTATCTAAAATTTTTCTTAAAGTCTTTACAGATTTTATGATTTTTGATTTTATAGAATCTGGATTACTTTTATCTGCTATATAACTCCAAAATGCTTGGCTTTTATTCCACATCTCTGGTAATACAAAATACAATATGATATCATCCTCATCATAAGGTATGCTCTGTACTTTTTCTATTAATTTTCGGAGCATTTGATCTTTGGTGAAAAAATAATCCTTTACCCTATACAATACCTTTTCTAAAAATAATTTTCTTAAAATGGGGTCAGGAAATTGCTCCAAGAAGATTCTTATATTTGTAGATGTTATTTTTTCTTCTTTATATTGTTGGATTTTTTCGCATAATTCATTTATTAATTCTTCTTCTAGTTTACTTCGGTTTGCATCTTTAAGTATATTTTTTAATTTTCTATTCTCCTTTTCCAAATCGTCTAGCCGGGATATTAACTCTATTGTCTCAATTTTTACTTTATTACCTTGCTCGGGTTCTAAGATCTCTTGAGTAGATTCACAAATTTTAACGGTTTCAGTTTTAACTTTTTTTATAGTTTCTGATGTAAGTGTAATTTGTTTATTTCGAAGTAATGTATTTAAATTTCTAAGTAATTCAAGTAGCTCTGATATTCTTTCCTTGAAAATTTGTTTTATTCCAAAAAATTCTGTTCTATCCAACAAATCTTTGTATATTCTAAAAATTTTTATATAAACAATAAAAGCTTCTTCAAATGCTCCACTATCTTGATATAACTCTCCTAAAATGATATAATTTCTTGTATACAATTCGAAATCATAGAATGAATTTGAATAATCAATCGAAGTCTTTATTAATTTTATTGAATCTTGTAATTTCCCTTGGTTTTTATTGATTAATGCCAACGCATTATAAATTTTCGCTAAGTGTTCATAATCTTCTTGACATTTGAAATATTCAATAGAACTATTAATATAATTTTCTGCGTTCTTAAAATCTCCTTTATTTTCATAAATATATCCTAAATTCAGACAAGCATTGTAATATATTGAATTATTTTTAAGATTACTAGAAATTTCCATAGCTTTTTTGATATAAGTAAAAGCTTTATCTAAGTTTCCGTAGACTTGAAAAATTACACCTAAATTTATGAAACTTGTTGCTAATGTGGGTGATTTTGGAAATTGAGGAAGATTTAAGATATTTTCAATCATTTCTATATCAACAGGAATGTAGCGTCCTCTGAATTTTATAAGCATTTCGAGAAGCGCAATCAGTGGAATTAAAGCCGCTTGTTCATAACGATTTCTATAAAATACATCAATAGAATATCTAAAAGCCTTAGTGGCTTCTTCTAGCTGACCAATTCTTCTTAGTTGTTCTCCAAGATTGACATGGCTAACAGCAGCGCCCAGTTCATCATTCATTTTAAGGCTTAAACTAATTGCTGTTTTGTAAGACTCAATTGATTTAAAAGAATGTCCCAAGTTCGAATAGAGTCTTCCATAACTATGATAAATATCGGGAGGGATAGATCTTTCATACTCTTTCGATTCTGATTCAAATTGTTCAAGTAAAGAACTAGCTTTATCATATTCCTTGAGGTTTAAGTAAACTTCGATCAAAATCTTTAAAGATTTTAATTTCCAGGTAAATTTATTTTCATCATCGAAAAATGCCAAACACTCCTTTAATAAAATCTTTGCTGGATTATCTTTCCTATGAGCAGCTAATTTCTCAGCTCTTTCAAATTTTCGTTGGAATTCGTAATCTTTATCAAATCTGGACATATTCGATGATGATTCATTTATATTTTATCTATTATTATAATGCAAAATTGATATTAGGGCAAAGTTATCTTTTTTATATTTTCTATTGGATATCAAATAGAAAAATTGATTATGGAAGATAAGGTATATCAAAATTAATATCATTTTCAATTATTATTCTTTCTTCAGAATCTAACTCAAAGATATCATAGACCATTTCATTTATTTTTTGTTCTAATTCCTTAATATCATTATCAATACTACTGAGGTCTACATAAGCGGAACCAACATTAACTTTTAATTCATTTATCAGAGAGGGAAATTTATTTAAATAATTTATTCCAGAGAGATTTTTAGCAGTATATAATTGAATATTTTTAAAAATAATATCTGAGAATAACTGTCCCTTACGCCAACTGGTTCTAGAAGCTATTTGATTTTCTTTTAAAAAAAGATCTAAAAAGAAATAAAGCACTTCAATATAATCAGATTTTTCTTTATCTGTATTTATTTTTAAGCAAGAGACCCATTCTTGTTCTTCAATAGAGAAATATTTAACTTCTAACTCAAAATCTTTTAGATCAATTTTTAAAGCGATACTTTCTAAAATTGGATCGCCCGGATTGATTCTATTTCGTCTAATACTTATTTTAGGTAAATTCTCCCAAATATTTTCAAAATTTATTTTTCTTTCAAGAGTATTGTTATTTAATAAAACTTGTTTAAATTCATTTTCAATAAGTTTTCTTTGATTCATTAATTCTAATAACTTCTTTACATTTGAAGAAATTTTATTTTTCAGAGATAAATCTATTTCAATAGGTATAGGTAATTCCTCTAAAGGTTCAACGAAATATTCAAATCTATAGTCCTTTGGTTTAGCTCTTATTTGATGCAAAAATGTATACAGTCTTGAATTTAATAATCCTAAAAGAAATAGATAATCAGGGTTTTCTATATTTAAAGGATAAGCAATTCCGATAACTGCTGCCGATACACTAAACCTTTTTTCATAATCAATCATAAAATTATTTGTTTCTGAAATGTAAGGAGTTAATATCTTTATATTTCCAAAAATTTCAATGTTCCTTGGAGATGTCCATTTCCACCACTTCCAATAATTATGGAATTCTATAGAATTTATGTCTAAATGAATTTCATTATTAGTTATATTAAGAATTTCAATATCTTTATATTTTTGAATAATATCATTTATTCTATTATTATAATCTTCTAATTTTTCAGTTTTTCTTTTCTTATGTAATTTTTTAATTTCATTTTCAAAATCATTAATGTTCATATAATCTTGATCAAATGATTTTTGTCCAATTTTCTTTAATAAATTATTCTCTTTTCTATCAAATCTATTATCTGCTTGAAAATCCAAACGGTTAAACGCTAGTTTAGATAAATTATCTAATAAATAATTTTTAGTATTAGGGTATTTGTCAAACTCTAGAAAATCATCAATATGATCTCCATAAAATATATAGTCTTCAATTTCTCCTATTAAAAATGCTCTTATATCTTTAGTTTTAACATCTGGTTTCCATAATTCCATTTCAAGAGAATTAGAATTAATAAAATCGCATGAGACTCTAAATATGCTTTCAAGACCACATATCCCTCCTTGACCTACTCTAAAATCTAAGTCTTTAAATGAACTGAAATTATTTTTGCATTTATTATAAATTTCTTCTTTTTTTGGTAAAGTTAGAATCCAAGGTTCTGAAGTTAATTCTGATTGGTTTTTATAAAATCCTTCTAAATTAGATGTTTTTCCTTCTAATTTACTTTGGATTAATTTCTCCAAATTTAGAATCTCTATAAAAATCCTTTCTTTTGAGACTTTAATTTTTCTTGAGGTAACATTAATAACTTGAATTTTATGAGTATCAGGAATTTCTGATGTTTTTTCTATAATGAAAATACAACATCTAGAGCCAATCCCTTCAAAAACATCAATATTTCCAAAATCTATTATTTCTAATATTTTGCAATTCCTCATAATATAGTCTCTTAAATCTAATCCATATTTAGCTTTCATAAAATATCTCGCGACTATAAAACCTAAACACCCTCCTTCTTTTAATAAATCAATACCTTTTTTAATAAAATAAAAACAGTAATCTGCTTCACTTTTATAAATTTCTGAGAATTCACCAGATAAATTTTGTTTTTCTTCTTCATCTAAATTATCTCCTAAAACATAAGGAGGATTTCCTACAACAAAATCAAATCCTTCACTCTCTCCAAGAATAGAATCATAATTATGGAAAAGAGAATTTTTACAAAATATATTTTCTTCAAGAATTAATGGTAGTTTTTCAGTTTTAGTTATAGATCTTAAAGCTAAATTTACTGAGGCAAGTTCTGTGGCAAATAGATCTATATCAATTCCAAAAATATTATTTGTTAAAATATCTTTCCAATTAAATCTGGGTGCTAACCAACTATCTAAAGTTCCAGTAGTAACAGAATTATTCTCACTCTCACGAATTTTTGAATATCTATTTTCTAAGATATTAAATGATTCAACTAGAAATGTCCCAGAACCGCAGCTTATATCAATTAACTTCAATTCTTTTAGATTTTCTTGTGACTGAATATCTTTAATTTTATTCAGAACTGTTTTGGTTATAATATATTTGACGATATATGATTTAGTATAATAAATTCCATGTTTTTGTTTATTCAAATAATCTTCGGTAAGTGTATATTTTCCCTCCTTTTCTTTCAGGATATGTCCTAAATATTCTTCATATACATTCCCTAAAACATCTGCATCAATTTTATCAAAATTGTATTTATATAATCTATTTATTACATTCTTATATACCTGATCTGATAATTCTAATACATCAACGGGAGAAGGAGCAAAAATTGCAGTATTAAATCTTTTATTGAATTGTAAATAAAGTGAACTCATCCTTTTGCTAAATGGTTCAATGTCTTTATCTAAAGTTAATTTATTCCAACTATCGAATAACTCTTTAATCTGATCAGCTCTCAATAATTCCCAGTCTTCAGCAGCTCTGAGGATTAGCAATCTTTCTATAAATCGCTGAGTGAAATGTTTAAGTTCTTCTTTTGAATATTGGTCTGAATATTTCTTATTCAAAATTTTGAAAATTTCTAAATTTGATGTTAATAAATCTGCTGCTATTTCTATATCAATTGGACGACGTTCTCTTTTCTTAGCTAATCTGTTTATTATTCCTTCTAATACTCCCTTAAAAGATATATATTTAAAGATTTCTAAACCATCATTAGTAAGATAACTATCATATTTAAGTACCTTAATCTTAGCTTTAGTAGGAGTACTGGCAGGAGTGAAAAATAATCGTAATTCTTCAAAATTAGTTAATACACACCAATCAGTTTGTAAGGAATAGGCATACTCTAATGTTTGTTCTTCCCAAGTAATTGTCCTCCCTCTTCGTTGTCTCGTTCCATTTAATGTTCCGAATTTTTTCGCTTCTATGAGGATCTTGGGAATACTATAGATTCTTAATGATATATCTACAAAACCAGGACCAGCTGGTGATTCTTCTTTAACTTGATCTAGTGAATTAATATCCCAACCAAGTATTTTTATTAAAGGCAAGATATATTTTGTTTTAACATCTTGCTCAGAATATTGGGATTTTTTTGGATCTTGAATGAATTTCTCAACTAAATCCTTCAATTTATCCGTATCGAAATAATCGCTATAAGACATATTAATAACATTATTTTATCTTTAATTCAATATAGTCAAGAAATACTAAAAAGATGTTTATTTATTGCATAATATCATAATTATTTAAATAAAAATCCAAGTCAGTATTCTTATTTTCTAACACTTAATCATTTTTCCATTTGATAATATTTAAAAAGATATACTTAAATCCATCTAAAATAAATTATTGCACTTAATTTCTTACTACCGAATAGAAATTCAATTTAGTCTTTATATTTAATAATAAGCTTTTAATAAATATATTTTAAAAGCCATACTTTTTTGTTAAATTTAATATAAAATTAAAATTCTGTCTAAAATATGTATTCTCGATATAATGAATTGTTTGGTAGAGACTCTCTCAGAGATTTAATATTCGAAGAGTCCAACAATGAAATCAAGAGAATTATTCAAACATTAGATAAAAATATTATATTATTCAGCAACATTGAGGAAATAATAGAGTCTTACAAAACCAGATATTCAAAAGAAGAAATTAAACTAATTAAAGAAGATATATATCAGTTAGAGGCTGAGGAAACCACAGTTCAGCGAAGACATCCCGTGTTTGGTAATACATATACTGATAAAGCAGGTAAATTCACATTAGTAATACCTTTTGAAGGTAGTGGTGATCTTCTATATTATCGTCCTTCCCTTACAATTTTTACTTCGATTAAAGGAGAAGTAATAAATAATGAGATCCATTTACATATTATTGACTCTGGGAGAGGAGATTTTAAAAGAGAAGTTGACCAGACGATTCAATATATTGAGGAGTATATTAAATCAATGAACAGCAATATTATTGAATTTAATAATTCATTAGATTATTTTATTAGAAATGAAATAATGAAGCGAAAACGAAAACTCCAATCAATTGAGAGTAGAGCTCAGACTCTTGGTTACCCTATTAGAAAGAGAGGGGATCCACCAAGAACCTTTCAACTTCCGATTAAGCAAAAAGAGATAAAATTAGTCCCACCTAAAGCCGATAAAACAATTACCAAACCAGTACATACGATTGGTATTGAAATATATGAAAATATTTTGGAAATTTGCCATAGTATGTCCCTAGTTATGGAGAGAAATCCAAAAACATTCCGCGAATTTGATGAAGAATCAATTAGGGATATTTTTTTATTAGTATTAAATGCGTTTTTTAAAGGAGAAGCCACAGGAGAGACTTTTAATAAAAAGGGAAAAACGGACATCTTAATTCGTCATAAAAATGCAAATATTTTTATTGCTGAGTGTAAATTCTGGGCTGGACCTAAAATATTACATGAAACGATAAAACAACTATTAGGATATAGCACCTGGAGAGATACTAAAACCGCTATTTTCTTTTTTAATAAATCGGTAAATATAACTACCATTTTGAAAAAGATAGACGAGGAAGTTAAGAAGAATGATAATTATATAGGGGAATATAATATTAAAAATGAAAATTTAAAAAAAGAAGGAGTTTATAGTTACTTTGTTTCTCTTCCAGAAGATAAGAATATTAAGTTATACCTTACAATCTTAGTTTTTGATATCCCAGAACCGAAATGATTATTTCTTATTTTCATTCTTAGACGCAGCTCGTTGAGCTTTTGCCTTAAAATCTTGATTTTTGCCAAATTTGAATTTAGTACCATCTTCATAACCATGGATATAGTTGTATGAACCACGAACACTATTAATAAGATTTATCCATTGAGCTCCAAGATCCTCATTTATAGAGAAATACTTCATATAGACACATTCATTTCTATTATTTTATCTTCCCATAGATGAAATAAATTCAAAAATATTCTGCTATTCTTCTTTTTTGGCCAAAAATAAACCTTTCTGGCTCTCTATAGTTTTAATAAAAAGATAAATATTATCGTTATTATTCCATCTTAAATTTGAGTTTTCAATTATTTTTCTTGGTATCGTAATTTGAGAGTGCATATCATATAAATCTATTGAGCTTACTCCATAATGAGGGATTACAGGCCTCCCATATTCATCGAGGTAACTGTATAATTTTTCATCTTTAATATTCCCTCTTTTATATAGAAATAATCCCTCTTCTGAATTAATAGATCTATTATCAATATTTAAAATATCTTTATCTTTCCATTTTAGTCTTTTTATTGTTGAATTTGGAATAATTACAATGCTTTTATTGTCTTGTTTATCAAATATGTATTTAATTATTGTCTCTTTTTTAAACAAAAACAAACCTTTTTGACCATTAACTATTTCTATTGTCATAACGATATCGTCTTTATGCTCCCAAATTAAACCCTCTGCAATAGATGTAGGTATACTTATTTTACCTGAAGTTCCCTCATATTTGTGATATATAACAATTTTTCCATTCATACTTTTTCCAACCTAAATAATACTTAATATTATACTATTTATAGTAATATTTAAAAAAGATTTTTGTTTATTATTTAATAGATAATAAATAGTATACTATTTATAATACAAAACCGAAATTTTTTGTATGTATTTTGTCAAAATTTTAGAAAAAAATTTACATAGGAGGAAATAAAAATGGTAGATAAAGTTGATGAACTTAAAAATAATATAAAACCTTTTTGTACTAACAACCCAAAAAGATTTAATATAGTTTCTAGTAAAAATTTCTTAGAATGTGATACAGTTAGGGAAAGGGAGAGAAAGGATATATCTAATAAATTTAGAGTTACAGGAACAAATGAATTCACTATAGGAGGACTTTTTCAAAATAATAGAGTCGAGAACAAAGAAAAAATTCAAGTTCCAGAAGAACAACCTCCACTTGATGAATTAATAGAGACATTTGAATTCCTACAAGAGAGGAGATTAAATGAAGAACAGTTTAACGATGCGTTTTTAAACATAAAGAAGGAAAACTTATTAAATATCAAAGAAAATGAAAAAGAAGAATTTTTTATTGAATTAGAAAATATGGCAAATAGAAATAATGAATTTGACGGGGATAATGAATTATCAAATAAATCTGTTCATGTTGCTTCAAAAGGTTTTGCTGGAAAAGGATATTATAGAGCAATTAACGAGGTTTATAGAAGAATAAGAGATGAGAACATGGACCAGGAAGATTTCGACGATGAATCTTTTATTACAGACATAATGAAATCCTTAAATGTTGAACAAAAACTTAAAAAGGCTAACATTTCACTTAGAGAACATAGAAGGGAAGAAAAAAAGAAATTTATAAAGCAATATGGAAAAATAATAGTAGAGCTTTTAACTCCTCAAACAGGGGTAGTAGATGCAAATGAAATTGGTAATAAATACGGTGTTTCTCATACAACAGTTTATAAAATAATACAATATTTAGAGAATAAATATAAAATTAAAGTACAATTAAAGAATACTCAATCATCAATTGAAAAAAATCCAAATTTATTGAGTCACCCTACATATATTTTAATCGAAACAATAAAGAGGAAAATTGAAGAGAATTTAGGAAAAATAATAAGTCACCAGTTTTTAGCAAGAGTTATTTTAAAAAGACCAGAGGATTTCATAGCAAAAAAATATTCTTTAATTAGAAGTGGCGAACAGGGAACTTTTAGCGACGATGTATTTCTTGGGATTAAATCAAGAATTATTAAATATTTCACTCAAAAAAGTTTGATAGTTCCAGATAGAATAAATAAAACTTTTGAAAATTACAAAGTATATTTAGTGCAACATAGATACATACCACCCGTACATATAACTCCAGAGCTAAGTCAAAATATTACTTACAAATTTTTAATAACTATTAAAAGTGAGATTGAAAATTATTTAGAGAGAAGAATTACTAATAGGGAGTTTTCTAAAACTTTTCTTGGAAGACATCCTCAATTTTTAGAGGATAAATTTGGAAAAATCAGACGAGAACATTATTTAGGATATTTAATGAAAGACTTGTTTGCTCATATTAAGGATAGAATTTTTACTTTTTTTACCGATGAGAAAGCTCCAATTTCAGATATACTCAATGAGGCTTTTGATAATTACGAAGATTACTTGATTTTAGCAAGATATATAAGATCTAATGAGATGTCTCAAAAATTTCACCCTCATTTAATATCAGATTATTTCAGAGAAATTGATACAAAAGAAATAGCATATTGGCTGGGATTTATGTTTGCAGATGGTTATGTTATTTTAAGAATAACTATGAATAATTCTAAAACAATCGGTATGACATTATC
>Ga0114925_10001895_pt1 | contig 10519 bp, 10 predicted proteins | sample SumtaG_2_FD_87287 | JGI IMG/M metagenome (GOLD analysis project Ga0114925, IMG submission 87287) | Deep subsurface microbial communities from Indian Ocean to uncover new lineages of life (NeLLi) - Sumatra_00607 metaG | ecosystem: Environmental > Aquatic > Marine > Oceanic > Sediment | place...
AGCCTTTTTCTATATTCTCTATATCATAATAGACTTAATTGCCGAAGTTTTATTCCCAGGTGATAGAACTTATGTATGGTATAGCTTTTTAATTGACCTTCTTTTATTCATTTTTATAATTGGGTCAATTTTTGATAAAGTAGGTTATTTAGAGAAAAAATTAAAATTCATCAGAGCTGAAACAATATCATTATTTATAATTCTAATAAAATTAGTTGCCCAATTAACAAAAATTTTTCCCAATTTAGATATCCCTCTTGTAGAGAGGCAAGATGTTTTTATATTGATTATATTTATAATCTTCACTTTGCTTTTTGGTATCCATTCAATAATAGCGCATAAAGAAGGAAAAAAAGAGATTGAGATTATAGAAAATGAGTGATTATACTTTAAATAAATAAAAATTTATTATAGAATCAATTATTACAATTTTATCGTATGTCAAAAGTTGAAAAAACTCCTATAACCGGATTCGAAAAAATAATAGATTATTTCAACACCAAACTAGAAATCAATCATCCTATCGCTATTGCTAAAGTAGTAGAAGATACAGGTTTATCTTGGAGTTTTATTAAAAAAACATTAATTAAGGTAAAAGAAGAATACGATGGGTTTCATTTTGAAAAATCGGGAAACACGTGGATAACTTGGAAAGATCGAGATCACATCATAAAAAAATTAGATGAGACATGTTCTCGTCTTTTGGAGAATCCTGAAGATGAATGTTAATCTCTTATATTTAGCTTCTTTTACTTAATATATTCTTTTCATACTTCTCGATCCCCTGTGTGTGTCATTAAGTTATTTCTTGGTTCCCCACTATATACCTTGATTATTTCTTCGATTAAATCTCTTCGCAATATGTTTCTCTGCCACATGGAAGTACATGTGATTAAACCTTCAATATCTATTTCATTAGACTGAGTTAGAAGTCGTACAACAGATTGCTGGTCATCTGTTTCATTACCTATATCCGTGTGAACTAAAATACGTGCTTTAACAAGAGGATCCAAAATACCAAATTTATCTGTTTGAAAATTAATCATTTTAAATTAAATCCCCAATATTCAATTTTCTCTTATTGTTAGAAGCAACTATCATTAAAAGCAATTATTAAAAGTAATTATCTATTTATGCAATTATCGTGTGAAGTTTCACACAAAAAAAAATTATTGAACAATGTGAAAGAATCAAATGAAAATTGAAAAATCAAGCCAAGAGCTCGAAAATGAAGTAATATATTCTGGTTTGTGCATACACTGTGGAAGTTGTAATGCTTTTTGCCCACACATGGACTTTAACCAAGACACGGGCGAAGCCTATGTAGTAGATGAATGTGCTGAAACTGTAGGATTATGTTATAATGCATGTCCAAGATCATTTTTACCGATATCCGAAATTGAGCAGAAATTATTTGGTAAAACACGAATAGATCTAGCTGTTGGTGTTTATAATGACATCATCCAAGTAAAATCTAAAAATAAGGATGATATATTATATAATCTTGTTGTAGCTGCTTTCGAATCAGGAGTCGTAAAACATATGGTTCTAAGTGAACCAAAAAGCAAAAAACCCCCAGTAGCTTTTCCAGTTGTGGTTGATAATGCGAAAGATGCAAAAAACTTTATACCAAAAGCTACGATGGATAATGCAGGACCATTAATTACAGGAATTGGTCGAGCCTATAAAGATTATAAACGTGATATCGGAATCATCGGTAACCCATGTCATTTCCAAGGATTAGGAAAGATTCTAGTTTCGGATTTCAATACTGGAGCAGAGAGAACCTCATTACGCATAGCCTATGCTTGTTCCTCTGGTGGGATGACCGGTTGTAAATATTGTACTGATTTTTCTGGAGAATTCTCAGACATTTCCTATTCTCCGTGGGGTGCCCCAAAAGGCTCTGGTGAAGCATTCTTAATAATTAGAACTGATGTAGCCCAAAAAGTCGTTGATACTGCTGTTGAAAAGAAACTGATTGAAATTACTGACCCAAATCCTGATTTATCTGAGATGAAGAAATTTATAAATAAAAAACGTAAAAAGAATTTCTTAACTCTGTTAGGTAAAAGTTTAATAAAAGCGAACTACCTAAATCTTAATGTTGATGAGTTGAAAGATATTCTCGAATAATAAATTAACAATTTTATATTCCTCTTTCTTTTTATATTTAGATTTTACTATTCTGTTTTTTCAATATAAATCGAATTAAAGTTTCTAGTATCTTCGTTAACTTCCTGTTCTCACGTTATTTAGAGATTAGATAAATATCACTCTATTTAAATATTAAAATGGTTCATTTGATTACTAAAAGAATAAAAATTATTTACAATAAAGTTTATAATAATACTAATAATTTTAAATAAACATTTTATTAGCATCCTGATGACATCGCGAAAGCTTTTATTCAAAATTTGTGTTGTGGGAGACGGAGGCGTGGGGAAAAGCACTATGGTACAGAGATTGTCAACGGGGCAATTCATTCCCCAGAAAATTACCATTGGGACAGATTTGGCAGTTGAGAATATCCAAATAGATGATAATACAACAGTTAACCTCCAGATTTGGGACTTCGCTGGTGAGAGGCGTTTTCGAATATTCCTTCCTAACTATGCACGGGGTGCAACAGGATGTTTATTATGTTATGATATTACTCGTCGAACCAGTTTTCAGAGTTTAGAAGAATGGTATGGTATCGTAAAGAATAACGCAGTTAATCCAGTCTTCATTCTCGTTGGAGAAAAGTTAGACTTGGCAGATATCCGTCGAAGTGTAGAAGGTTCACAGGCTGAAGAATTTAAAGAGAAACATAAGATTGAACGTTTTTATGAAACCTCCTCCAAGAGCGGAGAAAACAATAAAAAGATATTTGAAACTTTAACAAGGTTAATTTTAAAAAAACAAGGAATTATAGATTAAGTGTTCAATATCCTACAATCAATTGATTTTAATAAATCTTTATTCAATTTTCATTTGTTCTTTTATTTTTTCATTTAAACCTTTAAGATTTTCAATAATTTGTATTTGAACGTTTGGTGGAAAGGGTTTAATAATTTTATCTAAATTCTCTCGATTAATTTTATTAACCTCTCTGTAATTTAAAATCAATGAAACAGTAGTTAAGAGAGGTGAAATAATAAGTAATACATGAAAAAGTGCAGAAACTTTTAGGGGCTCTGAGCCCATATTTCCCGTCCCCGGTAGAATTAGAGGGATTCCGAGAGATGGATTATTTAATATCAAGATTGTAAAAAGTGAATTTACAATATTTAAAACTATGAACACTAAGAAATTTGCAATGCTTATAATTCTAAAAGTTTTAACACTGAGAAAAGACAATAGATTCTTACTATTAATTGAATGATTAGATTTATGGAGTAGTGAATCTTTATTAAATTTCTCATCAGAAATGATTTCAATTCTTGAATATTTCCACAAATCAATAAAAATCCAAAAGAATCCAAAAGAAAATAAAAAGAAAAATAACAAACTAAAATATAAAAAATACCCTTCCACTAAATGCGGATGATATAAAGACTCAGCCCCTATCCAAAAAATTAAAATAAGTTGAAAGAGAGCAGAAAAAAATAGACGATTAGCATGTTTACTCTCTAAACCTAAAGGATTATAAATGATAAGGCTATTTTCAAATTCCGTTCTCCATTTATTTGTATTGATTATTCTAAAAAACAGTGAAAAACCAAAAGTAATGAGTGGAAATAATATAAGAAATATACCATCCCATCCTTGTGTGTTTGTTAATATAAAAATGAAAGTAAAGATTATGATATCACGTATTAAACTTTCCCTGATTAAATTTCTAAAGGGTAAAAAAAATTCCTTGATATTATGCTCGCTCATTTCTTTATTAATATCAACTAAATAATTAAACTTTTATGATTATATAACTCCTCCATTTAGCTCCTCCCTAATATTTACATCATGTTCTGTTAATTCAAAGCGTAACTCCCCATTTAAACTCTAAAAATTTAAATTACTCATACAATTTTATTCTACAAGATACCTAATACACTTTAAGTAGTGTCAAAATAGTGTAGAAATTGTGGATAGTCAAAATAACCTTAGCAAAAGAACCCCCCTTTACGAGATTCACCAAAATCTTGGTGCGCGAATAATAAACTTTTCTGGATGGTTAATGCCAGTTCAATACGAGAGTATCATTAAGGAACATGAGGAAGTTCGCTCTAATGCTGGTGTTTTTGACATATCACATATGGGAGAGTTTTTACTCAACGGAAAAGATGTTATCCCTTTCCTTCAATATATTATGATAAATGATTTAAACTTATTAGAGGAATCTAAAGGTCAATATTCTTGTATGTGCTATGAGAACGGGACTGTTGTTGATGATCTGTTTTATTATGAAGAAAGTTTCGATCTTTTTAGAATAATTGTAAATGCCTCAAATATTGAGAAAGATTTTCAGTGGTTAAGTGACCACATTAAAGAAAAAGATGTGAAAATTCAAAATTTTTCTTCAAAGCGAGGCCGTTTAGCATTTCAAGGACCTAAATCAGATGATCTTCTTCAACCACTTGTGGATGTAGATTTATCTGAAATAAAAAGATTTTATTTCAAACACTGTAAACTAAACAGCATACCTATCTTTTTAGCTAGGACGGGATATACTGGTGAAAGAGGGTTTGAAATTTCCTTTGATAAAGAAAAATCAGAAGAAATATGGAATGCCTTATTGAACACAGGAGCAAGTCCAGCGGGTTTAGGTGCAAGAGATACATTAAGATTAGAAGCATCATATTCATTGTATGGACATGAAATTAGCGATACGATTACTCCTGTTGAGGCAGGGTTGAATTGGTTGGTGAAACCTAAAGAACATATTGATTATATAGGTAAGAAAATTCTATTGAAACAGAAATCTGAGGGTACAGAACGAATTTTAGTCGGCCTCAACTTATTAGATAAAGGTATCATTCGGCAGAATTATAAAATCTTTAAAAACGGCAATGAAATTGGTTATGTAACTTCTGGTGGATACTCACCTACCCTTAAAAAAACTATTGGTTTAGGATTAGTAAAAACCCAGTTTAATGAGGTTGGGACTGAAATCGAAATTGAAATTCGTGGAAAATTTATAAAAGGGATTATTGTTTCTACACCGTTTTACCGTAATGTGTAAAAAGTAAATAAACATAAGGATTATGTGAAAATAAATGAGTTATGAGTTTCCAAGTGAGTTAATGTACACAACAACTCATGAATGGGTAAGAATTGAGAATAGTTTTGCTACTGTTGGACTAACTGATTACGCTCAACATCAATTAGGGGATGTTGTATTTGTAGAACTCCCTGATATCGGCATGGTTTTAGAGAAAGAAAGTAACGCCGGTGAAATTGAATCGGTTAAAGCCGTAGGAGATCTTATAATGCCTTTATCTGGGGAAGTAATGGAAATAAATGAACAACTTGATGGGAGCCCTGAACTCGTCAACAGTTCCCCGTATGACGGTGGTTGGATGATGAAGATTAAAATTTCTCATCCTAATGAAATTGATGAACTTATATCTGTTGAAAAATATAAAGAATTAGTTAAATCAGAAGAACAGTAATATTTTTTTTCTTTTATTCGTTAAATTATTTTTGAATTGTCAATAATTGAGTTGAAATAATTCATGGATTTTGTACCCCACGATAATAAAACAATTACCGAAATGTTGAGTGTAATTGGTGTTTCTATTTTAGAAGAATTATTTCACGATATCCCTAAAGATCTGATTAAAGAAAAATTAGACATACCTCAAGGTTTATCTGAACCTGATCTTTTACATCGTATGGAAGAAATTTCAAAAAAGAATAGAATTTATTCTAATTCTTTTTTAGGTGCTGGGTGTTATTATCACTACATACCCTCCTTAGTTAATTTTGTTATTTCTCGATCTGAATTTTCTACTTCATACACACCTTATCAAGCAGAAGCGAGTCAAGGGTATTTACAAGCGATTTATGAATATCAAACAATAATTTCCCGATTAACACAAATGGATGTTGCTAACGCAAGCATGTATGATGGTTCTACCGCCCTTGCTGAAGCAGCAATCATGGCTACTCTCATCACTAATAAAAGATCTATAATTTTACTTGAGGGAATTCATCCAGAATATGTTGAAGTCGTAAAAACCTATTGTTGGGGTCAAAATATTAACACTAAAATTACTCAAGAAAATAACTTATTAGATCAATTAAATGAAGATGTTGCGGCAGTACTATTCCAGAGCCCTAATTTCTTTGGTGATATAGAAGATATACCAAGATTAATAAAAATCATTAAGGAGAGATTGCCCAGATGTTTAATAATTCAAGTCATGACAGATCCAACGTGTCTGGGCGTTTTAAAACCTCCGGGTTCAATGGATATTGACATATTTGTTACTGAGGGACAATCCTTTGGAATAAATCCCTCTTTTGGAGGACCAGGTTTAGGAATTTTTACTGCGAAACAGAAATATTTAAGAAAGATACCAGGCAGATTAATCGGTAAAACAAGAGAGATAAATGGGTCTCAAGAAGGATTTATATTGACTCTACAGGCACGGGAACAGCATATTCGACGTGAAAAAGCCAGTTCTAATATATGTACAAACCAAGCACTATGTTCTCTAGCAGCATTAACATATCTCTTAGCAATGGGAAAAACAGGATTAAGAGAAATCGCAACTCAAAATCTTCAAAAAGCCCATTTCCTTAAAAAAGAAATTGCTAAAGTCCCTGGATACAAAATCTTAAACCAAAAACCTACTTATAATGAGTTTTTAATTGAATGCCCAAATATAGATTCTTTCATTTCTGAGTGTAGGAAGCATGATTTATTACCTCCTTTAAGGATGTCTAAGTATTATCCCGAGATGCAAAATGTTGCATTAGTATGTGTCACTGAAGTTAACTCAAGAAAATCAATTAATTCCTTGATTCAATCAGCCCAATTAGCATCAGATAATAGTGTGGAGGGGAGATCAAAATAAAGTCTAATTTAATCTTTGAGAAGGGAATTGATGAAGAACTACATAATTACGTACCAGAAATAGATATCGAAGTTGTAGATCTCCAAGAAATAATTCCTAAAAATTTCCTTAGAGAAGATATTCCTATTCCTAATATTCCAGAAATCGAGATAGTTCGTCACTTTGTAAAACTAAGTCAAAAAAATTATGGTGTAGACACTGGAATATATCCCCTTGGATCGTGCACCATGAAATACAATCCAAGAATTAATGAAGTTGTTGAAAGATTACAAGGCTTCACCCAAATTCATCCATTACAAGAAGAAAACCAAGGTTCTATTGAAGTATTATTTAATATCTCAAAATTACTCGGGGAAATAACTGGGATGGATGGATTTTCTCTTCAGCCCGCAGCAGGGGCGCATGGAGAATTAGCAGGATTATTAATTATAAAAAAGTATTTTGAATCAAAGGGAATTAAAAAGCAAAAAATTATTGTACCCGATTCTGCTCATGGAACTAATCCGGCTTCAGTAAAAATGGCAGGGTTCTCTATAGTAGAATTAAAATCAAATAAACATGGAGAAGTTCCACTTGATCATTTAGAATATGCTATGGCTGAAGGAGATGTTGCGGGAATTATGTTAACTAACCCTAATACGTTAGGAATCTTTGATCGGCAAATTAAAGAAATTACCCGAATAGTTCATGATAATGGTGGATTATGCTATTATGATGGAGCGAACTTGAATCCCATCTTAGGGATCTGTAGACCGAGAGATATGGGATTTGACATTGTTCATCTAAATTTACATAAAACATTTTCAACACCTCATGGGGGAGGAGGTCCAGGATCAGGACCAATAGGTGTAATAGATGAACTTACTTCTTATCTTCCAGAACCATGTATTATCTCAATTGAACAAGGTTTAGTTTGTCGAAATAGTAATAACAATTCAATTGGCCGAATTAAAGCGTTTTGGGGAAACTTCGGAGTAATTGTTAGAGCTTATGCCTACATTCTAGCATTAGGTGCGGAGGGGTTGAAAAAAGTTGGTTGTATGTCTGTTTTAAATGCCAATTATCTAAGGGTACTTTTAAGACAAAAATATTTTGTCCCATTTGATAGAACATGCCAACATGAGTTCGTAATTACTGATCGTAATTTGCCTAATGATGTAACAACTGAAGATATAGCTAAAAGAATTCTTGATTATGGAATATATGCCCCAACTATTTACTTTCCTTTAGTAGTTCAAGGTGCGTTGATGATAGAACCTACTGAAACTGAATCTAAAGCTTCTATGGATTATTTTTCGGATGTAATGGATAAAATATACAATGAAGCAAAATCTAATCCAAAAATATTAAAGACCGCTCCTCATAACACTCCAATCAAACGTTTAGATGCCGTTCTTGCAGCAAGAAAACCTGTATTACACGATTAATATTATAATTGAATAAATTTTTATACTCTTTGGCAATATAAAATTTAAAAAAACTAAAATTAGTAAGCATTAGTTAATTTTAATAAGGGTATGCAATAATGAATTACTTATCTTTTTTTCCCTACGATCAATTTAGAAGAGAACAAGAAAAAATTATCAAACAGATCGAAATAGGGTCAAAATCAAGAAAAAATATTTTGTTAGTAGCTCCCAACGGTTCGGGAAAAACAATTATTGCATTAAGTGGTCTACTTCCTTTAGCATATGAAAAAGATCTAAAAATCATTTATTTGTGTAGAACACACTCTCAAAATCGAAGAGTTATCAAAGAATTAATCAAAGTCTCACAAAAAATAGAGGATGACAATCTTGATGTACATTTAAATGGGCTTTCAATAAGAGGGAGGAACGAGATGTGCCTAAATGAAACGCTATTAAGCTTAAAATTGAATCCAAAAGAATCGATGTCAGTCTGTAAAGATTTAAGACAAAACAGGAATTGTTCTCACTTCTTAAATTTGTTAAAAAAAAGGGAAAAGTTGAAAATCCTACATCGATCGCACCAGAAATATTTAACAAACCTATAGATGCTGAGGAACTTATAGGATTCTGTAAAGATGACAAAATTTGCCCTTACTTCTTATGTAAATTTCTATTGAAAGAGATGAAAGTTATCATATGCAATTATCAATGGATATTTAACCCATTTATTCGAAATCTTTTTTTACAATTTGTTGATCAAGAACTAAACAATTGTATTTTAGTCCTCGATGAATGTCATAATATAATCGATGTAGCAACTGAAGTGAATTCTGACAGATTAACCCCCTATTCATTGAGATTATGTTTAAAGGACCTAGAAATATATAGATCACCACGCAAAATGCAAAGATTTGTAAGAATTTTATTGGATCACTTGGATGAGAAAAAAAATGGTTTAAGATTAGGGGAACAAGCATTAAATCCAATAGAATATTTAAAAATAATTTTTAGAGAGCTGGAAATCAGAGATTTGAATGAATTTAAGAATTTAATTGAAGAAATGCAGGAATTCAGTATTTCGGTTCATGAAGAGAAAAATGCGGACGGTAAAATTTCAAGAGACTTCCTCGGTTCTATCGCGGAGTTTTGGGTAAAATGGTTAAAAACATATAATCTAGAAAATTACTTTTTCTGTTTTACACTTAAGCTAATTAAAGGAAAGAGATCAATTTCTTTAGAGATTGTGGCTTTAGATCCTAGAGAAATTGTTATTCCCATCTTAAAATCTGCTTTTACCTCCTTAAACCTTTCTGGAACAGTAAATCCTAATGTGTATAATAGCCTAATGGGACTGAATGAGAGTGGTAAGACCTATAATGGAATAATAGCAGATTCTCCTTTCCAAAAGGAAAATATTAAGGCTGTTATTGTTGAGGGTGTAGATACTGGGCGGGATAATAGAACTCCTGAAATGTTTGAGAAAATGATCGCTAAAATTAACGAGGTTTTGGTATGTACACCTGCGAATGTTGGTATCTTTTGTGCTTCATATCAAGTGCTTAAAGGACTTCTTTCTAATGGGATAGAGAAGATTGCCATAAGAAATAATAAGAGCTTTTTTAACGAAGCACCTGGATTATCTGCTTCAGAGAATACCACCATGGTGGATCAATTTAAATCAATGGCATCTAATGGTGGAGCTGTTTTACTTGGTGTATGTGGGGGGAGAAATTCAGAAGGGGAAGATTATCCCGGAAATTATATGAACTCTGTTGTTGTAGCAGGTATACCTTATCATTTACCTACTCCGAGGGTTAATGCCAAAATTAAGTATTACGATAAAATATTTAAACGTCAAGGTTGGAATTTTGCCTACTTATATCCAGCGATTCAGAGAGCAAACCAAGCTTCTGGTAGACCAATAAGAAAAATAACTGACAAAGGAGCAATTATATTTCTGGATAGCCGTTTTAAAGCTAAAAATAAGTGGATTTCAGAATGGATAAGAGAAGAAATAGAAATTATTCCTGATAAACCGAATGCATTATTCCAGGCTTTAAATCCATTTTGGAATGTCAAATAACTTCCTTCTTCCTATTAGGATGA
>Ga0114925_10001896_pt1 | contig 10518 bp, 13 predicted proteins | sample SumtaG_2_FD_87287 | JGI IMG/M metagenome (GOLD analysis project Ga0114925, IMG submission 87287) | Deep subsurface microbial communities from Indian Ocean to uncover new lineages of life (NeLLi) - Sumatra_00607 metaG | ecosystem: Environmental > Aquatic > Marine > Oceanic > Sediment | place...
TCGTCCTATTTTCCCCTTTCCAAGTTCAACACATCCCCTTTTTGAAAAAATTCTGTTAGATTACTCCTCTATCGTTTCTCTCGTATAGCTAGGGCAGTAATGTATAACAAGAAATCACATATTCATTTTGTGGGGATCGGAGGTATCGGCATGAGCGGTATCGCCACCATTTTGCGCTACCAAGGATACACCATCTCCGGGTGCGATCTCGATCTTGATCAATCAAGCGTGCGGCGATTAAAAGAGATCGGATGCTCCGTGCACAAAGGAAACAACACCTCTGCATGTCATGATCGTTCCATCGACACGGTCGTCTACTCATCCGCGATTCAAAGTAGTAATCCTGAAATTCAAGCAGCACAGCAACGAGCTATTCCCACCATTCCGCGCGCACTTATGCTTGCTGAATTAATGCGCATGAAATACAGCATTGCAATCGCCGGATCACATGGCAAAACAACAACCACTTCCCTCATCTCTCACATCCTCATGGAAGCGCAGTTTGATCCCACGGTAATCATTGGCGGTCACCTCAAAACGATTTCAAACAATGCTCGTATTGGCAACGGTGATTTTCTGGTAGCCGAGGCGGATGAAAGTGATCGTTCACTTTTAAGCTTGTATGCTACACTCGCTATCATCACCAACATCGATTTAGAACATTTAGAAACCTACCGGGATCTTGATGATATCAAACAAACCTTTAAGCAGTTTTTGAGCAACTTACCGTTCTATGGCACCGCAATACTCTGCATTGAAGATGAAAACATTCAATCACTCCTTCCGATTTCAAATACAAAAACCATCTTATACGGCCTATCTGATCGCGCAGATCTCTGGGCAACCAATATTGAACTTCAAGCTGATCACTCCACGTTCACGCTCCGCCATCAGCAAGCAACTGAGCCCCTGGGCACCATCACGATCAACATGCCGGGCCAACACAATGTGCTAAATGCCCTTGCAGCAATCGCGCTCGCGCAAGAACTGGCCATTCCTTTGTCCACCACTGCTGCAGCCCTCAAAACGTTCAAAGGGATCGAACGTCGCTTCTCCTACCACGGCAGATACAAAGGAGCAGAGCTGTTTGATGATTATGGCCATCACCCCAGGGAGATTGCCTATACACTCCAGGTAGCCAAAAAACGGGCTCGCAACAAACTGATCGTGGTATTCCAGCCTCATCGCTACTCCCGCACCCACAAGCTCTGGGACCAGTTTCTGAAGGCCTTCCAGGAAAGCGAGATCGATCATCTCGTGATCACCGACATCCATCCAGCCAGCGAAGCCCCCATTCCCGGCATCACTGGCAAGCAGCTCGCGCAAACGCTTCAAGCCTGCAATCCCCCATTTACCGTCTCCTACGCCCCTTTAGAGGCTGATTTTTGCTCAATCAAGCAAAAGCTCGAAATCACCGCCCAGAAGGATGATTTGGTCCTTCTTTTGGGTGCAGGCAAGATTAACAAGCTCGTAAAGGCGATCAAATAAGGCCTAAACTCTTGTTTTTTGGCTTCCAAATTAGGTAATGTATTACTAGAAGAAGAAACCAAAAAATATAGGAGTATTAGGTATGAATATTTCAAGAAACCTAATCTTAGCAATCGCTGCGCTCGGCCTCCTCGCAGGCCCTGCAAGCTCACTCGAAGCACGAAACAGGAAAAAACGAACCGACAGAACAGAAAGACGTAACAATAACGGAAGAGGCGCACGCGTTGGTGGCGTTCTTCTTGGTGCCGGCGCTGGTGGCGGTATTGCTGCAGCAGCAGGTAGCGCCAAATGGGCAGCACTCGGTGCACCACTCGGCGGTCTTGCAGGTTATTTATTAATACGTGCTATCCAAAAGGGTAGAAAGAACCGAAGAAACCGTGAGCATAAAAATAAAGAAATGAGAACTGATCGAAACAGATAAAACCAATCAATAAATAAGGAAAGGGAAGAAGATGAAGAAGTTCTTTTCAAAAATACGGCCATACATATCATTCAGCAAAAAAGGTTTATTTTCAGCAATGGTATTCGTAGGTATTTTATTTACGCTCTACCATGAGCGGCCAGCACAAGCGGGCCATGATGATAACCGTGCTGCTCGCAGAGGCTTACTGGGTGGCATAACTGGCGCCGGTGTAGGATATGCAATTGGTGGGCCAGCAGGAGCGGCAGGTCTCGGGATTGGTGGTGTACTTATTGGTTCTCAAACAGGACGTCGATCTTCAGGTCGCAAACTCGACAGACTCTACAAAAAACGTGATCGGTTGAAACAAGATATACAAGAAGCCAAAACAGACAAACGTCGTGCCCGCTACGAAAAAGATCTCAAAAAAGTTAATGATGATATTTCAAGACGTGAAGGGCCAAGACACGGATAACTCCTTACAAATCCCACATACAATGCCTCCCCTTTTGATTCGTTTCAGGGGGAGGCGTTTTATATCTATAAAACGAACTTCCGTTTCTGCTATGGATAAGATAAATGTTTAATTACAGGAGAGGGCTATGAAAAAAGTAGCTATGGTATGCGGCGCGATGATCAGCGTGTTCGCATCTGCCACACAATTTAATCACGATTTCCATCGTCGATTTGGGCCAGATAGCGCAATCTACAATGAACCGTTATATTTTTCTAATCGGGAACCAAAAAAACGGGATAATCGACCTCGAAAAAGTTTTCGCACACAGATTCGTGAACGGATGCATAAGGAGGATGCGAAGCAAAGTAAGTAGGATACCTACCTGATTACTCTTCAGACGATTCGGCCGCTTCATGGATAGCTGCCAGCTTTTCCTTTTGCTCACGCGTCATCACTTTCTCTTTCAAGCGAGCTGCTTTCCCTATACGGTCGCGAACATAATAAAGCTTTGCACGGCGAACATCACCTATTTTGATACGCTTAATTTCTTTGATAATCGGAGAGTAGAAGGGAAAGGTTCGTTCAACTGCAATGCCATGAGCACCAAGTTTTCGTACGGTAAACGTAGATGAAGCACCCTGCTTATGCATAGCAATCACATCGCCTTGGAATACCTGAATACGCTCCTTATCACCTTCCTTAATGCGTTGGTGAACCGCAATCGTATCACCCTCTCTGAACGAAGGAAAATCAACCTTCGAAACACCTATCTGAGCAATCGTTTCTTTTGTATAGCCTTGTGCCTTCATAGCTCGTATTCCTTCGCATTCAAATTCGTCATCATAAGATTATTTATAGTTAGCTCAATATAGCCAAAAACAGTTATTCTGGCAATTTTTTATCAATTCGCTCATTCAGCCCCAGCCACCTATCCATAATAATGGCAGCAGCTGATCGGACCGATAGATGGTTAAAATCATGAAATCCATGGATAGGATTGAGCACATAGTCACACCGATCGATCAGTTGATCCGAAAGGCCCTGACCTGTCCCTAAAAGCAGAATCACGGGACGCCCTTCCTGCCAAACCACACCCTGATCATAAAAGGAGATCTGTTTCCCGGCAGTCTCACGGGCCGAGGTACCGATTAACAGTGGCTTTTTGCCTTCCCTTTTTTCAATATCGGCAATCGCAGCCTCAAGCCGATCTACCACGCTCACCAGATTGAGCGCTTCATGGCGATTGGCGTTGTAGGCAATCCCACTAGCTGAATGCCAAAACGAGAAGAACTTTTTAATAATTTTTTGCTGATCAATAAGGGGAGTAACTATAAAAAACTTTTTCATCCCATACGTGCTGGATGATCGAGCAATATCATGAATATCGATCGACATAACTGACGTTGTTCCCACGGTACGTTCTGGCCCGGAAAACACCTCATCATGCATCAACACCAAGTAGTGAGCAGGAATATAAGACGCTGCTAGTTTTTTTTGTGCATCGGTCACTGGATAGGCACGCAACCAGGCAAAGTTATGTAAAACTGTTTTTTTTACGGCCTGCTCAGTGCGCCATTTTTCAATTTCAGCATGATGGCCTGATCGCACAATCTCTGGCACCGTTATGCCATGCCATTCAACCGGCTCCGTGTATTCTGGATAATCAAGGAAGGGTCCCGAAAATGATTCTTGTTCAACCGATTCTTGTTTACCAACCACACCAGGGATGAGCCGAAGCATTCCCTCAAGAAGCATCATGGCGGGAATATCTCCCCCCATCAACACAAAATCCCCCACCGACACGGTCATATCCGCATACTCAGCCTCCACGCGTGCGTCCATTCCCTCGTATCGAGCAGGAATCAGCATCAAATGCCCTGCATCTTGTGCCTTTTGTGCAATCGTTTTTAAAAGCGGTTGATCAAGCTTTTGACCTTGCGGAGAAAAAAAGATTTTAAATGCCTTCCCTTTACGCTCCTGAAAGTGTTGAATCGCCTTCTCTACCACTACTGGTTTAATTAGCATACCAGCACCCGGACCAAAGGTTGGGGCGTCAATACGTTTTTTTGGGAAAGCAAAGTCAGAAAATGAAGCGGTCTCAATGGAAACTATGCCGTTCTCTTGCGCTCGTTTTAATAGACTGGTCTGCAGAAACGGCTCATAGAGCTCTTTAAAGACGGATAGTATCGATATGTTCATGATTATTTAGCAAGATCCACGGTAATTTTTTTATCATCAGCCACAATAGCGCTTACGAGCATACGCAACGCTTTGATGGTCTGCCCTGATCTACCGATCACTTTGCCACGATCTAGCTCATCTACGGTAATTTCTATGAGCGTTTCATCGTCAGTCTTGGAAACAGACACTGATGCAGCATCAGGTTTGTTTACCAGCTGCTTCACCACATATTCAACAAGTTCTTTTGTCATGTGGTGTTACTCCTTTGGCTCTTCTGCTTTTTTAGTCTCGACCTTTTTTTCTGAAGCAGTATCTTCCGGCTTTGCTGATACTTCTTCTTTCTTTGAAGCGGATTCTTTTACAGCCTTACCTATTTCTTTCTCAGAGGCCACTTTTTTTTCGACACCCTTTGTTTTCGGCTTTACGGCTTCTTTCTTAGATTCAACAGCAGGCGCTGTAGTCGCAATGCCCTCTTTTTTAAATAAACGATACAGTTTTTTTGCCGTATCACTTGGCTGCGCACCCAACTTGACCCACGCGTCAAATCGCTCCGGTTTGAACGTAACGAGTTTGGTTTTAAGACCATCATAGGTACCGATGGTTTCTAAAAATTCACCATCACGCTTTTTGCGTGAATCAACAACTACTACTCGATAAAAAGGTAGATCTTTTCTACCAAAACGAGAAAGACGAATAGAAACTGGCATATAGTATATCCTCATGCATGCATTGATTATGGAACTTGTCTATTTAAAAAGGCGGCCGAAACCACCAGACTTCTTGATTAGTTTAGCATATTGCTGCATATGATCAAATCGCGAAAGGAGCTTGTTTACCTCACCCACAGCCACTCCTGCCCCCTTGGCCACCCGTTTCTTACGAGAATCGTTCAATAGTGGGGGGTATAAGCGCTCTTTTCGAGTCATGGAACTCATAATGGCACGGAACCGTTTCATCTCCTGCTGCCCCTGATCAAGCTGATCTTGAGACACCGATAGATTGCCGGCCCCCGGCATATATTTCATGATAGACGATAGAGAGCCAAGCTTATTGATCATATCCATCTGCTGGGCAAAATCCTCCAAATTCATCTTGCCATTCTGGAATGAGCGATACATCGATTGCTGGTCATCAGCCTTAATTTTCTGCTCTGCACGCTCAATCAGGCTCTTAATATCTCCCATGCCCAGCATACGGCTTGCAGCTCGCTCAGGGTAAAACTGTTCTAAATCCTCCAATTTTTCACCCGATCCCATGAAGATAATCGGTTTTTTCAACGCATAGCGGAACGAAAAGGCAGCACCCCCACGCGTATCACTATCTATTTTAGTGAGTACAGCACCCTGAAAGCCCACCCCCTGCTCAAACGCACGAGCCACTGCAAGCGACTCCTGACCGGTCATCGCATCAAGGATCAGCAGTTTGTGCTTTGGCTGAAGCCTACTATCCAAGATTCGCAACTCCTCGAGCATCCTGTTGTCCACATGCAATCGCCCTGCTGTATCAAGCAAAAGGAATTCATAATTATTGGAACGCCAGTGGTCGTAAATCTCGCATGCCGCCGCAATAGGATCATTCGATTGCGCTCTAAAAAATGAAATCTGCGCCTGCTTTGAAAGCAGTTCAAGCTGATCAATGGCTGCCGGACGATAATAATCCACCGAAGCCATCAATATGCGCCGCTCTTTGCCCCGCTTTTTCCCTTCCTGTGCCATATAATGTGCAAGCTTTGCAATGGTGGTTGTTTTTCCCGACCCTTGCAATCCCATTACCATAATCACGGAAGGAATCTGTGGTGAAAATATAGTTTTGTCTCCCCCTAAGAACGCAACAAGGCGGTCATTAACCACCTTCATAAGCTGTTCGTCTGCTTGTAGAGAAGTGGTAACTTTTTTACCAACCAGATCATCTTTGATTTCCTGGGCAAATGTTTGCACTAAATCATAGGGAACATCGGCCGAAAGAAGCGCATCCTTCACCTGCTCCAGAGCAGTATCAATCGTAGCCACATCAAGCGTTTTTTTACCACGCACCTTGGAGAAAATGGAGGAAAATTTTTTAGAAAGAAAATCGAACATCTATGCTATACCTTTTTAACGAAAAGCGGCCCCTACCTCTCGAGACCATCATTCTTATTTAAGATCTTTATTGATCTGTGCAACCATCTTCTGAACCCCTGCAAAAAGCTCTATGCGAATTACTTTTTCCAAATCACCATCTGCATGAAATGATTTACTATCAGCAAACACCGCCATCAATGGCATACAGCGCACAGCAAGATCTTGAACAAGCTGGGCAAACTCTTGTTGTGCTTGCTCATCCATGAGGCTTGGATCGCCCTCTTCAAAGGAAGCTTTGTACATATTGAGCAATTCTTCAAGCTGTGTAAGAATTGCTTTCAGGTTCTCCTTATCTTGCTTGTTTGAGCTCGCCGCAATTTTTTTCATAGCAAGCGATACAAACTCATCTACGGCACCAACGATCAGCTTTGCTGATTGTTGCGCTTGGTCCTGCAACTCCTTGTCTTGTGCCACCACCGCAGCATCCGCAACTGATCGCCAATCAGCTTCCGCATACATCACACCTTGCAAACTCACTGCTACTACTGAGAGAGCTATCAATTTTTTCATACACATTCCATCTTGATGTAACGGGTTATAAAGATCGAAAAATACCCCTCTAGTATAGTTAAACTATACCATTATGCAACTGGGAACCCCCTTGTTTACTTGACAATTCCCCCGGCACCCTTAGAATCATCGTGTGTTCTTATTTTGTGAATCATTCGAATTAATCGGCTTATCCGCATGAGTAAACCATCAAATTATTCCACCACCCATCATACAAAAACTCTTTTGGCTATGGTGCATGCGCCCTATAATCGCACCAAAAATATCCAATCGTATTTTGATGAATTTCTTAATCTCGTTAAAACAGCCGACATCAAATATGAGGATGCCCTATCAATCAAACTCCGCGATATCGATACCGCCTACTTTTTCACCAAAGGCAAACTGGCAGAAATTAAGGAAGTATGCGAAGCGCACAACATTAAGCAGGTGATTATTTCTGATCAGATCACTCCTCAGCAGGCACGAAATTTAGAAGATTACCTCGAATGCGAACTGATGGATCGCACCGATCTTATTCTCGATATTTTTGAAAAAGCAGCAGTATCTGCTGAAGGGAAAGTACAAGTGGGAATCGCCCTGCTTGCGCACCAAAAAACACGACTGGCTGGCAAAGGAATCCATTTGGAGCAGCAGGCCGGCATAACCGGTCTTCGTGGTGGATCCGGAGAAACAGTAAAAGAGCGGGACCGTCGCCACATTGATGAACAAATTAGAAAACTAAAAAAACAGCTAGACCGAATGCAAAAAGCTCGCGCAATACAACGTAAACAGCGCTTAGAACGAAAAGTCCCCCAACTCTGCTTGATTGGATACACCAATGCCGGCAAATCAACTATTTTAAACACGCTCACTAAAAGTAATGTGCTTGCGGAAGATAAACTGTTTGCCACACTCGATACCACCACACGCGCTCTGTTTGTTGATGGAAAACAGGTTGGAGTGCTCTCCGATACCGTTGGGTTTATTCAACAACTTCCTCATCGGCTCATCGAAGCATTCAAGTCCACCCTTTCTGAACTCCAGTATGCTGACCTGCTCCTGCAGGTAATCGATCTATCTGATCCCTCCTGGGAAGAACAGATCAAAGTGGTTCATGAGATCATAGAAGAACTTGATCTTCATGAAAAGCAGATGCTCTACGTATTTAATAAAGCAGATCAAGTGGCAGATCGTGAAGCAGTAGAACCTCAACTAGAACTCTATGAACCCCACGTAGTGGTATCCGCCACCAGCCGCGAAGGCCTAAAGCCGCTTCTTTCGTTTTTGAAAACGTGGCGTCAAAAGAAAAGCGACTAAATCACCATCAGTAAGAGCGCCGAAAAAACCACGCCTCACCAAGCAATAAACGCAAAAACATTTCATGAATGGTTCATTTTGTGGTGTGCTTGTGCGACAACTCAAAAGCATAGAGGGGAGTTTTGATGGTCAGTACGCATCGCATACTCGTTGGACTACTTGCCTTGTTGGTGACTACTGAACCGATGATGGCCATACCAACCAATCGCTTTCGCTCTGTTTATAAAACAGTCCGTACCGATATCCGTTGTTTATTTGGCAGCGAGAAGATCGATGATCCTGAACAAAAAAAGCGCATCATGATCGAAATCGCAGCCGGCATCACCATCATGCTTGCCACGACAACGGTGATCTGGATCTGGTGGGTGCGTCCATTGAAACAACAATTACATGAGAAACCCAAGGAGGAATCTTTCGAAAATATACCCCCTATTACAAATGATGATGGAGGAAAAAGCTCTCTTCAATTTATTTTTCGCAATGGTACAGAAAGATTTTTAAATGAGGTAATCAAAGAAACAAAAGATAGCGATCTTGCAAAGCAAGACGAGAGTGGCAATACCGCACTCCATTATGCTGCAAGCCGAGACCTTCCTGAAATCGTTGCCCAACTTATCAAAAAATTGCCTGTTAATGCGAAAAATAAAGACGATGAAACACCTCTTCATTTTGCAGCATTTAGTGATCAAAAAGGAGCCACGAAACTCCTTATTGCTAATGGAGCCGATCCAACCATCGAAAACAAAGACAAGCAAACTCCCCATCAGATTGCTGAAAATAAGGAGATCCAAGGAATTCTGGAACGGGCAGAACGAGAATGGGCAAAAAAGGATAAAAAATGAGTTGCCTCCAATGGCCTCATCTAGGGCTATCCCTGGAGGGGGCATCGAATAGCCCGGAACCCCTTGAAAAAAAGGGGTTTTGTGGTATTTTAGGAGATAGGTAAATCTTTCAGAGCGAGAGGGAGATATGGGTACTAAAAAGAATATCTTGTGGGTAACGTTCGTTACATCTATTTCCAGAAGCAGTGCAATATTTTTAGAACCAGCCATAATGCCGAGGGGTACATTATGCAAAAGAACTCAGCCATATTCTTATGGCTTATAGTAGTAGGGACTGTAGCAAGCATTGGAGCCATGGACGGACCGCGTCGCGGAGAGGTAAAGAGACGCCCTGTTTCGATGGTGGCATTCGGAATCAGAAAAAAGGTGCCACAACCACCCTCGAAATCACCCGAAACACCATCCACTATACAGTTTGCAAATGGCCATCCACCTAAAGTCTCTCAACCAAAAGACGACATCTTTGGACCTCTCCCCCCACCGCCTGAGGGTTATGATTTTAGAGAAGCACGTAGTTCTAATCAACCACCGCTTTTTGGCAATCGTCCTTGGCAACTAGAAGAACAACCGTACGCAATGGCCTCAGATGTTTGCCCAAAAGAAGAAGAGGAACCGCCATCATTACGTAAAACGATTTCTGATAAAGGTTCTACTAAATCGAAACGTCGCGTCTCAAGAGCAGTCAAGGGAACACTACGAGATGGATTAAAGCGCGCAAGCTCCTCACTTCAGAGGCGCCATGAACCACCGTCCGATGAAAAGAAACCGGTGAAGCGCCCCTCACAAACAAAATTCAAAGTCATACCCTTTAGTCCACAAAGACAAGCTCCCACCGCTACGTATAGCAATGCAAATTTAGTACAACCAGAAGAGGAAGAAGGTGCATACGGAAATGTTCCTGAAGATTTTACCAGACAGTTACGTAATCTTATGCAAGAAGCTACCCCCTCTATTCCAGAGGCAATGAGGTTAATAGGAAACGGAGCTGATCCTTGCACCCAAGATGAAAAAGGCAACACCATGCTTCATCTACTCGCCAGAGAAGGCAATGAAGGGGGAATTACGTATCTTCTTGAGAGAAAGGATAGAGGCCTTGATCCCAACACAACAAATGCTAGCGGGGAAACTCCCTTTATGTCTGCTTTCTACGCTCAAAATTTTGGTGCGGCTACAGAATTGTTGAAATATGGCGCTACCACCCCTTCTGAAGTGGATAGCCAA
>Ga0114925_10001897_pt1 | contig 10516 bp, 8 predicted proteins | sample SumtaG_2_FD_87287 | JGI IMG/M metagenome (GOLD analysis project Ga0114925, IMG submission 87287) | Deep subsurface microbial communities from Indian Ocean to uncover new lineages of life (NeLLi) - Sumatra_00607 metaG | ecosystem: Environmental > Aquatic > Marine > Oceanic > Sediment | place...
CAATAGCAACTTCTCCCACCCCTGTTGCCTCACAACCACCTGAACCCGCTCCCGCCGCTTGAAGATCAACTAAAGCAAACAGGAGATTTGGCGGTTTGTCGTATGTACCAGTCGAAGTTATAGTTACGAGGTTTAACTTAGTCCCTACCCCTGGGATCGTAGCTGGCACATAATTAACGATTCTTGCCGTGGTGGTAGTTATCATTTGAACATCAAAAGTATCACCCGCCGCTGTAATGATACTGGCCCCACCTTGAGTGATGATCAAATTAGTTGCGTGATGAGTGAGAGTAAACACACCATCGGCTCTACAATGATAAGTTACCCCAGTAATAGCAGTAAAACCTGTTATTGAAGTAGTTCCTGTTAATCTGATATTTAAACTTGTTCCCAGAGTAACGTTCGTAGCCGATGCTTTATCAGTAACAGCCTGATTTACAACTGCAAGATTACCCGAAGCAACACCAACTGTTTTTATCGAAGCATCGCCAATCGGCACACCAGAACGATACGGAATTATAACTCCGGTTGTGATATCAATACTACAAACTATATTCCACCCGTCAGTAACCGTATATTTTTTAATGAGTTCTGCGGGAGTAGCGTTGCTATCTTGCCAAATCATACCTTCAAAGGGATTGCTTGGTGCTGTAGCTCCTCGGTTATCTGAACCCAAAGCAGCTAAAGAACCGTCCAAAAAGGTTTTAAGTTCCGCCATCGTAAGGGGTGTTCCAGGGGTTATAAAATCATCCACTTGACTCATACTGTGACCTCTCCGTAAGATTGAGCGATTCCCGATATTCTACGAGCAACGGGACCACCGCTATTAGTAAACGCTATATCAAAACCAGTTTCATTAATATTAGTTATAACATAGTTGTCACCCTCTTGTCCATCAATAACGCTAATCCCCAAACCTTCATCATCAGGGAAAACGTAAAACGCAGGGCTAAAATCAACTCTGGTTCCACCACTTAGAATATTAGCCGAGAACTTAAAGATTCGATCAGGCATATCAACGGTAAAAGAAACGGCTGATAATAAAGGCGTTATCGAAACCCCATCACCTTCAAATTTTACTCGAATCTCATATGCTCTTGTCGTATAATCCCCAACTATTAAAGTCGTCCAACTAGACCACGTTGGGGTTCCAGTTGGGTCGTCATCAGTAAATCTAATTTCAATCCCCGCTCCAAATTCTCCAACATCTTCATAAAGATCTACATAATCATAAAGATCGGCAGCGTTATAAAGATCTTGTAACAGATTAACCCCTACTACCGACAAACTGGCACTGATCCTAGAGGTAAAAACGTCACCTAAATCTATTCCGTTTTCAAGATAGTAATGCCCTTCTGAAAGCAAACCCCCATAAAGATACAGATCGCCAATTGTATATAAATCAGTAACATCATATAGATCTCCAGCACCTCCAAGGATCAACCCCTCGAAGTCTGAATCATAATACACACCATCTTTAACCCCATTGAAGGTAGGGGATTGTTCTGTAATAGTTTCGACGATATTCAATCCGATCAACTTGGCTATGTTAGTTGATATAATAGCCGCATTTTCAGATTCATTTCCAAGTCTATCGTAAGCTTTGATCAGATATGTTCCAACCTGAGCAGGAAGTGTAACGGAAGTTCCGGTTACATGCGAAACTACATCGACAGAACCATTCCAAGTAGCACCAACTTTAAGAGGTGACCATCTCAATCTATAATGAGACAAGTCTGCAATTGCAACGTCATCCCATGAAATGTGAGAGTTACTACCCACCACGTTTACTGCAAATCCTGTAACATCAGGAGGTATTTCGGTTTGACCAATTACAGTAACGGTTTGAACATCTGACCAGTTTGAAGCCACTCCATAATCAATACCAATCGATCTTGCTTGAATATCGTAAATAAGGCTGTCCGTTACAGGCCATAAATCAAACGTTTTGTTTTCAACTGAAGTTGAAGCAAATAACCAATCAACGTTACCTTGCTCTCGATATCTTATTTGAAATTCACCAACTGAAACATTCCCCCCACTATCTACCACATTAACAATTATCCTTGAAACTAAAGAGTTACCAACAAGTAGTAATGCGCTAGTTCCACTTTCAACACTAACTATTTGGGGAACGTTCGGTTTAATTTGAGTAACGTCAATAGGCTCGGTAATATTACTTATAAATTCCGGTATTTCGCCAGAATCAGCACTATAAATCGCCGGTCCTTCATCCACACAAGTTAACAAGGCATTAAAATTTTCCGACCTATCGATTGACTTAACCAGTAATCTCTGAGTTTCCGTTCCAACTTCTCCAAACATTGCTAGATCGTCAACTTGAATTTCTTCGCTAGTCACTTCCGTAAAAGTGAGTTCGGTATTCTCCCCAACCTCCGTGACAACTTCTCTAACATAACTGCTCCCATCCTGAAGACGAAAGCGAATATTATAATTTCCCTCAGCCTCCATCGGAAATTTTTCATCAACAATTACTCCAGCAATGTCGGGACCGTCCATGATTAATTCTTTAACTCGACCCCATGCTAATCCCCACATAGTAACGTCATGACCGACTAATATGATCTGACCTCGCTGACAAGCCAGATGTTCAAAATCGCAATTGAATGTATATTCTTCTGGGCGGAGGCGTAACTGTGCGATTTGAAAACGTCCAAACTTCCATACTAGATCGGGATTGGTTATACCGGGAAACTCGATCCCCTCAAATCTGGTAGCGTTGGCGCTGGTATAACCGTCGTCATATATGATCATCTCATCTTGCTTGAATTCCTCATTCTCGTTGATAAATCTCGCCCTCCAAGCATGGGGTTTGATAATGAGATTCTTTGATGATCCAAAACCCCATGAATTACGAGGGGTGAAATGCTGTGCTACGGGCTTATCTGCTGTGTCCCATATAATCGCCCACTTACCATTCATCAATGTGGGCGCTCCCCTACCGGCTGCTGCAATATCCGCTATTGTATCCCAGATTGACGCCTGAAAATCTCGAACCATATTAAAAGCGTAACCGTTGGCTTCGCAAAAATCATAAAATTCGGACAAGTTGTCTTGATCTACCTGGGCTTCACTTCTTGCTCTGGAGTTTGCTGGTCCCATCAACACCAATCTTATTAAGGCTGCTGGGTTATTAGTTGGTTCAAGGTTGTCCCAATCATTTCCATCCCATATATTTGCTATACTGGTGACAGTAGCATTCAAATCACTTATCGCCCCAGAAAGTTGCTCACTCGCCTTAATTCGTATAGCGGTCATAGCTAATGGTTGTCTGAAGTTTACGGGTTGTTCGTTTCTAACTGTTCTGAGAACTGACCATACACAATCACTAACAGAAGTTGTGCTACTCGAATCTGCTGTTATGCGCCGAATTGCCACCTCATATTGAAAGCCTTTTTCGACCCGCCATTTATAACCAACCCTAACTAGGCTATTAGAGGCTCTGGTAGTGGTCATCATATTAATTTTTATTGTTCCTGCGCTAACAACAGCGTCGAGTGAAACATCGAGTGAAACATTAAATCCAGTTGTATCAGGAGCATTGATGTTTGTCACTGTCATATGAATCACATCAATAGAATCACGCCATTTCGTTACCGAACCGACCTTAATTTTTCCGCTAACGTCACCGCCACCCTCCACATAACTTGCAACGCCGGTATAGATATCAATATAAATGCCTATTACTGTATTTATATTAGCCGCACTTAATGCAACTACTTGTAAATCATGTGATACTTCTTCAATCATATCCGTCCAAATCGAATCTCCAACCTTACGAAATCTGCTTTCGATTTGGACGGTATTTTTTACATTGTTACCGGCGGTATTTATTACCACCAATCCTCTAGGATAAACGATATCAACGCTTAATTCGTCTGCGTTGAGTTGGCTCGTTCTTTGCACCCATCCACCAGCATGAGTCAAAGAGCTACCGATTTGCTCTTGATAAACTACACCTGGAAATAAAGTTAAGGTTTCTTCGGTGGAATATCCTAAAACTGTTTCTATTTCAAAATCTCTATAATCCTCAATTGGTGTAGAGCCAATTTGAATGTTTTCAATTAATAACGGCCTATACCCCCAGACTACCATCATTCTAAGGTATTCATCGTTACCTATTAACTCAGTATAACTAACCGACCCCAACGGTGGGACGTGTCGATGCTCCCCCAGCACAACGGGAACTGTACCAAAACGACGTAAATTGTTTTGACCTCCCGACAAAGAGTACGTTGGACTTTCCTTTCCACCGCCACCGCCGCCAGATAAAGCCGGTGGGCGCAAAGGGGCTATAGCGTTAACTAGCAACATCCCAGCTACCGAAACTAATGCGCCCGCTGTCGCCGCCGCCGTACCGCCAGCGCCGATTGTCGTACCGAGCATACCACTAGCCCCACTAGTGACCCAAGCTGCCGCAACGATTACAACTATTGTCAATATAGTTCGTAATGTGTCACCCCCATGTAAAGAGGTGTTGATAACTACGTTTGCACCTTCATGTGGGAATGTTAACATCCATTGATCAGGACTGATAACTTCGCCATCCAATAGAACAATTGCGTCATCTTTCCAAATAGCGGGGATATTGGCGTCGAAGTTAACCTTCTCAACCATTTCACCCAACGACATTCCTTTCGCCACTGTCATATAAGAAGGCTCGGAAAAAGCATATGGGCGAGTTGTTATTTGCATCGATAAATCCCCGCTATTCGACGTGCCCACATTAGATTATCCATTCGTTCTATCACAGACTCTATTCCCGACATAATGTGTAAAAAGAATTTACCCGAAACAACACCAACGTGAGTAGGTAACTTTCCTGCCATTTTCAGAAGTACAATATCGTAATCTTTAGGTTGAGAAACCGAGACCCATCTTCCTCTCTCCCTCTCCATAACGATCCCAATTTCGCGCAACGTCTCTGGTGAACCATCTTTGTAAATTCCACCATAAGTAGGTAGTTCGATACCTAATCTTTCTCGATAAACAAGCTGTATCAATCCCCAGCAATCAAGACCGTTCTTATCTCGACCATCATGCAAAAATGGCAGACCTATATATTTATCGGTCCACATTAAAACATCCCTAGAAATTCAGAAGGGTTAAACGTTCCAGCAGGGAAGGGTTCCATTACCAAAGTTTCAAGAACCAGCTCGGCTCTAACGATTTCAGCCGAAATGTGTACATTAATTAAGAGATATTCAGGCCATGTCGTCAAGATTATATCAACATCGCTATTAAGAACAATATCAACGTTAATCGAGGGGGGTGACGAAATTGAACGGAAAAGAGAAGTCAACTCAAGGGCTACATTGTCAATTTCAATTGACATATTGGCTGGGCCTTGATCCGGCTCCCCAGGAAGTTTAAGAGTCATGGGGAGGAACAAGTAATCATTACCGTTGGAAGTTGTACCGTAAACGACTTCGCTAGTTGTTTCAATTATTCGCGTTGTTGGATCAGTAGACAACAGAATTGGATCTAAGAGATCTTCATGCGTGATAGTAAGCAATAATATGGGAAAAACTCCGGTTTCTGAAGCATTGGCAGCGGCTAGAAAATCAAGTGAAGTTATTTGAGTCACGGCATTATTTCCAAGCTGAGAGCTACCCGATATTTACCTTCCACAGCAGCCCAAGAAGGGGGTGTGGTAAACCGCAATTCTTCACTAACTTTGGTAACGGGATCTTTCCAAGAAAATCGCAATGCGCCATTAAGTAAAGTGGTGTCATGAAAAGTTCGCAAATACCCCAACTCAGTTGGGGTTACGATAATTCCCCCTTCAACGTCCTCCACCCCGGCTGAAGCACGACGGCGAACCTTGGCAGGTCCAGTGTCCATACTGGTACGTAAAACCACATCTGCTGCTTTCTGACCATATCCAGATAGCAGCAGTGCTTGAGGTAGGGTTGAGGGCCAAGTAGGGATTGCCATTATTTACCTAGAAGCTAAAGTTTGAGTTGCCCCAAAGTTCTGACTTAATGATTTATTGGTTGAACTACCGAATGTCCCGACCATCTTTCCAACCAACTTATCGACCATGATTTCCAAGCTCATCTGACCATTACCGTTCTCAGACGATCTAGTGGTAACTTGAGCTTCAGCGTTATTAATTATAGTTACATTAACTTGTCCACTATTACTACCTTTTCTTATAACGTCAGCATATTTTGCCGGAAGGACCATTTCTTTTTCATGTAACTGAGTGACAGGGTTGACGCCAGATGGAATGTCAAAACCAGCAGCAGCAGATGGGATTGTCGGCACAGACATTGACGGTATAGCTAAAGGTGTTGCGGATGCTGAAGGTGCTACGGATGATCTAAAAAATGCTCCCGCTATCGTACCGACTATTTTTCCAAAACCGCTAGATCCATTAGATCCATCACCCAACATACCGGCCAACGCCTTTTTAATGATAATGCGCTGAATATCAACAAGCATAGATCTAGCCATGTCACTAAAACTTAGTTTACCTGTTTGAGTGAACTTGATAATGGCATCTTCAGCTCCTTGCATTGCGCTTTGTATCACATTTTTAACTTGTGAGCCAGTATGAAGAGCCATTCTGCTATAGTCGCGCATAGCTGCAATTGCACCACTTGTCCCAACCCGATCATTAAGAATACGCTGTTGCTCCTGAATAGCGGCACTAACTTTGGCAATCTTATCTGCTTCCTTTTGACGAGCTAGAATACTGGCTTCACCTACTATCTTGATCGCTTTGAATAGCTTTTTATATTCAACTTGTTCTTTTTGCAACAGTCTAATTTTGATTTTAGTCGCTTCTACAACACCTACAGAGAAATTACGTTCATTGGCTTCAACTATCGATTTATTAAAAGCAATTTGACCCAAATTGATATCTGACATCAATTTTGCTTTATCACGCAAGAACTTTGCAGATTCGCCTTCATGTTTTACATCAAGCAAAACACCTTTAGCAAGAAGCGAATTATAAGACTTTTGGGCAGAATTGAGTTTAATCTGAGCTTCAACTTTTGCTATCTTACCTTTAGTAGTATCAGCAAACGAACCATCAGCGACCTTTTGATATGCCTCAAGAGTAAGCTTTGCATATTTAACTTCATTCGCATTTGATTCTATAGCAAGCTGCTGACGATGGGCTATAAAATCTTTTTGGCCAATGAGAGATTTATCATACCAATTCTTTACAACTTGTGTTTGAAGAGTGAGAGTTTCTTTTTCTTCTTGAATCCTAAGAGCATTAAAAGATTTAGTGAGTGCTGCCAATTTCTTCCGATACGAGGCTTCTAAAGCGTTTGTCTTTTCGTTACTACCTACTCCAGTTGTCACAGTAGGGACATATGCTTTCTCTCTGTGCATAATAAACAGCCCAGGATCAGCCAACTCGCGCTTACCATGTTTGATCGAATCGACCAATTTGTCCATTGATTTGGTATAAGCGCCCCACTTATCAGCCAGTCCACCCAAGCTATAATCAGTACCAAGTATATCGGTAGAACGCTTGAGCAATTCGTTTATCACCACAAGTGAAGCAACGATTTTAACATATGGGTTTGCGGCAGCAACAGTATTCCATTTTATTTGAGCTGCCGTTGCTAAACCAATACCTGCAATGATTTCAGGCAAAGCTTTAACTATGGCGTTTATTCCAACAAACCCGGCCTTCATCATTGATGCAATTCTATCTTTATTCTCTAACGCATACTCCCCAAATTCGTGCATTTTCTTAACAAGAAGCTCAAACTCAGGCTTGAAACCCTCTCTTAATATTTCATCTCTAATGGTGGCTAAGGTAGAAGATCCCGTTGCCCACAAAGCATTAATATCTCCTTGAGCAGCGGCAAAGCCAACTAACATGGGGCCGATCTTTTCTAATATTAAACCAGGGTTATTAGACTCGATAGAGATTTCTCTCCATAACGCCAAATGTTGTTTTAATTTACCGTTATCGAGATTGTTTAAAACATTAGCAAGCATATCGCCAGGACGAAACTGACCTTTGAGTAAAGCCTTAACTTCCTGAGTATACTGTATATCTGGATTAGCTGAACCCGAAGTTAATGCGGCCAAAGCGTTAGCTATATTCCTAAAACCAGCGACTTGCTTTAGATTATTGGCATCCAGCAATACACCCTGGGCAACAAACTGTCTATTCATTAAAGAAAGCTGATTAGCTGACGCAGCAGTAGTAGCGTCCATCTTTACTAAAACTTGCTGAACTCTTTGCGCGTAATCTTTATTTCTAAGATATGCTTCACCAATATCTTCAACGCCAACTTGCATTGAAGTTATTAAAGCAGCGTTAGCGGTTGCAGCAGCATTAAAGCTTTCGATTGCGTCAATCGCAATCCTCGGCGCTGATGCAATTGTACTCATTACATTATTGACTAGTGAGTACAATATCTGAATCTTTAATATCATCCCTACTGAAGCCAAACTGAACATGTTCATTTGATTGGTTTGGCGTTTTAACCCTTCTTCCGCTGCTCTACTCGCAGATGCTCTTTTTGCAGCTAACCTATTCTCTAACGCCAATCTCTTAGCGTTATCTCTTTGTGCTTTAGTAAGTAGCTCTTGGTCAAGTTGTTTGATCTTGGCAACCATAACTTCATGGGCGCGAACTCGATCATTACTACCTTTTTTTGAAACAGACGCAATTTCAGCATATAATTGTCTAACAGCTAACTTTTCAGCTTCGATTGACGCCGAAGATTTAATTCCCAACCCTGCAAACTGTTTCCTACCCGGTTGAGCCATAAGCGCAGCTTGTTGAGCATTGGCTGAACTCCAAGCAAGCGACATTTCTCTTGCAGAAAGCTTTGCGCTAGTTACTAACTTATTAAAATTTTGCTCTATCTTTAAAGTGTTTGCACCAATTGCGGCTGCTTCTCTAGCTAAAGAAATATCGGATGTGATTTGCAGGGAATTGAACGTTCGTTCGATACTCGAAACGGAAGTATCGGCTGACTTACTCATTTTCTTAAAAGAAATATCCATTGATCTTGATGCAGAGAAGCCCTTCTGCATCAAAGAGTCCCAAGCACCAACAGCTCTTTTAAGCTTTAATTCAAAATCAGCAGTTCGGGCTTTGAGTTCAATACCCACATCTGTGTTTGAATTACCCATTATATGCCCCCATCAACTGCAAGTTGGATATGCCTTTTAAATACAAAAGGGATATCCTGATAATTGGCTTCATAAGCAGGCCGCATAAAAGGTTTAGCCGCCATGTTGCTGGTACCGAACTCGACAAATTTTGCGTACCATGAGACTTTCGATGAAGCAAAAACTCGATATCCAAGTTCACCTTCCAGTAAAAAACGCTTTTTCATAACACCGGCTCTGATATGCCTGCGTAAATTTCCAGCTTTGATTAAATCGTATTGCGTACTATTTTTTCCACCAAGCCAATGCTGTTGAGCATCGTAAACATAGAATGGTTTGTGTTTAAATGACATCGCGTCAGCTAAAAACTTATGCGAATCGTGAACATAACCTCTTGCTGAATCGCGCATTAAAAAAGCGCCTTCTTTCAAAGCCGCTTTAGTTACAACAGTGGTGATTTTATCGCCAAACGTTAGTAGTCTTTGACGTAACTGCATAAAATTATCATCAAAGACTACTTCAAAACCGTCTGCCATTATTAACACCCAAATATTTTTTGAAACTCAGCTTCCAGTTCTTCTTCACTGAGCTGTCGTTCAGCAACCTTCTCTACAAAATTCATAAAATCGTCAGCAGTAAACGGTTCGGGCTTTAATTCATCGTCTCTGTTAATATTGGCGTGTAAAGCCATTAAGCTCCCATGCCTTAGCTCACTTCGATACTCGCCCAAAGGTTCGATACTATGAAACAGTTCAAGCTCACGAAACTGCTTTGCCGTCATCCCGGCCATGAGATGGTCAGGGTGACGGTATCCAAGGGCTGTGGCTATTCGCCAGCGGGCGAGGCGTCCTTTGTCGCCTCTGAGTCGTTTCCCTCATCACCCATGAGACCGTTCAATTTTTTAGCGACGTTCATCATCTTACGGAACGACTCTTGACCAAACTTAGCCAAAAGAGGAGCGTCTTCATCAGTAAAGATCCTCTCGCCTTTCTCATCAACGATGCAATTCGCTAACAACAGAGCGTTGAATTTTTGCATATCGATGTCCATTTCGCCCTTACCATCGAGTTCACTTGCACAGTCACCCCAAAGAGTTGCGTATTGAATTGCCGGAACCTCTGAAATAATGACATGCTTACCGTCGCCCATTGGGACAACCTCAGCTTTCAACTTACCTTCGGCCATCAATTCGGCCTTACTCATAACTTTGCTCATTCTCTCTTCTCCTCTGAAGATTTTAATTAAAACCCCTCCGAAGAGGGGCGACGATAAACATTACATCAAAACATCAAAACATCAAAACAACAATTACGATACCACAACATCACCGGAAATCTGGAAGTCCATAGAACCGGTCTGAACACCATCAACACTTGAGTCGGCAACTGTCGGGAACTTC
>Ga0114925_10001898_pt1 | contig 10516 bp, 12 predicted proteins | sample SumtaG_2_FD_87287 | JGI IMG/M metagenome (GOLD analysis project Ga0114925, IMG submission 87287) | Deep subsurface microbial communities from Indian Ocean to uncover new lineages of life (NeLLi) - Sumatra_00607 metaG | ecosystem: Environmental > Aquatic > Marine > Oceanic > Sediment | place...
AAAAACTTGAAAGATGATGGATGGGTTCTCGTCAAATTAGACATTGATGAAGAATTACAAAAATCTCGCTTACAATCCACCTATGGTGATGATTGGCAAGTGCATTGGAACAATCGAAGTGACCCTTCGGAAGCAGAAGTGGATAAGATTCCGTTAGATTGGTTCGATTTAGTCATCCCTGCCGCTAATGATAGCACACCACAACAGGCTATCAATGAGTTAATCAGTCAATCTTAGTCGGCCAAGTATCGAAAGCAACAAATGTGCCGTCTTTTCGCTCTCCAAAGTTAGAAGGGTGCAAGTCCTCTATTTTGTAACCGTGTGAAGCCGCCCACTTGTTGAGCCTCTCCGTTGCACCCCGAATCCGTGCTTCGCTCATATCGCCTCTCCCAATAGTGGGAACATATTCCATCACCCAATAGGCAATCCTTTCACCGACTTTGAGAGGTTTTTGAGCATAAGCGGGAGATTCACTATTCACTAAAGAGGTCATTCTTGGCCCTGCATATCCTCTATGATAGTGTTTAATTTGTGCGAAATCATCACTAAACGCATTTTCCCCTGCCAATTGTTTCAACCATAAGGTTTCAATGAATTGTGCCTGTTCTCGATTAAGCAACCCACCTTCGCTTTTATCGTGAGGCAAATGTTGATTCTCAAGCGATACAATTTTCATCACATCTCCCGAAGGAAGTCGGAAAACTGAACCACCAATTCCATGAGCGATGTAATCTCCAATATATTCAGCCTGTTTTTCTTCTTCCGCTTTGATGCGATAGAGGATTTCTAAATTTGTAGCGAGATTCTTACCGGGTTCCTTAATTGGGGTTTTATCCCTTGTAATCAAGTAAATGCCGAAAAACGCACCAACCACAGCAGTAGTTGTGACTATTTTAGAGGTTGAAGCCTCCATTTTTTTCACTTCCAAAAGTGCTTACTCTCAAAATCTGCGCCAAATCCTTCTTCAACTAAGTTATCAGCATTGAGAATCTTTCCTGTCGTCCACCACTTGATACCTGCAAGGAGTCCAAGCCCGAATACGACCAAAAGATAGGGGTTGCGAGTCATTTCCGCATTTTGGACAAACATTGTGTCTGCCGCATCCACTTCTGTTGCACCTTGTTTCGGGCCTTCAATATCAATGATGCCCATGTAGCCCAATTTTCCGAGTGCTTCTTGGAAAGCAAACCAATCCACACCTGCTTCGTTCTTCAAAGAGCCATCAACCGCATTTTTGTTGTAGCCGTTCTTTTCACTGATTGCCATTATCTGCTCATCAGTCATCTTCGGGTGTGCCATCTTCATAGCCTTGATAATGGTTGAACGGTTAGGGAAGACGAGAATACGGACTCGATTGTGGATGACCTTTTTGCCATCGGATTCTTGTTGGTGAGGATAAACGACATACTGAACCACCTTTTCGTCAGTATCTCTTGTTTTGATAAACTCTTGCAGAATATCTGTGGATGAGAAGTATTGACGACCTGTATAGATTTTGCCATCTTTGAGAGGGTGGCCGTGAAGAGTCCATTTCCTTTCACTTTCGGACAGTCCTTTAGAGGAATCTTCCTTTGCTTTTTCGTTAGGATTGACTTCAATTCGGGACTCATCACCGTAAGAAGGTTTTCCCAAATGATACCTTCCATCCTTTTCATAGACATAACTCATCCATTCACGGTGAAGGTGAGTTTGGTCGGAATACTCCTTCATTTCCTCGATGGCTTCGGGAGTGAATTTAGTCCATTCCTCTTTCCAAGGCTCGGAAGACATAAGAATAGATTGTCGTTCCCGTTATCTAAAGGCAACGAATCAATATGTGATAGTGATTTCACCGTTGGAAGAACGCACTTGGAACATTCGCATTTTCTTGAGGGCATCCACGAAAGCGGCATCATCGGACTCAAACTTGGCCTCTTGCTTGGTTGAATCAGAACCAATACCGAGAGCATCAGCCATTTCAACCGCACCTGCAATTGTTCTGTCCACCACAATTTGCTTTCCATTCGTGGTTTCAAAGGGTGAGAAAAACTTGGTAATTTGAATCCATGTATCACCAATGGTTTCATTTTCGGGGAAAGATTTGATTTCGCCTGTTTGCCAATTTACACATCGAACAAGCCCTCGACCCGATTTATTCGCTTCACGGCGTTTGATTTTGTCTTGTAATCGCTTCTCTCGTTCCGATAATTCCTCCACGAAATCGGAATCATCTCCAAATAATTCATCAAGAAGTCCTTGCTTAAAATCTTCGTAATCTTCTTCGTCAAGACCGCTTTCATCAAACAATTCACGGATTTCTTCTTCTAATTCTTTGGCTAATTCAGCAAACTCTTCCGCTTCATCGGCATAATCCATCGCTTCTTGCACCTTTTCGTTATCCAATGGGTCGTTTCCTTCGTTTTCCATTTCGTGTGCATCCACAATATCATGCGCTTCATCTGCCGCCCGTCTTGCTTCGTCCGATGCCTTTTCTGCTTCTTCTGCATCGGCTTGTTGGAATGCTTCTTGGGCGTTATCTCGACCATCTTCGGCTTCTTCAACACATTGGTCTAAGGCATCTTCGTCTTCGGGAGGGAGGCCGGGAGTGTCGCTATCACCGCTTTCATCTCCCGAATCGCCACCATCAGAATCACCTTTTTCGGAAGAATCTCCACTTTGGTCGCCTTTTTCGGCCTTTTCGTCTTGGTTTGAATCGGAACTTTCTCCGTTTGAATCGGAATCTCCATCTTGAGAACCGTCTTCATCTTCGGGGAATGGACATTCTTCATCATCGCAACCTTCACCGCTACAATTGTCGCAGTTTCCGTCTTGACCGCTTCCATCACCGTCACCTTTGCCTTGACCTGCGCCATCAGCCCCGCCATCTTGAGAATCAGAATCGCCGCCATCTCCGTCACCTTGACCATCTCCTTGACCGTCACCATCTCCTTGACCCGAACCACTATCGGAATCGCCTTGACCTTGACCGCCTTGAGAATCGCCATCGCCTTGTCCACCTTGACCATCTGACGGTGTTCCTTCACCATCTCCTGTCCCTTGACCTGCTTCGCCTGTGGGGTCGTCTGCGGGTGCGCCACCTTCGCTACCATCGGGTGCAGGGCCACTTGACGGCCCGCTTTCATCAGCAGGTTTCCCTTTTCCTTGCATTTTTTCCTTCATTTTCTCTTTCAAATCATCGGAAATTGAATCGGCACTATCTTGACCTTCTTGGTAAGCATCTCGTTCTTCGCTCGATGACGGTTCTGTGGAAGGTTCTGTGGAAGGTTCATCGCTTGGAGTATCAGAAGGTTCATCACTTGGTTCATCGGAGGGTTCGTCACTTGGTTCTCCACCTGTTTCACCATTGGGAGTTGCGGGTGCATCAATAGGCGGTGAGGGACTTCCTTGACCACTTTTTCCTGTTCCACGCTGACCCCCTCTTTTCAAAGGTGAATCGTCATCACTAATTTCCTTCGTGCGTATAGTATCTTTAGAAGAATCATCCTTTGCCTTCTCATCATATCGGATTTCAAGCGTTCCATCGGAGGCTAAACTCGCTTTAATGTAAGGGAAATCGGCCTTTTCTATGGTTTGATACCACCATTTCTCATGTGCATATACATTAAGTCCCTTCTTTTCCACCCATTCAAAGTCGTTAGGGCGCAAAGTATAGGAATCCGATTTCATCATAGCACGGCGCAATCCCTCAAGAGTGCTTTCGACCTTTTGACCTGCAATTTCTGTCCCTACTACTGTTACCCATGCGGGAGAAGGGCGTTTTGGGGACTCCATCACATCGCCTGTGGTCGGATTCAACCATAGCATAATAGGGGTTTATCGCTACGAGTATTTAATGGTGTGCATGACTACCGCCCTTTGCCCTGTGAACCTTTATTAAGGGGGTCGGACAAGTGAGAATTAAGCCCGAACAGAAAGGGCGGAAAAATACGGAAGTGAAAAATTATGAGCAACAAAAGCGAAATCGAAGCATTTTTGGCAGAAGCCGCAGAACAAGCACCCGAAAGAACCGAAACAGTATTCCCTGTTCGTGAGAAGATGAAGGCCGAGTTTGATACTCTTTATCAAGGTTACATCATCGAAGGTTACAACGAAGGTATCGAAGGCGAGTATGGAGTTTCCACCGCCGTCAATATGGTTGATACAAACAACGATGGTCGCCGTGTTACCCTTTGGGTCGGCGGTTACGAAACCAACCACTTTGCACAATTCATCGAGGGCCAAGCCGCAAACGGTAACACCCTTCCTCTTGCAGTATCTTTCTTGAGAACAAAGCAGACCTCCGAAAAGAGTGGTCGCCAATTCAACAAGATGGTTCTTCGCCTTGATGGTGCAGGTGACGCTGTGGAAATCCCACCAATCCCTGCTGACCAACTGCCTGAGTGAAGTCATTCTTGACTGATTGTGCAACCGCCTTAATAAGCGTTAGCGTAAGCGATATTCAAGTCAAAGTCGGTGCGACTTCCCCTTCGCACTTGATAACCCCCGTCTGCATCGGGTCGGTATTGTGTAACCCCGCTTCGGCAGGGAATCGGTATCGGCTCGGTGTAGGCCACCGTGACTCGGATTCGTTCTTTCGCAACCTTTCATATAGGCGTTAGGACAATGTGGTTATTATGATACCGAAGGCCATTCACGATTTTGTGAAGAAGGTCGTTGAAGGTAAGCATCCAAAACAGGCTAAAGCCATTGAAGACCGTCAAGCGAATGTCTTGTCCATTATCGAAACATTGGTTTCGGGCAAATCCTCCGCAGGGTCGGGTGTCGTAACTAAGCGTGAAATCAAAGGCGTGTCCACAAAGGATTCGGGCAAAGATAGAACGCTAATCAAGTTTTCGGTATCTGATGGTGAAAACTCGGTATCATGTATCGCTCACAATTGCGACATGAAATACCTTGCAGGTAAATTGACTACGGCTGATTTGGAAAAGACCGATACCATCATTCGGAAATCACTTGCAGAAGGAAAACCCATCAAAATCAAGGGACTGTATGCCAATTTCAAGTCGGAACGAGCCTTCATCATTGATGAAATCAATTGGGCAGAAGACACCCAAAAATCGCAAATTGATGATGTTATTGTTGATGCTTTCATCAAGGAATGTGCCAAACATACTTTCAACGGTGTGGACAGAAAGGGCAAGGCATTCAGCCGCCCCATGAATCCACTCGATGTGATGATGAATGATGCAGGGCTTTGGGCTGAAATCTATGCTGACGATGATTTGAAACAGGCTATCTTGCTCTATTGCCTCTCTCCGTTTGAGAAGGAGGATATGATTCACATTGGACTCATTACAAATCCGGGTGAAGGAAAGAATCACTTGGTTGATAAAGTCATTACACCCTTAGTCCGTTGCCGTATGGCAGGGACAGGAAAATTGTCCACTTTCGCCGCCATGTTCGGGGCTATGTCCTCCGATGACTTGAACTCGATTGAGTTAGGTTTGCTTCCTAAAATGAATCACGACAGGATTGTATTCTCGGAGTTTCAAACGCTTGAAGAAGATGTATTCGGTGAAATGCTGAATGTAATGACGGATGGACACTACAATATCCAAAAAGGGAAAATGGATGTAACCCGTCATGCGATGCTCAACATGGCATTCTTTGGCAACCCTCCGAAGTTTTGGAATGAAGAAGATTATGAGAAGGAGGAAATGTTGGCCGCATTTGGAAAATATACAATGGCTATCATCTCTCGACTGACTCTAATTTTTGCGAAACCCACTTTGAATAAATCGGCTGATGCTTCCGTCAAAATCAAGCAAAAGATTCTTGAGAACATGGACAAGACAGTGCATAAAGGCACAAATAAGGATGAAATCAACAATTTACGCACATTTTTCCGTGAATATCTCAAGAGAGTTTCTCGGTATCAACCCCACTTAGGATTCCTCGCCCCAATTTTGAAGGCGGAGTTTGATAGAGTGGAGGCTACGAAAGGTTTCCAAGAGGCATTCGCCAAGCGTGGTAAAACCGACTATCGAAAATGGGCGGAGTTTCTGAATCTCGCTAAAGGATTCGCACGACTGAAAGGCCGACAGAACTTGGAACAAGAAGATGTGGAAGATGCGCTCGGTATTTTCCAAGATTCCCTTACAACCTTAGTGAAAAACTTCAATCAAATATCGCTACGAGATGGACTCAATTATGAGGAAGTCGCCCTACACAAACACCTATTGCAGAAGTTTGATAGTGATAATTCGGGTCGTGGAACAGGCAAGAAACAGGAAGTCGAAAAGTTTGTGAAGAGTTTGAAAAAGTGGAAGGAATGGGAGAACCTACGCAAAATCAAGTTATCACATGGGGCTAAATTGATTGAAGAACACAAAATGTCGGACGGCATCTATTACAGCATCAACCCGAAAATGGATGGTGAGGAAGATGAATAAGGCTGATATTTCGTGGTCATTCATTACAGGGTATTACTACCCCAAGTTTCTAACCGTCTTGAAAGGGATGGAATGGGATGAACGCTACCTATTCTTGCGTGAAATGTATGACGACAAACACCCCGAAAATGTATGGGAGGAACGCTCGGATGAACCCATCAAAGATATGATGGAATATGTGGGTCGCAAGGACTATTTACACTTCTTTTGCATGGGTTTTACCGTCAATGATGATGGCTATTACACGGTGCATGAAAAAATGCGTGAGATGATTTACACTTACCGAACACTTAGATAGATACAAGGACAAGTGAATGCTATGGCATGGAAACCAAATGACGAAACCCAAAACAGGGTTCTCTATGCGTTGCGTTTAATGCAATCAAACGGTTGGGGTATCGAGAGGGCGGCTAAGGTTGCCAAAACCACTCGGCGTAGTGTCCGAAAGTATGGACAACATCTTGGAGTCAAGTTCAAAGGAAAAGAGGGAACGGCTCTCCAATTCATCGGACAACCAATACAGAAAATTGAGGATTTCCTCATCAAAATGAATCGAGGTATGTCGGCTACTCAAGCGGCCAAATCGTTGAAAACTACGGTTCGCACCATGAGCAAACAAACCTACAAAGGGCAACCCATCGTGAAAAAGGAAAATGGCAGGTGGGTTTCGCAGTTTATTCCCGAAGAAAAAATCGTGATGCAATTTTACGGTCACATTCGCAATCCACAAGGTAACATTCTTGGTGGAAATAATGTAAGTGGGCCTGACGCTACGGCTTCTAAAAACAAAAGCAAGCGTGACCCCGATTACATGGAGATTTGGTGGGATGCTTTCGTGTATGATTTTGGAACGACCTTTGCGACTCCGGGAGAGGCTCAAATCTTTTGGAAAGACGAGATTGTGAAAGTTATCAAGCAAAACATGGAAAAACTCGGAATCCAAGATGCTACTTTGATGAATCAATTCTCCACTAACGCTACCGTAGCCCAACAAATGCAAACTGATAGTCGAGTGCCACCACCCTACACAGTTTCCGCACTTGAACAGGTAACACAACGATATGGTGTGGTTCTTGAAGGGGCTAAAGTGGGAACGGCAACCACTTATGAATCCCGTAGTAATGTAAATCTAATTCCCAAATCCGACTTCAAAGGAAAGAAAATAAATCGAGAGGTTGGAATACAATTCCAAGTATCATATCTTGGAGATGTGCTAAAGACCTACCCTGCTACCAAGAAGTTTCCATTCAAGTATTCATTGGCAGACGAAAACTGACGCATCCCTCTTTGATGAGTCACACTCTTCACAGGTGAATATGAGCGTAAGCCATATTGGGGTTTGAGAAATTCTTCGTCACTTTCACAGGGGAGTTTTTGATAAAATTACCAATTAAACAGGTTAAATCCTAATACAGCCACCGGGGACGGAAACAACGGCTACTCAATTTGTGGTAAGAATTATTCTCCCAAAACAGGTGAATTGCCATCTGCTAATTCTGCATCAAGACATTCTTCCGCATTCTTTTCTATCCAATCGGAAAGATGGGAAGGCAAATCGCTTTCCTCATAGATGGCTTCGACAGGACATTCGTTAATACAAGCACCACAGTCAATGCACTCATCGGGGTCAATAACGAGATAGGTTGGTAATTCTCGGAAAGCATCAACAGGACAAACGGCTACGCAATCTTGGTATTTGTGATTTACACAGGCTTCTGTGACGACATGGGGCATTCTATCACCACACGAAATGAGATTGCAGGGACAACATTGGCCCATAAATGGATTCTGCTTCTTGAGATTGAGTGGATTCTCCAACCTTTTCTCCCTCAAGTGAGGAAGTATCTATATCATATTCTTGTAACCACGCAATTACCTTGTCTAATCGAGCATTGTAATCATCCATGCGTTCTTTTTGCCCTGCCTCATTATCTTCGTAATCTCGACCATCGGGTTCTCCCCAATCTCTCATAGTGATTACTTCGGCATCAATAGGCTGATTGTTTTTGAAAACGACACGAAGCGGTCTATCGGCACTTTCGGATTCCACAGTGAGTGAGTTTGCATCGGCTCTCCATGTCCCTTCCACGATGATGTAGTTGTATTCATTTTTATCTTCATCATATCCCATGTGGCCTTCTTCATATTGTTTGACGACTACTAAGCCAACAGGGGTTTTATCCCTTTTCATGTAAAGCCATCCTCCGATGCCAAGTGCGCCTACAATGAGAACTGCGGGCATAACTACTGAATTGTTAGCCATATTTCGTATTGACCCCTTTGACTATCTAATATCTCGGAGTGGAAGGTTTAGATAGCGAGAAACCCTATGAAACCCTATGAGTCAGTCAATGCGTGACGCAATACAAGATGGAATAGCACTTTTGGGAACAGCCCTTGCTTCAATTGGAAGCGCAGGTTATTTACCCGATTCAGCAACAATGGTGGCCGCAGGTGGCGGTGGATTAGCCCTTGTTGCCATGTTGGAAAAGGCATGGAGAAACAATAAAGATGAAATCATTGATGAAATCGAGGACTTTGTGGAGGAAAAGACAGGTCTTGATATTGAATTGGATGAGGCTATCGAAGAAGTGGCTAACACTGTAATTGATACGGCAAAGGATTTCGCAGAAGATGGCGATTTAGACACTTCTCTAAGCGAAAGAGCCGAAGATTTGAAGGATTCTCTCAAGGATATGACCGTCAAAGAATTGAAAGCCCAATTGAAGGAAAAGGGACTTTCTATTGACGGGAAGAAGGCGGAATTGATTGACCGTCTATTGAACGCTTGAGTAACCTTTATTAAGGCGAATCGTTTCCACACCTCATGGATGCAAACCAACTCCGTGAAATGGCCGACAAATACGATGCCCTGCAAGCACTGAAAAGCAAGTTAGAAGAAGCCTATTGTGTTCTTGAGGAAATTGAACACGCTTGTTCTCATTTGGATATTATGCCCTCCCACCATGCAAGTATGGAAATCGGAGATTGTATGTGTGAAGTGGATGAAGCCCTTAGTGCAATTGAAAACCTGCGTTGAGTAATCTTTATTAAGCCGAAACCTTTCCGCACCCTCATGGGTTCATGCGAATGCAACATCTGTGAGGCAAACGATTACTTGAAAGAGTATCACATCGAAGGCAGGGTTCTTTATGTCTGCCGCCCTTGTGTTGAATCGGCTCTTGCCGTGTATGCGAGAGCGTATAATGTAATTCCTTGAGCAACGCTCATATAGGGTATCGAATAATGGGTATTTATGCCCGAAGGCCCCGAAGTAAAACGAATTACCACCCGTTTGAATCAATTCTTTGAAGGTCGTGAATTAACGACAATTGACTTCTATGATGAATCATATCGTCAGAAACAAGTCCGAAATGATGTGGATGCTTTTGTGCAATCTTTACCAACCAAAGTCAAATCGGTTCAATGCAAAGGCAAGTTTATTTATTGGACAATGGAGAATGGGTTTATCATCTTTCACACGCTTGGTATGAGTGGCACTTGGAGAATACAAAATAAATCTCCGAAACATGGTCGTCTTTCTTTTGAAAGGGATGATGGGAAATTGATTCATTACAGGGATTCTCGCCGTTTTGGAACATTCAAGGTGTTAAATCCCGAAATAGCATTCCCGGAACTCACGAAAAAACTCGATAAAATGCTTGGCCCCGATATTTTGAACGAAGAAGTTTCCTTTGATTTGTGGGCTGAAAGATTTAGAAAAGTCAATCATCTTAATGTGACTAAGGCCATGATGCGTCAAAGGGTCGTAGCAGGGATTGGTAACTACATCAAAGCCGAAGCATTGTATATTGCCAAGATTTCACCGCATCGTTCTGTATCATCCTTGTCGGATAAAGAATTGAAAAGATTGTATGATGCCTCGCTATGGGTTATCAAGGCTTCTTACGAAGCAAGAGGGGCTACGATTCGTGATTATGAATTACCCGATGGCACAAAAGGCGATTACAGGTTCAGATTCAAAGTATATTCTCAACGCAAAGACCCTTTGGGGAATAAAGTCATTAAAGAGGCCACTCCCGATGGTCGGACTACGCATTGGGTTGCCGAAGTGCAAGTGTAGTAATCTTTATTAACCCAAGCCATTTCCGAAAGGGCATGGA
>Ga0114925_10001900_pt1 | contig 10509 bp, 10 predicted proteins | sample SumtaG_2_FD_87287 | JGI IMG/M metagenome (GOLD analysis project Ga0114925, IMG submission 87287) | Deep subsurface microbial communities from Indian Ocean to uncover new lineages of life (NeLLi) - Sumatra_00607 metaG | ecosystem: Environmental > Aquatic > Marine > Oceanic > Sediment | place...
AAAAATCTTACGAATAAACCTCAAAGAAGAAGCACAAAAACAAAAAGCTACATCTGACAATATCACCGGCATAAAAAATGATTCAAAAAAAACCTCCATAGCCATGATTGCTGCAGGATGCATGCTTGGAACACTGCTTGGTCTTATTGTCATAAACATTGGAACTATCCCTTTGACGCTAGGCATAGGAGGCGGAGTTCTTATAAGCGGTATTTTTTTTGGATGGCTCTGCTCACAATACAAAACAATTGGCAAAATTCATGAAGAATCTCAATGGCTATTGATAAACTTTGGTTTAAATCTGTTTATTGCGTGCGTGGGTCTTTCAGCTGCCCCTCAAGCAATAGATGCACTCAAAGCGCACGGTTTTTCTCTTTTTTTTGCAGGAATTGTACTTTCACTAACTCCTCATATTTTGGGAATCATATTTGGAAGATTTTTTTTGAAACTAAATTATGCATTGCTTCTTGGCGCTCTGGCAGGAGCTGGAACGGTAACACCAGCACTACAAGTGTTAAAAGATGAATCAGAAAGTTCTGTACCGGCTCTTGGATTTACACTGCCCTATGCTTTGAGTAATTTTATTCTCACACTCTTGGGTGCACTAATCGTACAATTTGTGTAAAACAAAATAAATCAATATAGAACCTTTTTTCAAATGACTATTGCCTTTACTCTAAAAAATTTTTCATGATGATAAAAACGGTATATTGAAAAAAGGGAATAAAATGAAAAAAATACTCAAAATTGCTCTTATCGTCGGATCACTAATCCTTGCTGGATACGGAGCATACAAAGTTTATATTTACGCTGTTAACTACGCAGCAAAAAAAATTGCTGGTGGTGTAGCAAAAGGGGTTGGTAAGGGAATAATTGGTGGCAAACTTCTTACCCGATAGAAAAACGCAATTGAAACTCATTTATGTGTTTTAACAACAAGGTCATGGTATTTTGAATCCATTGATTTAAAGGAAAAAGTAAATAACTCTTCCCTCGCTGCTACCATCATAAGTCTTCTGTTTTCTTTTATTTCATCATATTTTTCTTCGTATGTTTTTGAAAATTTGCCTAAAGCTCTGTGTCTCAAAAATTTTCCTGATACTTTCGTAATAATCACCTCCATCAAGTATTTTGACAGAAGTCCTGCGGCAACTGAAATAGGAACAAATTTATTCACAAAACTCTTTGCCGACTTTTTTTTACAAAACCATCCATAAAACAAAAGTGAACAAGAAATAGCGCTTCCCGCAATTTTTGAAAAAATATTCACGTATTTTTTAGATATATTCATTCTATACAATTCACAAAGAAAACCGTCCGGGTACGATCCCCTTCTAAAAACATTAGGCATAACAAGGTTGGGATATAATTTAGGAGCAAAAACATCAAAACCTTTTGTACTACAAAAACAGGGCTTCTTGTCTATTTCATTGTCTTTTGAGATGCAACTTTTTTTTACAAAATGTTCCCAATTTTTATACCCACAATTTTCTATAATAAATTTTAACTCTATAATTCTATCTTTACCCACAGTTTTTCGGTTGAGTTTCCATTGCAAATGCTTATTAACCGCATCATCTAATTCGAGAATAGACATCAAGTCCTCGTCAAAACCGGGACAATTTTCATATTTTAAATATAAAGTTTTCATAATGCTATCTGGGTCTAATCCTTTTTCTGACACAATCTCTTTTTCAATGAACCTTTCAACTATTTCTTCATTTTGATCCATCGCATAGGCAGGCACTGACACCAAACTCAACAAAAAAATTATAATTTGCTTCTTTATAAAATTGGCCTCCTTCTATTTGTTTTGCATATTATTTTCTGTCTTTAAACCAATATTCGCCATTCTCTGTTAGAAGCGTAACAAATAAATACTCTTTTGAGTGCAAAAAAGTTTTATTTAATTGAATTTTAGATAACACTCAGGTTATTTTTTCGAAAAAGAATAGACGCTAACACGCACAACAAATACCAATAAGAATCGGAATAACTTTTCTAGAATTATATGATGTAGTAATTCGACTTTTCTGCTGATTAAAACCTGTATAAAGCTTGTAAGAACCATATGCGAAAAGCCCAAGGCTGTAAAACGTTAAAACCGGATTCGTTTTTACAAAATCAGCAGCTCTTTGAGTAAATGATCTCTTTACAAACCCATTTTCTGCAAGTTTATTCCTCATAAATAAAGGCAAAGAACGGTACACTTTATTTGTTGCCTCTTTATGCTCACCAATGTTGACTGGTTTCATTTTTTTATCGACATCCTTTTTTTCTTTTAAAACAAAAACAAGCCCTAATTGCTCCTGAGAAAGATCAGGCCACATAGACCATTTTTTTAGTTTTTGGTTATACGTAGCAGACAATAATTCATCATCTTCATCTGATGGATTTGCTCTTACAACAAAATCAGCAAAAACATACTCCCCGCTTTTATAAAGCTCTTTATTTTTTTCTCTAATGCTTCCATCATTGTGTACAACTATGTTTTTTGCATTATTCTTCAGAATATGTTCCCACAACTTTATTAGTTTACGAGAAACCAAAACATTAGATAATACTTCACATTTTTCAAGAATTAATTCAACCTGGCGTGCATCGTTTGACTTTTTTGTTGCGCTGTAAACAAAAACTTTATCTGCAATTTGTGAAATCACCTCTTTATTGTTGTGAGCACGCTCCAAACGTTTTCCAAGCTTAAGTGCTTTTCCTGAACGTTCAGTGCTTTGCATGGCCACAAGACTTGCAATATTAAAAAAAGCTATGAAATAAAGAAAAACTAAACCTGACTTTTTCATTTGATTTGACATAAAAAACCCTAAAAATAATACATTCCCTATGCATTTAATATTGAACGAATCGTAAAGTTTTGCAAGACGATGATTAAATAGGATTATCGAGAGACTCTTGTAGAACTTATAAGTAACAAAATCTAAATTTAAATTATAGGACGCAGGTTATTCAAACTCTATCGTAAACGTTTTAGCATTTTGATATTTGCATTTACATTTGCTCACAAAAAGCTTTATTTTTTCAACAGAAAACGGCTTTTTGTACTTACGGGGAGGTTGAATATCCTCCCAAATTTTATCTTCACAAACACGCTTAGAAGGACGTTTCTTAAGTCTCCCAATCGTAACATGTGCAGAAAAAGGTATATCGCTGTATTTAATTCCTTTTTTTTTCAAAAAAAATTTGATTTCATTAACTAATTCTTCTAATACGTCATTTTTTGCAAGCTTATAAACAACGACATCTTTATTAGAACCGAAAAAGCTAAGACTGCCTGTTTTGGGAATTTCCAGCTCAAGCTTAGAATAGATAGGAGCTTGATCAATGGCTTCTTGAATTACTTTTTGTGCTAATTCCAACTTCTTTTTTGGCAAATCATCAAAAAAAACAAGTGTTATGTGCTGATTTCCCTGAGAATTAAATTTTAAACTAAAATCCTTTCTGAACTTTCTAGTTATGTATTTTTTTACTCCATCAAAATGTGATGATTTAAGAGGTATAGCAAGATATGACCGTTCCCCATACATTTTGTCAAACGAAAAAAAAGAAAAGATAAAGATCGTAACACCGAACAACATTTTTATATTATTATTTTTCATCACTTTATTACCCCTACATTCACATTCCCAACAACGCTATTTTGATCTTATTTTAAATGGGCCAACAATTACAATATATGGCTACAATGAAAGCTGAAAAGAACGTGATCATAATTAAAAAAAAGAAAAACGAGGAAGATTTGATTCTTCCTCGTTAATTCAGCTGATAGCTACCTTTTTTCTTCTTCGAAATAATCTTTACAATTTTTTGTATGCAATAAATTTTAAGCTTGAGATTTGAAGATCATTGTTTCCAAACCAGGTTTTCCCTATCTCTGCATCTTCACCAACAATTTCAATGTTGAATCCCGCCATTTCCAATTTTTTTATGTACTCTTTTTTCAGAATAGCTCCACCTACACATGCACAGATTAGGTTGCTATCGTTTTTTTGTTCTGTAGATAATGGTGCAAGAAGTACAACATCTGAAACATACATTTTTCCACCAGGCTTTAAAACTCTATGTGCTTCTTTGAAAACTTTTAACTTGTCTTCTGACAAATTGATAACACAGTTACTGATAACAATGTCGACTGAATTGCTTGCTACCGGAAGATTTTCTATTTCTCCTAAACGAAACTCAACATTTTCAAAACCATACTTTTGTGTATTGTCTCTTGCTTTTTGAATCATAGCTTCCGTCATATCAACGCCGATTATGTTTCCTGTTGTTCCAACTTTTTTGGCAGCCAGAAAACAATCAATGCCTGCGCCAGAACCCAAATCCAAAACCGTGTCTCCTTCATTGATGTTTCCAAGAGAAACAGGATGCCCACAACCAAGACCAAGATTTGCATCTGGAACCGCACTCAGTTCTTCTGCTGTGTATCCCAAATATTGAGAAAGATCAGATCCCCCACCGCAACATCCACCGGTACCGCAGCATAAAGAACCAGTAACGTTGTTTGGTTTTCCCTCTGCAACTTTGCCATATTCTTGTTTAACAATCTCTTTTATTGAAACTGAATCTTCTTTTTTTTCTGATAATTGTTTTACTGATGATTCGCAACAACCAGGGGAACATGAGCAACTACAATAACTGTTTGTATGCACAGTTCCAGAAAAAACAAATGGTAAAAGCAAACAAAATACTTTTTTCATAATTTCCCTTTTTGATAAAAAATGATTTGTAACTTTAGGGGAACTTTAGCACATATTTTTTGAAAATAAATGTAAAAACTTTACCTAAGTTGTGTGACCTTTAAAATTTGCAAAAAAAATATTTTGTGAGAACCTAATTCTTTCAGGGAAATGCTTTACACAATCAGAAATAAAGGCGTAGGTTTTTATGATAAAACATGTTTATAACTTTTTTTTAATTCGGCTATTTGTCGTTTCAGCTTTAACGTTTTCTAGCTCTATAATGACAATGGAGATTGATCTTTCTGACCCTTGCCAACAACCTTCTACTGGGACAACCATTAAAGATCTTCCATATGATTGTTTACAAGAAATTTTTCAATTTTTTGCAAATCCTGATAATTGGAAAATTGGACAGTCTTTTGAATTGAGGACAGTCTGTAAGGACTTTAAATTTGCAATAGACAGCCGTCCATGTTTTTTGACAAATATAAATGCTTCCACTTCTAATTTTCTTCGCTATAGAATTTTGAGAAGATATAACAGCAGCCTTTTTGTTAACCTCTTCAATAAAGAGGTTGCAACAAAATTTATAAATGAATCTTTTTTGTCGGAGATTAACAAAGAAGTTTTTTATATCAAAATTAAACTAAATGAAAAAAATAGCGCAAATTTTTTGAATTTATATTTAAAAAAACTAGATTCACAATTATTAGAGAAAAATTCCATTAAAAAGTTTGAAGTTAATTATAATGATTCAATTGGGCCTAACACAGGTTGTCATAAAAGTATCATTTTTCGACGGGATACTCATCAGTTTAAAGTCTTTTGGGTAAAACATCCTTTAAAAAAATTAACGTTCATAGATAAAGATATAGTAACTAAGGAAGAGCTTAAATTGTTAGGTGATGCTAAACGCTTAGATATAAATGGATGTAAAAAATTTAAGTTTAGTAAGCTAAAGGGACTTTCTAAATTAAAAACGTTGTATATTTCTTATCATTGTACTTTTAAAGGTGATGAGCTCAACAATATTGGACTTGATAATATAAAGAACATTTCGATTAGTAATTGTAAAAAATTTAGCGGAAAAGGCCTACATGGACTAAAAAGTTTGCGAATAGTCACTGTGATAAATTGTAACAAATTTAATAAAACAAGTTCATCTGTTAGAAAGCTTAAAAAAAAGAAATGTATATTTATTGACGATAGTGCACATGAAACGTTTTATGGGCAATAAAGGCGAAAAATACATTCTCAACTGTTCCCTTGTAGATACAATAAAAATATTGATTTATCGGCGCTTTAACTGCTATAGTTTTTAGTATAAAGTGCTTTTAAGTGCCGATAAAGGACCGATAAGATGCCGAAAAAATTTAGACCTAATTTTAGGTTCACTAAAAAAATCTCTGACTGTTTAGCTCGGATAGAAGAATCTAGAGGTCTTATTGAAAATCTGCCAATTACCGCCTCTATGCTTGAGGGACTTAGAAAGACATCTCGCCTTATTTCAACGCACTATTCAACAAAAATTGAGGGTAACAGGCTAACTATGGAGCAGGTTGAACAGGTTCTGTTTGAAAAAAAGACAATTCCAAATCGTAAGCGTGACGAAGCTGAGATCAGAGGATATTACAAAGCCTTTGATTTTATGGAACGCAATAGCGAAGCTGGCCGTCCCATTACAGAACGTGTTATTCAGACTTTACATGCTTTGGTGATGGGCAAAGAAAACAAAAATGTAATCCCCTCTGAATATCGTGATGGTCAGAATGTAATTCGTGAAGGTAGTTCGGGTAAAATTGTTTATCTTCCTCCTAAAGCACATGATGTTCCAGATCTAATAAAAGCATTGATACACTGGATACAAAATTCAGATTTACCCGTGCCACTAATTGCTGGTATCGCTCATTATCAATTTGCCACTATTCATCCATACTATGATGGAAATGGAAGAGTTGCTCGCCTTCTTGCTACCATGGTTTTACGTTCATACGGATATGATTTAAAAGGTATCTACTCTTTGGACGAATATTATGAGCGTAATTTGCCCGCATATTACAAAGCATTAGATGTTGGCACATCACACAATTACTACATGTGTAGAGAAGATGCAGATATCACTTCATGGGTTGAATATTTTTGTGGTGGCGCTGCACATTCTTTTGAAAATGTTACAAAAAAAGCACAAGAACAAAAATCTAAAGGTAGACCTGATCAATCGGGAATATTAAGAAATCTCGATACAAGACAACGAATGGTTCTCGATCTTTTTAGAGAATATAGAACAGTTACAACTAATCAGATTGCAAAACTTATTGGTCTTCAACCACGCACAATAAGAAAGTTATGTCAAAAATGGGTTGATGAAAAGTTTATTGTCGTTGTTGATCCCTCACGAAAGGGACGAAAATATCAACTTGCACCTGAATATGAAACTCTTTTGAAAACTTAAAAAGAAACCTAAATCCCAAATTTCTTTATAGTGATAACATCAACTACTCCGAAATCAAACAACTGCTGTTTTGCTGATCAATCTTTTGTACAAGGGCAAGCCTTTTCTATTTTTTACGGGTAAAAATTTTCGGATAAGCTCTTGTAAAATAAATATTTTTTTTTGTAAACTAATTTTATATTAAATCTTTTTAAGAGGAGTCCGTTAATGGTCAAAGTTGGAGATACCTTCAAAATAGGTGAGGTTTGCCCAGAATCTGGAATCTACAGATTAAAAGATTGTTCTTGCATGATTGGAGGAAAATGTGATGTTTCACTAGAGCAATATACAATTCCTCTAGTGAAAGGAAAAAAATTCCCTCCGTGTAGAAACTGCAGCGGCAGTAGCATCAAATGGGAATTTGTTAAAAAAGCTTAATTTGTCGTGAATTGCTGCAATAAAATCTTGATTTCACTTGCGACTGATTCTAGAATCTTCTTGGAATCTAGCTATTTTTATTAAGCACGTCTAGAGCTAACTTTCAGAGTTTACGCAACTACTGCAACCTATGCTCCATTTGCTCTTAAACTTTTCTTAAATTATTAAACCAAATTCCTTGAAGAAACTGGCTCTGCCAGCTTGCTGCAAAGACAATATATCTTTTGTAATTGTCTTTTTTAATAGGGTCAGAACTGCTTTTTTCTTGATTCTTCGATTTCTATTTTTTCTTCTGCACTAAAAACTTACGTGTAAACCTGCACTTATCAAAAATTGGATCTAGCTCAAGCGTCAAAATTGGAGCTTTCCCTTTAGGCCAAGATTTTCCCGGATATGGTTTGTACCGAAAAAAATCAAGCGTAAGCACAAATGGAGCCCTGAGGTCTTTGAGGTACAAAGGAGCCATACTGCCAGGCATCCACTGTTGCTCGTAAGATTCAAAATTTATATAAACAACAGCTCCCTGTAATGATTTATTGTTATAAAAAACTGATTGATCATGGCCACGAATAACACCCATAAGTTCCAACCCTTTGACCGAATATGTTTTAAGCCATTCTGCTACTTCTTTTCTGGTCAAAATTTCACCTGTACCACGGTTATAATTAAAACCAAAAAATGTTGTCCCAAAATCAGACCATGCAAAGTAATTTTGGCCTGAAAAACCATCTCCCACGAGCTGAAAATCCTTTTCTTTTTTATGAAGAAGCTCTCTAAAATCATAATCTCTTTTAAAACCACCATGCGTAAGAAAAATTCCTTTGTTTCCCCAAACAAGAAAACATGCACTCGAAAGAAAATTAAATACATCATCTATTTGAGCAAGGTTCAGTTTATATGCTGTACCCAATTCAGTCTCAAAACCATATCGTTGAGCAATTTCATAGAACTCATGGTTTCCACGTAATATCACAACATGGTTAGGATTTTTTATGTAGAGATTCATTAAAATATCTAGATTTATTGTTCCTTCATTACCTCTATCGATGTAATCTCCTAAAAAAACATAAAATCGCTCTTCACCCTTCTTTGAAATAAGCTTGAAGCAATCTTTTTTGTCGATCCAGCCTTCTTCCTGCCCCTTAGCAAGCCAATCTTGTAGAGGTTCAGAATCTGCATGAAGATCTGTGAAAAATTCTATTTTTGCTATTTGAGGAACAATAAGTTTTCGAACAAAAAGTCCTTTATGTAGACCCGAAACTTCTTCAACCCACAATCGATCTGGCCTATTTTTTTTACACGCCTTAATAAAATTTTTAATCGTATCTAAAAATTTTGCTTTATCCGGAGGACTGTATTTAACTATCTTTGAATCAAGTTTTTGCTCTTTTTTTAATCGATTAATCGATAAGCAAACCTTTTCTACTCCTTCAGACTCTTTGATCGACAGACTCTCAAGAAATTTTTCACATCTCGACTCTTTGGTTTTCCCTAAAAGCCATTCGAAACTACCGCCTGAATAGCATCCAGAAAACAACAGCATAGAAAACAGAAAACTTAAAAGTTTTTTCATCTATTTATCCTTTATCTAGGGTGTTTTGACTATATATTCATGTTGCCATACCTACCACAATCCGCAACCGCCCTTTGAATAACCGCTTTTAGGTGCATTTTGCCTGTGATATCCTATCTAAAAGCAGCTTTTCATGGACATTTCGATAAAGAATCCAACCTTCACTCTGTGACCAACTAGGTTTCACCCCCCAGGGGTATCAATAGCCCATTAATATGGGATTATTAATGATGTTGAAATCGAAAAATACTCCCTAGTGGATCCTCCTTGGCCTACGGCTACGGCGGACATAATGCTTTTTTAGAACTTTAAGACCCTTAACAAACAATTACATTGGATTAGTATTTTAAATAATAATCCAATAAGTAGTTTCATATTTCGTTATTAAAAAGTTGCTAGGACCATTTACTATGGGATTTATTGCGTTTAGTTTCTTCAGCAATAAAGGCAAAAAAACCAACGATAATCATACATCCTACTGCCACAGATATTCCTAATTTGCTGTCGATGCTGTTTGAAAGAATCTCAAAATAAGAATTATAATGACGTGTTGTTGTAGTAACCTTTGTACATGCATTCACTTTTGGCTGCATGAAACATAAAAAAGTACAAAATGTTAGTGTTAGAATTGTTTTTTTAATCATTGTTTTGCTCCTGAAAAACTTTAAATAAGGCATTATGTCTAATTTCAGTCTAGCAGAAATAAGATTGTTTTCAACAGGTTGTGGGTCCATAAAAAGGGGTTATTGGAGGTTGTGAGTTCTTTTGAAAATATCGATTTTTTTATTTTATTTTTTAATCATTAAAAACTGCAAAAAAAAGGCCCCGCTTTTAATGGAACTTTCTAGACTAACTACCAAAAGTGTCTTCTTGCAAACTCAACACCAGATCCCGATTTTAAATATTTTTCGAAAGCGGTTGCTAGGAACTTATTTTTGATAGAAAAATCAGCCCCCTTTTTTATCAAGAACTGCATGATTTCTATGCGATCATTATGAACTGCTATATGTAGAGGAGGATTCTCATCGCGGAATCAGACAATCTAAGTCCAGAAAAGATGCATACTGGCGTGCAGTTCTATTACCATCTATAGAAACATCCAATAAATGTGGATACTTATCAATAATTAATTTTGTCAGTCGTGGAATAAGTGCATTATACTCTTCTGAATAATATTTATTTTGATAATAATAAGTACGAGGAATAATAGAAGAACACTCATCAAGCAACTCATGTAATACCGTAGTTTTAGGCTCATATGCCAATTTGGCATCACATGGCGTAGCAAGGTCTACCGGATGCCCCTCTGTAATGAGGCGTTCTAATAAATCTGGATACCCTCTTCTAATGCAAAACATAGCAAAAGTTAT
>Ga0114925_10001901_pt1 | contig 10505 bp, 10 predicted proteins | sample SumtaG_2_FD_87287 | JGI IMG/M metagenome (GOLD analysis project Ga0114925, IMG submission 87287) | Deep subsurface microbial communities from Indian Ocean to uncover new lineages of life (NeLLi) - Sumatra_00607 metaG | ecosystem: Environmental > Aquatic > Marine > Oceanic > Sediment | place...
GGAGGAGCAGGCTTGAGCCTGATTCTTGATCTAGTTGAGCGCATATTTGGGTCGGCTGAGATTAGAAGCGAGCTTGAGATCCCGGAGTCCTGTGAATGGTGTGGACTCTCTAACTTTAAGATCTGGGGAACGCGGATGAATGGCAGGCTGGTTGTGACGGTTCGATGCATGAGATGCGGTAAACCTCTCTCGAAAGTAGAGCATTTTGAGTGAACATAGCAGCTTGGATAAGTTCAAAGCCATCGTGGGAGATGCCTTCACGAATACTTCTCTGAATGTCAGGCAGAACAAGGCAGCGATGATCCTGTCGGAGGCCCATGAATCTCTGTCTCGAGAGGAGTTCGTGGAGCTTCGGGACTATGTCTTCGAAAGGCTTGAGAGATGATGCTTGATTTCCGGGGGATCCGGGTCTTTCTCGGGTTTATCCTGTTGATCGTCGTCGCTGAGTTATTGACCTCGTTCGTTAGTCCAAGCTATGGGCTTCTGCTTCATTCGCTGATCCTGTTATCGCTGCTGGTTGTCTCCAGTCTGAAGCATGGGGAGGGCTCGGTTTCGGGTTTCTATCTCAGCCTGTCGCTCGCTCCGTTGATCAGGATTATCAGCCTCTCGGTGCCCCTGGCTAGTTTTCCGCGTTACGCCTGGTATATTGTGGTCAACGTGCCCATCCTGGTGGCGGCGGTGGCCATGATGAGGGTTCAGGGCATCGGGCTCAAGGATGCTGGGATAAAGTTCGAGAAGCCACTGGAGGTGGCATGGATAGCCTTAACCGGAATTCCTCTCGGGTTCATCGATTACCTCATCTTGAGGCCTGAGTCCATCGCTGCCGGTTTCTCCCTTTCTGGTGTCCTGCTTCTGGCTCTGGGTCTGGGCTTGTCGACTGGATTCGTCGAGGAGCTTATCTTCAGGGGACTGATGCAGCCGGGCGCGATAGAGATCTTCGGCGAGAGAGCGGGGTTGGTGGGTGTTGCCGCGGTGTTCGCCTCGCTCCACATCGGGTGGCTCTCACTGCTCGACCTGACCTTCGTCTTCTCGATTGGGCTGTTCTACGGGTATATTGCCCTCAGGAAAGGGAATATCATAGGCGTGACTCTCTCGCATGGATTGACTAATGTCGTCCTCTTCCTGGTAGCGCCTGCAATAAACCTAATATAGATGTATAAGATAGGTTTATAATACTTAGAAAGGCAGAGAATGGTGATACTATGATATCGACGGTGACCACCACAGTAACGGTAGCAACGCTATCCGCAGGTGCCATTCTGGGTGCGATGTCCACCGTCCTCCTGATCTTGTTGCTGGCCTCGAAGGAGCTGGTGTCAGCTGATTCGAGGAAGTCCCTCGTGGCCTTCGGGAGAGCCCTCACCATAGGCATACTGCCGCTGCTCATCTCGTTCACGTTCATCGTTTCATTCAAGATCCTAGAAGTTTTCTAATTTTCTAAGGTTCAGTTTCTTGATTCCTGAGAATCTTAAGATCGTAGCTCTCATACCCGCCCTCGACGAGGAGAAAACTATAGGGGATGTTGTTCGTGGAGCCTTGAAGTATGTGGACCATGTGGTAGTCGTAGATGATTTATCTGAGGATGATACGGCGGTTGTTGCTAGGAAGGCTGGAGCCCAGGTAATAAGTTTAAAGCGGAGGAGAAGGCTTGGAGGGGTCATAAGGGTCGGCATAGAATACATGAAGAAACTAGATCCCGATATAATGGTTATGTTAGATTCGGATGGCCAACATGAACCCTCAGATATTCCTAGGATTTTGAATCCAATTTTAGAGGGGAACGCTAATTGGGTTATAGGATCTCGGTTCTTGGATAGCCCTCTTGAAGCCAGTTCTAAGGCTAAGAATATTGGAAGGAATTTATTCAGTCGCATATCAACTTTTCTAGGTGGACAAAGAATCACAGATGCAATGAGTGGATTCAGGGCCTTAGATAGAGACAGCCTTCAAAACCTACATCTAAAATTCGACTATGGCTACGCTCCCGAGATGAATGTAATTTTATGTCAAGAGGGTTATAGAATTACTGATATTTCTATAAATGATATACCAAGAAAAAATGGTACATCAAAGGTTGTAATTAATAAATTCATATATGTACTTAAACAACTTGGGATAGTTATTTTCACATTTATTAGAATGATAATATATATGTGATTAATAGTAAATTGAAAAGATTCTACTTACTTGATGAACTGGACACGACTCTGGCCTTAGTTGGAGTCATCATTAGTTTAGTTCTAACTATTTGGTTAAAATTAGTAATAGACCATCCTATATTCACAACAATTGGTATATTTTGTTTCATACCCTGTACAGGGTACTTAATCATAAGAAGAACTTTCTATCCCTGCTTGATTCCATCTTTGGAGGAACTAAGATGTAGTCATCTTTTTTATATAACTTTAAATATCCTTTTCTTTCTCCTCCTCTCCTATAGCATAATCATAATATACCTAAGACCAGATCCTTACATCAGACCTCTAGGTTATTTTATATCTATAGCAATTATGTCTGCAATTTTGGCATGTGAGATATTGTTTCTATCGCCTAAAAAATCATATATTTGCTTTGCACTTTGCAAAATTATCGTAATCGGATTGAGCTTGGTTTGTTCACAGATACTTATATTTCCGAATGTTGTGGGAGTAGATCCCTGGTATCATCAATGGTTCACGCTCAAAATAATAGATAACGGGCATATCCCAGAAGGTTTACCGTATTCCAAATTACCCATGATGCACCTGATGATTGGAATGACATCCCTAGTAACTAACTTAAGTTATAAGATGGCTACAATGGTCTCCATAAGCTTCTTACAGGTTGTAAGTGATGCTCTCTTCGTCTTCCTTTTGGGGAAGTTTCTTATCAATACAAAAGTTGGATTGCTGGCTGCTTTGCTATTAGAAGTAGCAGATCAGCATATACATTTCAGTTACTGGACTATTCCCAACACTATGGCAGCAATACTGATTCTACCAATAGTATTTATACTTTTTAAGATTAGAAAAGATAAGTCATTTATTGGAACTTTAGTTGTTATGTTTCTTATGGGAACCTTGATCTTAACCCATACAGTAACGGCCATGTCCTTGGCCATACTTATATTTGTTTTCTGGGCCGGATCCAAGACTTACACTAGGTTTTTTCACCAAGAAACGGGTAACTCTATTACTTTGATGATGTCCATTCTCTTCTCAACAGGGATGTTAGCATACTGGACCTATATCTCTGGTCATATTATGAATCTAGCGGGTATTATAAAAATGGGTTTTCGTGGTAATTTATTAGAGAGGAACTATCAATACCTATCTGATACACCCTTCTGGGAACAGATATTCATGAATCTAGGAATGTTTTTGTTCTTTAGCCTTTCTTTTATCGGATGTTTCTACATAATGTCTAAACAATTTCGTAATAGCAATAGGTTTACAGTCACAATCGGTGGGATAGTGATTCTTTGTCTTGCTTTTTTCTCCCTCATAACTGAGAAAAGTATATACGTTGAGCGCTGGTATTATTTCAGCCAAATACTTCTGGCTATCCCATTGGCATTATCCTTATTCTTGCTTGTTGGAATATTCAAAAATCAGGTCATAAGAGGCTTCTTAATGTCCCTTTCAGTTTTCGTTTTATCCTTCCTCCTAATCATGAGTTTTACGGCGAATATAGATAATCATTTCTTTTCTCCCAGCATCGCAGTTCGTCATGCTTTTACTGAATCTGAATTAGATGGGATGGAAACCATTTCAAAAATATGGAACGGAACGATAGGTGCTGATCGGTACTCTCATAACCCTTATGATTTTCAATTCAATGCGAAATTTGTATCGATAGATGATTCACTTTACACTGGAAATTTCAGCGATTTGCAAGAAATATTGATCATAGTTAGAGAAGATATATGGAATAGACCGTTGACCCGTTTTAGGCTTAGGTTAAAAAACGACCCATGTATCGCACTTGAAGAGCAAAACTTTTCTCGGATATATGATTGTGGCTCTCTTTATGCCTATGTGGAATAAAATGTCCCAAGTGTAAGTCTTGATAAAACAACTAAATAATAGGATTTTTGTGTTTTCTCTAGCTCCATGGCTACATAGTTTATCTGGATCTTCAATACTCAATCTTTTGGAGAATCTTGCAAGACTTGGATATCAGATCAAAGTTATATTACCATCTACTAGTAATAAACTAATAAGAAGAGGGTCTTTATCAATTATAGGTCTAAAAGTTAAGAAACTAAGTTCAATATCTACTTTATTTTCGGTTTCCCTATGGAAATATTTATTAAAAGTTCTTTTTGAAAACATGCCAAATTTGATAATATTTGATTATTGGACGCTACCTTTATTTTTGTTGGCTAAAATTCTTTACAAGAGCGAAGGAATACTTATAGTTACGAGTAGGCCCGTAGGGCGAAAGGGATTTATGGCGATTATATTTTCTCTGCATTTCAGATTATCACTGATGATCGCTAAGCCTTTCGTCAAAACATATTTTTCCATAGGCACATTAGGGCTAGGCAGATTAGGAAATATTCCAGAATATAAAATCATAGATGTGCCACCTCCACTTGGAGAACAATTTATCAAATTCAATTCGCATATTTGTGAAGATCGGCTTCGGCTTAAATTGGGACTTGATATCTTATTGAAGAAAAAAGTCTTGCTCTACCACGGTATATTGCATGAACAGAGAGGTATATTGGAATTTCTGGAAGTATTCGCAACCTCATTCAAAGGAGATAATGAGACAACTCTCTTAGTTATTGGAGATGGTCCAGCAAAGGATTCCGTAAAAAACTTTATCCAAAATAAAAAGATTAAGAACATAGTTTTTCATGAATCTGTTCCATACTCAAATATGCCAGAGATAATCGAAGCCTCTGATATCGGTCTTGTATTACTTTCAGATCATTATCAATGGCGCTATCAATGTCCAACCAAGCTCATTGAACTTTTGGCAATGGGTAAGCCAATTATAGCGAGTGATCTACCGGGGATTAGATGGATTACAGAAAACTCAAACTCAGTTGTTTACTTGAAAACTTTGACTGTATCTAACTTCAAAGAAGCCGTAAGAGAGGCACTAATCAAGAGAGATATAAAGGTTCATCAAGAAATGATTGACAGGTTCTCTAGTTATTCCATAGCTCTAAGATTAAACAAAGTAGTTTCTAATTGTTGTGAAAGAAACGACTGATAGAATTTTTGAAAATTTCCTGAAACAGCTTGACCTTGTGCTTACTCTTCTGTTCACTATACTATGTGTGTTATTCATTTTGATTTCGCCTTTATACAACACACCTGTAAGGATTGTCCTCAGTCTTCCATTGGTGCTTTTTATCCCAGGATATTCATTAGTCGCAACACTTTTTCCAAGAAATGATAATTTAGGTGGTATAGAGAGAGTTGCTCTCAGCTTCATATTGAGTATGGCTATTATACCATTACTAGGCCTAGCATTGAATTATACTTCGTTTGGGATTAGGCTAGCACCCGTCTTGATTGTTCTGTCAGCCTTTACGATTTTGATTTCACTTGTTGCATGGGTTAGAAGGTTGAAGTTGCCAGCTGAGGAAAGATTTAGAGTTCCATTTGAGAGGCTATTAAAGTTTAATCTAGGTCAAAGTAGGTTGGATAAAGTTCTCTCTCTCGTTCTGATAGCTTCCATAATAGGGTCATGTGCCACATTGATCTACGTTGCGGAGAATCCTAAGACTGGTGAAAGATTCACCGAGTTCTATCTTCTCGACCCGAATGGAATGGCATCCGACTATCCTGTAGATCTCAAGTTCGGAGATGAGGGAAAAGTAATAATTGGAATTGTTAACCACGAATATGAAACCGTCACCTATCGTTTAGAAATCTATTTCAATGGCTTCCTTATACATGAAGAACAAGCATTCTTGATCGAGAACGAAAAATGGGAAAGCAACTTCACATTCCAAGCAACAAATAAAGGGGAAACTCAGAAACTGGAGTTTCTACTATATAAGGATCAACAGATAGAAGCCTATAGAACACTTAATCTATGGATCAATGTTATATAGGCATTATTGTTTGGTGGATGGATTCTTGGTGGCATTTCTTGTGGGGCTGTCTGGCGGTCTGGCTAATCTACTCGTTGACATACCAGCTCTCTGGACTAATGATTGTGAACGAGAATTATTTTGAATAAAATAGTTTTACTTCATACTCCAAATACATTTAATTATGGTTCAGCAATGATGGGTATAACTTTTATTCATCGTTTTTCATCAATAGTAAATAATGATTTTATTTATGCTACTCACTTATTTAGTGAAGATGATTTAAAAAGACTTGAGAATGAAACTCTTAATAAATATAGCATTAAGAAGTTGGAGATAAATTCTAGCCTTAATATAAGAAATAAAAAGGAAAAAGCTATAAATTTTATTAGAAAGATAATACATTTTGACAAATATATTTTATCACTTAATCCTATTGGAATAGTTGTATTAGGTGGGGATGACATTTCTGAATATTACTCAATTATAGGTTTAATTGGTGAATTATATTTAATATATAAGTTATCAAAAGAATCCAATGTTTTTCTATTAGGTCAGACGATTGGACCATTTTATTCATGGAGGAAAAAAATAGCACGTTTTTGTCTAAGTAATTGTCAAATTTTTACTAGGGATCCTTTATCTGCAAATTATCTCAAAAATGAATTGAATTTAAAAAATGTATTTGAATCAAGTGACTTAGCTTTTCTTGATTTACCAAGGCAAAATGATTTAGATAATGCTAAAAAGTTATTTGAAAAATATAGTATAACACCAAATAATTATATTACTATAATTCCGTCAGGATTAGTTAATCATTATACAAGTAATTATATTGACTATATTAACACATGGATTAAGATTATTACGCAACTTTCTAAACTTCCATCACTTAAATCAAAGAAAATAGTTCTATTGACTCACGTTTTGAGGGTAAATTTCGATGATAGAAAAATTATTGATGAAATCAGAAAGGAATTACCTGACGAAATTTCAAATCACATGGTCTATATTACTGATGTTCTTCTTCCAAGTGAAGCTCGTATTATTCTGGGGAATGGTGTTTTCACGATAACTGGTAGGATGCATGGGGCAATCTCCACCTTTCAAATGTTAAAACCTGCTATATCCTTATCTTATAGTGTAAAATATAAAGGGGTTATAGGTGAAAATTTGGGTATGCCTGATTTGATTATTGAAGCTAAGAGTGATGTTCTCTGGAGTTCGGGTAACCTTGTTGAATTAGTAATGAATAAGGTAGATTATGTTTTAATGAATTATGATGAAATTATATCTAGGATTGATATCGGTGTAGAGAAGAATAAGAAGCTGGCTATGACCCAAATAGAATACGTTGCTAAGAAACTTGAAGAATTGATGAAATGAACCCTGCAATAGATATTATTGGTAATAATAATTGTGCTGGCTGTTATGGCTGTTTTAATATATGTGCTCAAGACGCTATAGAAATGAATTTAAACAATGACGGTTTTATGGAGCCTTCTATCGATATTGAGAAATGTATATACTGTGGAATATGCCAAAAATATTGCCCAATCATAAATAACCAGTTAACTGAAACTCTTGATATTCCAATTTCACTTGCTGCCTGGTCTAGGAACGATCACATTCGTACTAATAGTTCATCTGGTGGAGTTTTCACGGAAATAGCTAAAACCGTTCTCAAAGAGGGTGGAATTGTTTTCGGAGTGGCCTTTGATAATGCCCTTATTGCAAGGCATGTCTCAATAGAAATCGAGGAAGATATAAGCCGTATAAGAGGTTCAAAATATGTTCAGAGTCACGTTGATGATGCTTATGAAAAGGCTGTTTCTATTGCCCTCCAAGGTATACCAGTTCTATTTTCTGGAACTCCATGCCAGATTGCAGCCATAAACCTCTTTATCCAAAGTAACCCTGGAATAGAAATCTATACCTGCGAAGTGATTTGCCTTGGAGTTCCATCCGAATCCGTTTTCAGGTCATATTTGGATTATATCTCTAAACTAAAAAATTCAGAGATCAGAGAATATCGTTTCCGAGATAAAACCCTTGGATGGAAAAAATATGGCACAAAAATAATTTTCGATAATGGTGAAGAATATTTGACTACGCGTCAAATAGATCCATTTATGATAGGTTTTTTTAGAAAAATTTACTTAAGATCCGTTTGTTATGACTGTCCTTTTGCTAAGATTCCTAGGGGTTCGGATATAACTCTTGGTGACTTCTGGGGCGTTCCTAAAGAACTTGATGACTTTCGAGGCGTTTCAGCGATTATAATAAACACTCCAAAAGGAGAGAAATTATTTGAAAAAGTATCTAATATTGAGAAGGTAAAAGTTTCAATTGACCAGATTGCATCTAATAATATTCGTCTTGTTAATGGACACCTTGAGACAAGTCCATATAGAAAAGAATTCTATAAGCTATTAGAAATGAATGGATTTCAAGTAGCAATGGAAAAATATCTAAAACCATATACTTGGTTCCAAAAATGTCTGTTAGCACCTAAATATGGATATCGAATTCTATTACGATACATACACTCGCATGCAGAGGCTTGATTGTTATGATTGAAAAAAGGGAACAAGTAAAGTATGAACAAATACTCCATGATGGAGAGGCTACTCGTTATAACGATACTGTTGTTAAAATTTATGGAACTAAGACTAAAATTATTACTTCAGGGTGGACAAAGAACTTTTCTGGTCCATTTCTTGATTATGGATGTGGTACAGGTCAAGTATCAAGTAGTTTAGTAAAACAACATTCTGATGTTTTTGCGTTTGATATATCCAGTGAGAGTGTAAGGATTAACGTAAAAAAGAATAAAGTTCAAGCAGTAGTTGCAGATTTATTTTATCTTCCTTTCAAGGAAAAATCTTTTCGTACAATATGTATAAATGGAGTTATGCATCATGTAATTGATTTAAAAAATGCATTTGATGAAGCTACTAGACTTTCTAGTGATTTTATTTGCATTAGTGAAGGGTGTATTATTAACTATTATCCTATATGGTGGATGTTTATTAAGAAAGTCATAAATATTTTTGGTTTTTTAATAAAAATTCTTATTGGAGATATAGCTAAATTAAGAATGTCTTTACCTGGTGTCAGTAAATATGAGAGACCCTTAGATCCATCATTTATAATCAAATTGTTAGAGGAAAGAGATTATTATATAATTTATAAAAAATTCTATACAGATGTCTCTTTATTAAAGGATGGAAAGATAAAAAGAATAATTACTAGAAAATTCATTTCAAATAGAAAAGGAACACATTTTGAAATCGTTGCGAGACGTGAGTGTGTGTGAATGGATTCTTGGTGGCATTTCTTGTGGGGCTGTCTGGCGGCCTGGCTAACCTACTCATTGACATACCAGCTCTCTGGAACTATAATTGGAGCAATGGGCTACCCAGCTACCATGACCTTCTTTGGACTCCGCATAGGCATCTCCACACTCCGGTTTTCTGTCTCCTCGTTTCCAGCATTGTTTGGATCTTCCTTGCTGCACTTGTATATGGATTCTAAGGATCCTGATGCTCTCACCTAATAAAGGGCGTAATTACAGCCCATATTGCGCGCGCGTGATTCAGAGTTCTGAGCAGTTTCATAATCAAAAGGTGAATTAAATGTTGATTACGGGGGGGCTGGGCTACATTGGTCAAAACCTGTTGAAACAACTGGAGTCTCCCTTAGTTTATGATATTAAAAACGGCGATGACATTCTGGATATAGCCAGCATAGCCAGAAAAATGATGGAGGTCACTGTCTGTTATCACCTTGCCGCCGTCTCAAGCGTTCCTCTTTGTGAGGCATATCCAGTTAAGGCTATAGAGACGAACATAATTGGAACCCTAAACATTCTAAAAGCCGCCAAAGAAAAGGGCGTTAAGGTTGTTTTTGCCTCTAGTTTCGCGGTCTACACAAACCCCCACACAGTCTATGGGATGACTAAGATTCTGGGAGAAAAAATAGTTGAGCACTATGGTGGTATTGTCTGTCGGCTAGCAAATGTCTATGGTGGTAAAGGCTTCCTGGAAAAAGAGACCGCCGTTGCCAGGTTAATGAAAGGCACTTTTGAGGAAAGAGGGCATGGACAGGAAAAAAGGGATTTCATTCACGTTGACGAGGTCTGTAAGGGACTAATCGGAGCCAGCGTTCTTCCACCCAAATCTGTGATTGATATCTGCACAGGAAAAACGCTTTCAATTGATGAGATCGTGGCTTTATCAAATAAACCAGATTTTCCTATGAACATTCAGAATTCTGAGCGCACATAAAGGGCGTATTAACCACCCATATTCCTATCACTCATGAAATGTCCCAGATGTCATGAAGAATTGGAGGCCACCGATGATGGGTACGCCTACATATACGTCTGCGAAAAATGCGGAATAATCATAACGGACATGAAATTCAAGATTAAGACGGGTACCCTCGCATGAATATATTGAAGGAAATA